>Ga0316228_1003862_pt1 | contig 11634 bp, 9 predicted proteins | sample TBH18021metaG_FD_206005 | JGI IMG/M metagenome (GOLD analysis project Ga0316228, IMG submission 206005) | Freshwater microbial communities from Trout Bog Lake, Wisconsin, USA - TBH18021 | ecosystem: Environmental > Aquatic > Freshwater > Lake > Hypolimnion/Profundal zone | place: USA: Wisconsin... | reverse complement strand
TTCAAACAATACCGGAACCTATCTTCTGGGTGGCGGGGTTCCTCCTTATGTAGCATCTTCAGCCAATAATTCAGTGGTTACGGCGACTGTTCCAACAAGTGGAAATACAAATTCACTGATAATCACCGGCGTTTCCCCAGGCGGACCAATAGCGGTTACCGTTGTTGATAGTAACGGCGGAAAAGTTTCAACAAATGTAACAGTTGTCGGTACAACGAGTTCAACCATGAGCGTTGCACCGGCTACAGTAGCTCAGGCATTTGTTGGTGATACGTTGAATTTTGTCGTGACTGGTGGTACGGCGCCTTATACTGCAACGTCAAATAACCCGTCATTAGCGCATGTCAATAACGGTTCTAATATTACCAACGGAACATTCTCAGCGACAATGGGAGCCGCGTCATCTGCCGGTGTAATTATCTTAGTTACTGATAATAATGGTAACGCTCAACAGATTACCATTACTGCCATTGCAGCTAAGGTTCCAACGACCTTGTCTATAACACCTCAAGCATGGTCGATTTTGTCCACGTATTCTGGTGCTATACCTGCGTTGACTGTCAATGGAGGTACTTCACCTTATCAAGTATTTACAACGCCAGCGACTTATACAACTATTACGCCAAATACCACGGTCACGGCTGGATTCTTCCCCTCCGCGACGGCACCGACTCTGACTCAGTTGACTGTTGCAGGTTTGAACGTGACCTCAAAGGGTAATTTCTGTACTGGAAGTTCGTCTCCTGTAACAGTGACGTTTACCGTGATTGATGCGGCTAATGCAGTTGCTACTAGTAATATGACGATATTGCCAGGTTGCTAGCGTAGTCTTGTTGTTGAAAAAGTTGTGCAGGAGACTTTGTAAGTGTCCAGGCGCTGAATTTAATTTGCCCGGGAAATTGCGATGTCTGGCAATATTTTCTTAGTAGGTCTTATGGGGTCCGGCAAGACGACAGTCGGTCGGGCCCTGGCAAGAAAACTGAATAAACGTTTTATTGATTCTGATCACGAGATTGAGGCTCGCACTGGCGTTTCTATTCCTGTGATTTTTGAGATAGAGGGTGAGGCCAGTTTTCGTCAACGAGAAGCTGATGTCATTCGTGATTTAACTGCTCTCGAAGGCATCGTCTTAGCCACAGGTGGCGGTGCCGTATTAAACCCGGAGAGCTTGCGCTATCTGCACGAACGCGGGACTGTCATCTACTTGCGGGCTGGTATCAATAGCATTTTGCAACGTACCCGCAACGATAAAAATCGTCCTTTGTTGCGCACGGCTGATCCACGTAAAAAGCTCGAAGAGTTAGAGGCGCAACGCCATCCTCTGTATCAACAAGCCGCTCATCTGATCATTGAAACCGGGCGCCCCAACGTGCAACATCTGGTACAAAGCATCCTCGACAAGCTTCCAAAAAACCATGTGCAAACACATGACCAACACCATCAAACCGGTATGCAATCAGTAGAAAACGGTAATATCAAAACCCTGAACCTTCATCTTGGAGAGCGTAGCTATTCCATTAGCATAGGTCAGCAGTTGCTGAGTAATTCGACCTTATTAGCGGAAAAAATTCGCGGTCAACACCTGGTTATCGTCACTAATACTGTCGTTGCGCCGTTGTATCTGGCGAATGTAGAAGCAGAGCTCAAGTCCATCGGTAAAACCTGCAGTGCAGTTATTTTGCCAGATGGGGAAGTCCATAAAAATTGGGATCATCTGAATCTGATTTTTGATCATCTGTTGGCCAATAAATGTGATCGTAAAACGACGCTGATTGCTTTAGGTGGGGGTGTGATCGGTGATATGACAGGATTTGCAGCAGCCACCTATATGCGTGGAATTCCGTTTGTACAAATACCAACTACCTTATTATCCCAGGTCGATTCTTCCGTTGGGGGTAAAACTGGCATCAATCATCCGTTAGGTAAGAATATGATTGGTGCGTTTTACCAGCCACAAGCAGTGATCGCTGATACGTCTACATTGAATACATTGCCGGATGAGGAATTGTCGGCTGGTCTGGCAGAAGTTATCAAACATGGTGCGATCATTGATGCGGATTTTTTTCAATGGTTAGAGCAAAACATGTCCAGATTACGCGCTAAAGATCCTTTGGCGCTGGCCTACGTCATCGCACGCTCTTGTGAGATCAAAGCCAATGTGGTGCAGCAAGATGAACGCGAAGGTGGCTTGCGTGCGATTCTCAATTTTGGACATACATTCGGTCACGCAATTGAGGCAGGTTTAGGTTTCGGCTCGTGGTTGCATGGCGCCGCTGTTGGTTGTGGTATGGTGATGGCTGCAGAGCTATCATTTCGGCTTGGCTACATTGATTTTGTGAGTAAAACGCGTATCAAGCAATTAGTTGCCGATGCAGGTTTGCCTGTTGTCGCACCTGACCTTGGTGAGCAGCGCTGGCTGGAATTGATGGAGGTTGATAAGAAAAATGAAGGTGGGAAAATCAAATTTATTCTGCTCAAGCCGCTTGGAAATGCAACCATCACCAGCGTTCCTGAAGCAGTTCTGTTAGAAACTTTACGTCACTGCATTTTAGAATAGCGATGATCTTTAGCGACCACCATCTAGCACCGTATGCCGCCCAATCTGCAACTTCGCGAGGGCGGCTTTTTGTTGAGCCTTCGTCTAGTTCACGCAGCGAATTTCAGCGCGATCGCGACAGAATTATTCACTGCTCCGCATTTCGACGGTTAGAGTACAAGACGCAAGTTTTTGTTAATCACGAAGGCGATTTATTCCGGACGCGTTTAACACATAGTCTGGAAGTGGCACAGATCGGGCGTTCTATCGCCAGAAACTTGCGCTTGAACGAAGACTTGGTGGAAGCGATCGCGCTCGCACATGATCTTGGCCATACGCCATTCGGTCACGCCGGACAAGATGCGCTCAATGCTTGTATGCAGCCCTACGGGGGATTTGAGCACAATCTGCAAAGTCTGCGCATCGTTGATAAGCTCGAAGAGCGATATGCGGCATTTGATGGCCTTAACCTCTGCTTTGAAACACGTGAGGGCATACTCAAGCACTGTTCTGTCAACAATGCAGAATCTTTGGGTGAAGTTGGTCAGCGATTCATTCAGAAGACACAGCCCGGATTAGAAGCGCAGCTGACCAATTTGGCTGACGAAATTGCCTACAACAATCATGATATTGATGATGGCCTGCGCTCGGGTCTTATTACCGAAAAGCAATTACTTGACGTCGATATTTTTGCGCGCCACAGAGCTGAAGTGGAAAATGTGTATCCGGGTTTATCCGGACGACGCGCCATCTCAGAAACAATTCGCCGCATGATTAATACCTTGATTACTGACCTGATCAAAACCTCCGCAGCACGCATTCAAGAATACGCACCGCAATCAGTCGATGATGTGCGAATCATGGGGAAAATGATTGGTTTCTCAGAAGCACAGTTTCATGAAGCCAAGATACTTAAACATTTTTTACATCATCAGTTATACCGGCACTATCAGGTCAATCGTATGATGTCGAAAGCTCGCCGTATTATCCACGAATTATTTGATGCATTGATGGTGGAGCCGAATTTATTGCCGCCGGATTATCAAATAAAAACGGCAGCTGACGAGGAGCAAAAAATCCTGATGCAAGCGCGCAAAATCGCCGATTACATTGCTGGTATGACTGATCGGTATGCAATTCGTGAGCATCGGCGATTGTTTTCTATTGATGAAATTTGAGGCGGAAAAACGCCCTTAGTTCGCCTTTTATTTGATTTAAATTTCTACGGAGATTGTTATGAAATTTCAACGCCCAATTCCAGCTTCTTTTTCTCACCGTGCAATTATGTGTATGTTGTTCGCTGTAGCGATCTCCGCACAGGCGATGTCATTGAGTGACTTGAGTAATCAGGATGCCAGTGCAGGCTTGAAAGCGGCATTGGATAAAGGTTCGGCTGTAGCCGTGAGCAAGCTTGGTGTGGAAAATGGCTTCCTGAATAATGATAAGGTGAAAATCCAACTTCCGTCCGTGCTGGAGAAAGCCATGCCTATTCTGAAAATGACAGGCAAAGGACAGCAACTTGACGAATTGGTTGTTTCTATGAACCGTGCTGCTGAAGCAGCGGTACCACTGGCGAAACCCTTGCTGGTCAATGCTGTGAAATCGATGAGTCTGACTGACGCAAAAAATATTTTGACTGGTGGCGACACTTCGGTGACTGACTTCTTTAAACAAAAAACGGCTGCGCCATTGTCAGTTAAATTCTTACCTCTCGTAAAAGGTGTCACCGATAAAGCGGGCTTATCGTCAAAATATAATGCGGTGATGGGGCAAGCTCAAAAATTTGGTGTCGTTCCTGAACAGGAAGCAACTGTTGAGGGTTATGTCACACAAAAAGCCCTGGATGGTTTGTTTTTGATGATAGGCGAAGAAGAGAAAGAAATCCGGCGTGATCCAGTTGGTGCTGGTAGTGCTGCGATTAGTAAAGTATTTAGTTTGCTGAAGTAAATAGAAAAAATCTGGTTGCGCCGGTGAAGAGTACTGGCGCGACACACATCAAACACCCTCAAAAATGCTTCCTTGCCTGCGGTCTTCTATGACCGCAGCGCGCCAAACCGATTCATGCGACAAGAAATTCTTGCTACGTAGTTTTACTTAAGTAGATAATGTTGCAATGCAGTATCAATTTTTCTGGTAAGTTATCGTACAAACGTAGCATCTTTGAAATGATAAAGATTATTTCGCCGCGCTATTTTTTGACTGAGATGCCGCTGTTTGCCCTACAATAAATCAACAAAAAGATTCACATTCACATATCGGAGACCAACATGTCATACAAAATGAAAACACTGATTGCGACCACACTGCTAAGCTGGTCAATGGCTGGTATTGCTGCTGAACCTATCAAAATTGGTGTTTCAGGGCCGCTAACAGGTGGTTCTGCGCCTATGGGTGTATCCATGCGCGATGGCGTCAAATTAGCGGTGGCAGAAATCAATGCTAAAGGTGGCGTGTTGGGACGACAGTTGCAGATCGTCGAACGTGATGATGAAGCAAAAAATGAACGTGGCGTGCAAGTTGCGCAAGAACTCATTAACAAAGAACGTGTTGTAGCGACGGTCGGTTATGCTAATACTGGCGTGGCGATTGCGTCTCAGCGTTTCTATCAGATGGCAAAAATTCCTGTCATGAATAATGTGGCTACTGGCTCTATCGTCACAAAACAATTTAACGCTCCTGAATTCACAGAAAACTATATTTTCCGTAACGCTGCGAACGATACTTTGCAGTCTGCGATGATTGTTGACGAAGCGATTGTGAAGCATAAATTTACTAAAGTGGCGATTTTGGCTGACTCCACAAATTATGGTCAACTGGGGCGTGAAGATCTGGAAAAAACTTTAAACGCCAAAGGCATCAAACCCGTTGCTGTCGAAAAATTTAATATCAAAGACGTGGATATGACAGCGCAATTGCTCAAAGCAAAACAAGCCGGCGCACAAGCGATTCTGACCTACGGTATTGGCCCAGAGTTGGCGCAGATTGCCAATGGTATGGAAAAGCTGGGTTGGAAAGTCCCGATGATCGGCAGTTGGACTTTGTCTATGGGTAACTTCCTCGATAACGCTGGTAAGAACGGTAATGGTGCAACCATGCCACAAACCTTTATCCAAGATCCGAATACGCCAAAACGTAAAGCTTTCATTGAAGCCTACCAAAAAACCTACAAAATTGATCGTATCCCGTCACCAGTCTCTGCTGCTCAGGGATATGACTCGATTTACCTCTTAGCAGCAGCAATGAAACAGGCAGGTACGACGGATGGACCAAAAGTACGCGAAGCCTTAGAGAACCTGACTGAAAAAGTTGATGGTGTCGTGATGACTTACAACAAGCCATTTACGCACGATGATCACGAAGCGATTAAAGCTGGTGTGCCAGTGATGGGCGAAGCGAAAGACGGTCACATTGTTCTCGCAAAATAAGCTATTGCTGGATTGTTGATACTTGTAAGTATTTCTGAGTACCACCGGAACCAGGCTGAAAGCGAAACATCGTTTTGATTGCCTGGTTCATTTTTATCTAAATCGCACCTGTATTGATTTAACGCTTGTCAGGCCTGGCAATGGGATTCCCTTGCCGGGCGATGTTCGACGCTGGGCGTTCTATGAAGGCATTGAAAATGGAAATCTTATTACAACTCGTGTTCAGTGGCATTGCCCTAGGCATGATTTACGCCGTCATTGCTTTTGGCTATCAACTGACGTTTGCTACGTCAGGAACCCTCAATTTCGGACAGGGCGAATCGCTGATGTTAGGTGCGCTGGTTGGTCTGAGTCTGGTTGGTAGTATTCATGGCGGACCGTATATGAATTACTGGCTGATGATACCGCTGGTGATTCTGTTTGGTGGCTTACAAGGGATGGTGGTGGAGTGGATCGCCGTGCGCCCATCGATCAAAATCAAATCAGAATTTGGTTGGATTATGTCTACCATTGCACTGGCAATCATTTTTAAAAATGTCGCAGAAAATATTTGGGGCAAAGATGATTTGACCTTCCCATCGCCTTTGTCGGCGCAACCGTTCCAAATTTTTGGTGCGAATGTTCAACCTATGCAAATCGTGGTGATCGTTGGTGCCTTAGCGATTATGTTGGCGGTCGAATTATTTAATCGTCAATCGATCTACGGTAAAGCAGTCGTGGCAACATCGAATGACAGAGATGCTGCAGGTTTAATGGGTATCAATACCAGCATGGTCATTACGTTTTCTTATGCCTTGTCGTCGGCGACTGCGGCGTTTGCAGGCGTGTTAGTTGCACCATTAACTCTGACTGGCGCGACGATGGGGTCGTCATTGGGTTTGAAAGCATTTGCCGTGGCGATTATTGGTGGTTTGACTTCCGGTGTGGGTGCCATAGTCGGTGGTTTGATTTTGGGTATTGCTGAGACATTGACCGGATTTTACGTTTCTACAGGTTATAAAGAAGTGCCTGGTCTGGTCTTGTTATTGTTGGTATTAGCGATTAAACCAGCTGGTTTATTTGGCAAAACTGCGATCAAGAAAGTGTAAGGAAAAAAGTCATGAATAAGAAGTCCTTAGCAATTTCTGTTGTCGGTATCGCTGCGCTGGGTTTATTCCCGGTCTTTATGCACAATCCGTATTATTTGCATTTGGCCGAAACGATTTTAATTTACGCGATTTTGTTGTTTGGTCTCGATATCGTGGTTGGTTATACAGGCCAGGTATCGTTGGGTCATGCTGGTTTGTTTGGTATCGGTTCTTATACGACAGGTGTGTTGTTTCTAAAATTGGGGATGCCAATTTTGGTCGCACTGCCAGCAAGTATCCTGGTTGCGGCTTTGTTTGGTGCAGTCATGGCCTTACCTGCTTTACGAGTGACCGGGCCGTACTTGGCGATGGTGACTTTGGCGTTCGGTACGATCACGCAAATCCTGATCAATGAAATGAGCTTTTTGACCGAAGGTCCGATGGGTATACAAATCACCAAACCAGTCTGGTTTGGTCATGCAATGGATGAGGTTAGTTTTTACTATCTTGTTGCGGTGTTGATGGTACTTGCACTAGTTGTCGTGCACAGGGTTTTAAGTTCGCATTTAGGCCGTGCATTTCAGGCCTTGCGCGATAGTCCGATTGCTTCAGATTGCATGGGTGTTTCGGTATATCGCTACAAAGTTTACGCCTTTGTCATCAGTGCAGCCTTGGCAGGTCTGGCAGGGAGTTTGTATGCGTATTCTGAGCAATATATTTCACCCAACACCTACAATTTTGAACTGACGATTTTGTTTTTGTTAGCGGTGATTATGGGCGGACGTAAGAGCAGAATTGGTTCATTGCTCGGTGCGTTTATTGTGGTGATGCTGCCTTCATTATTGGCCGATATTGATTTGTTCAGACAGATTTCGACCGCTGCTGCCGTGATTGCCGTGATAGGCGCAGTAGTGGCCTTGGTTCAGAAGCGCAAAACAGTACGTGAGCTGGTGGTGCCAGTCTTAGCAACCATAGGCATGGCATTATTTTCTTATAAGCTGGAAAATATTACGGACTGGCGGTTGACCATTTTTGGTTTGATGACCCTGTTTGTTGTCTACTATTTGCAAGATGGGATTGTTGGTTTTGTCAGTACCATGTTTGGTAAAGGCCCTCGGCATCTCGTTGCAAATACTAGCGCTGATAAAATTGATGAGCGCCTTGCGATTGCAAAAGCAGGGGGTGATAGCACTGGTGTTTTGCTCAATGCACGCCAGTTATTAATGCAATTTGGTGGTTTGAAAGCACTGAATCATGTTGATTTGCAAATCGCCAGAGGAACGGTGCACGGTTTGATCGGGCCGAATGGTTCAGGCAAAAGCACGATGATGAATGTGTTGACGGGAATTTATAAACCTACCGATGGCGCGGTTGAATTCAGCGGTAAGGTGATTTCTGGCACAACGCCGTCTGCGATTGCTTTAGGAGGGGTTGCCCGTACTTTCCAAAACGTGCAACTGTTCGGTGAAATGACAGCGACTGAAAACGTGTTAGTTGGCTTACATAGTACTTTCCGTAGCAATGTGTTTGACGCGATGTTGCATACGCCTCGGTATCTGCGCGAAGAGCGCGCTGCGCGTGATCGTGCAGCAAGTATTTTGCATTTCGTCGGTTTATCTGATTTGGCGAATGAAGAAGCGCGTAATCTGCCGTATGGCAAGCAGCGTTTGTTAGAAATCGGTCGTGCTCTTGGTTTGAATCCTCAATTGTTGTTGCTTGATGAACCGGCTGCTGGTTTGACTGCACCCGATATCAAAGAGCTCATCGCTATTATTCGTAAAATCCGCGAGCATGGGGTAACAATTATTCTGATCGAACATCATATGGATGTTGTGATGTCCTTGTGCGATGTTGTTACCGTACTTGATTTCGGCCAGAAGATTTGTGAAGGTAAGCCAGCTGAAGTACAAGCAGATCCAAAGGTCATTGAAGCGTACCTGGGCGGTAGTGTGAGTGAAGAACTGAGCGGCGCGGTACATCCCGTGGCAGCGGTGTAAGGAGAACCTATGTTAATGATTTCGAATTTACACGCTGCGTACGGTAAGGTTCAGGTATTGCACGGTATTTCTCTGGAAGTCCCAAAAGGGAAGGTAGTGACCTTGATTGGTTCCAATGGTGCTGGCAAAACAACGACCATGCGAGCGATTTCCGGCATGCTGAAGCCGAAAGAAGGCACAGTGAGTCTGGGTGGTCAAGATATCACTGGACTCGATTCGCATAAGATAGCTCGTGCTGGATTGGCGCATTCACCTGAAGGGCGACGCGTGTTTGCGACCATGTCTGTGAAAGATAATTTGCTGTTAGGTGCGTTCCCTCGCTTTACTGGTTCGCGTCGTCGTGGCGATATCGACACCGATCTGCAAAAGGCGATGGAGTTGTTCCCTCGCTTGCGCGAACGTCGTGATCAACTTGCAGGTACTTTATCTGGTGGTGAGCAACAAATGCTGGCGATGGCGCGTGCTGTAATGTTAAATCCAGAAGTTATTTTGCTCGATGAACCCTCAATGGGTCTGGCACCAATCCTGGTCGATGAAGTGTTCCGTATCATCCAGCGCTTGAAGCAAGAGGGTATGACAATGCTATTGGTTGAGCAATTTGCTGCTGCGGCATTAGCTGTCGCAGATTACGGCTATGTTTTAGAAAATGGCAAAATTTCTGTGCACGGTCCGGCCGCTAGTTTGCAAAATGATCCAGCGGTTAAAGCCGCTTACCTTGGTGGTAATTCGCCGCATTGAGTTTGGGATCAATCGCAGTGCAGGGCGGGTTTTACCCGCCCTGCAAAAAGTCTTTAGCCTTGCAGCGAATGCAGAGGGTGTGCATATGCTGGCCACACTTCTTTGAAAAAACCTGTAACCATGTCTTCACTGACTTCGGACAAGTGCGGTGGTGACCATTTGGGTTGATTATCTTTGTCAACTACCAAGGCACGTACGCCCTCGAGTACTTCACCATGTTTGAAGCAATGTCGTACCATATTTCTTTCCATGCGCAGGCAATCAGAAACCGACATGTTGATGCTGCGGCGCAGTTGTTCCAGGGTTACGCACATGAGCAGTGGTGAGCGCTTTTCCATGGTGGCGAGAGTGCTTTGGGCAAATACACTGTCGTTCTTTTGGAGTGCATTAGCGATATTCATCACGCTATTGCCAGAAAATAGCGCGTCAATTTCAGTGCGTTGCACTGCCAGTTTGCTTTGCGCTGGTTCAGCTTGTGTCGCGTAAGGGCGGGCGAAATCGTGAATTGCTTTGCGTAAATCGGACGTATCGCTATTGCATAATAATTCCATTAAGCCAGAAATTTCGCTGGTTGGAATAAACACGTCTGCCAAGCCTGCGTACAGCGCATCAGCAGCACCGATAATTTCTCCGGTTAAACCCAGATAGGTACCGATTTGTCCTGGCGTACGTGACAGGAAATAACCACCGCCAACGTCTGGAAATAAGCCAATATTCACTTCTGGCATTGCCATCTTGGTACGCTCAGTCACGATGCGCAAGCAACTATCAGGACCAGCTTGCGCAATGCCCATGCCGCCGCCCATCACCACGCCGTTCATCAGCGCAATATACGGTTTCGGATAAAAATGTATTAAATGGTTTAGCGCGTATTCTTCGGTAAAAAAATCTTCCAGCAACGCACTGTCACCGGTTGGAGTGGATGTTCCGACGTCATAAAAAAAGCGGATATCGCCACCAGCACATAATGCTTTTTCGCTACTGCTATGAATAAATACCGCACGGATATCCTGATCGTCGCGCCATTTCAATAAGGCAGCCGTGATACTTCTTACCATGTCCAACGATAAAGAATTGAGTGCTTTGGGACGATCTAAAGTAATGAAGCCGATCTGATTTTTGACGGAAGTAACAACGTATTCGCTCATAAGGATACCAATAAATTGATCGTGGTAAAGCTTGTATTTTATGCTGCTGCGCGCTCGCCGTCACGGTCTTTAGTGCAGTGTGAGCGATGTGCAGGAATGCAATAAAAAAGGACGCCATATAGCGTCCTTGTTTTAGTGACCCTGAAAGAGCAGGGGTGGCGATTATGCCGATGCCGGATCTGGCATGTGTTTAATTGCATCGTGGTGATGATCCTGAATTTTGTCTTTGTGTTTGATCACTTGACGGTCCAGTTTATCTACCAGTGCATCAATGGCTGCATACAGATCATGCGCCAGACTTTCTACATGGATATCTTTACCGCTGATGTGCAGATTGATATCCGCTTTGTGGCGTTTGTCTTTCTCGCGGAGCTTGTCAACCGTCAGAATAACGGCTATATCAATGACTTGATCGAAGTGTCGCCGGACTCTTTCCAGCTTGGTGTGTACGTATTCGCGGATTGCAGGAGTTACTTCGACGTGATGTCCACTGATGGTGAGATTCATACTGTGCTCCTATGGTAATGTTGCTTGCTATTACGATGCGCTCATTTCATCGGAAGTGTCTTGAGCTAAATCATATATAGCAATTTAAACCGGAATTACAAGGACTTTGTTACAAACATTTACGCATACTGACGGGTGGAATTTTCAGAGCTTCGCGGTATTTGGCAACGGTACGTCGGGCAATTACCATGCCCTGTTCACCCAGCATGTCTGCGA
>Ga0316228_1003861_pt1 | contig 11636 bp, 17 predicted proteins | sample TBH18021metaG_FD_206005 | JGI IMG/M metagenome (GOLD analysis project Ga0316228, IMG submission 206005) | Freshwater microbial communities from Trout Bog Lake, Wisconsin, USA - TBH18021 | ecosystem: Environmental > Aquatic > Freshwater > Lake > Hypolimnion/Profundal zone | place: USA: Wisconsin... | reverse complement strand
CGCCGGCTGCTTGAACCGATCGGCCACATCCCTCCCGCCGAGGCGGAGGCGCGCTATTATGCACAGGCCGAGGTTCAAGCCTTGGCCGCCTGACCCAAACTAAACGGCCTCCGGGAAACCCGGAGCGGTTCACTGGCGCGCCCGCAGGAACACTTTGTTCCGCCGGATACGAGTGAATCCGCGAGCCCAGAGTTCTCACGACATCACGGCTCCCCGCACGCCCAATGCCTCGGTCACCACCCCTTGCGGAAACGCCTCATCCGAGTCGAGCTTAGTGTACGGTCGGCCGCTCCGCCACGGACAGCTTGGCTGAGAAACCGACCCATACGGACGCTCTTTCTGCCCCTCTCCCGCTGTCCGGTACGGCATGACCTAACAGACGCCTGAAAGAACGACAGTGCGGGCCGCAACTACCGTGACTGCACTGGGGTTCCTCTATGGCTTACGACATAAGGAGGTTTTGGTGCCGGCCTGGATCGAACACGCTGTCTGGTGGCACGTCTTCCCCCTCGGGTTCGTTGGTGCCGAGCCCGAGGCTATCCCCAGCACACCCGTCGCTCATCGCCTGCCCCACCTGCACGCTTGGCTCGACTACGCGGTCGAGCTTGGCGCTTCAGGCTTGGCGCTCGGGCCGATCTTCTCTGCCTCAACCCACGGCTACGACACGATCGACCACTTCCGGATCGACCCACGTCTGGGCGACGATGCCGACTTCGACGCTCTGGTAGAAGCGGCCCGCGCCCGCGGCTTGCGCATCCTGCTCGATGGGGTCTTCAACCACGTTGGGCGTGCCCACCCCGCTTTCCAAGAGATCCTTCAACGTGGACCACAGGCCGAGCGGGCCAACTGGTTCAGGCTGTCCTGGCCGCGCGGCACCGCCCCCGAGGCAGAGCCAGACTACGCTTGCTTCGAGGGGCACCGGCAACTCGTCACTCTCAACCACGACGAGCCGCAGGTGGCAGAGCACGTGGCCTCCATCATGAACCACTGGCTCTCCCGCGGCGCCGACGGCTGGCGACTGGATGCGGCCTACGCCGTCCCGCGACACTTCTGGGCCAGTGTGCTCCCGCAAGTGCGTGCCGCCCATCCGGACGCCTACATCGTGGGCGAGGTGATCCACGGCGACTACGCCGGCATCGTGCGTGATTCCGGCATGGATGCGGTGACCCAATACGAGCTCTGGAAGGCGATCTGGAGCGCGCTCAACGACCGCAACCTCTTCGAGCTCGCTCACGCACTTGAGCGCCACAATCGCTATCTCGATGCCTTCGTGCCGCTGACCTTCGTGGGCAATCATGACGTGACGCGCATCGCCAGCCGGCTCAAGGATAAGCGGCACCTGCCTCACGCGCTCGCCATCCTGTTCACCTGTGGTGGCACGCCGTCGATCTATGCTGGTGACGAGCAAGCCTTCCATGGTGTGAAGGAAGAGCGTGTTGGGGGAGACGACGCAATCCGGCCAGCCTTCCCACCAACGCCAGCCGAACTCGCTCCATACGGCTGGCCGACCTACCGGCTGCACCAGTGCCTGATCGGCCTGCGCCGACGTTATCCTTGGCTGCACCGAGCGCGGACGCAGCAGGTTCATCTGACCAACGAGCAGGCCGTTCTGACCATCAGCGAAGGATCGCAGCTCCTGCTCCTTGCCTTGAACCTTGCTGATGAGGCTGCACTACTGCCAGCGCCAGACGCTCGTCTCACCGAGGAGGGAGTGGGTGATCTCATGACGAGCGCCAGCCGTGCCACGCAGGTGAGGCTCGGCCCACACGGCTGGGCCATTCTGGCCGCTTGAACCGCCCCGAGATTTTCGGCAACTGTAATCAGCCGGCGACCGTGGCGGTGTAGTCGGTACCTGTGGCGAGCATGGCGTTGAGGGTGACCAGGAGCTTCCGAGCGGTCGCGGTCAGTGCAGCCTTGGTCGGCTTCCCGGCGAGTTGCAGGCGTTGCCGGAACTCGCGGAAGATGCTGCATCGGCGCGACGCCTGGAGGGCCGCGAGGTAGAGGGTCGTTCGCACGACCGGCCGACCGCCGCCGATGCTGCGCCGGCCGACGCGCTTGCCGCTCTCGCGGGCAATCGGCGCCAAGCCGGCCAAGGCCGCGATGCGGCGGCGGTCGAGTTGCCCGAGCTCGGGCATCTCTGCGATCAGCGTCGCGGCCACGATCGGGCCCAGGCCCGGTGCGGTCCGCAGACGCCTTTCGACAGCCTGCGTCTCGGGATCTGCTGTGACCAGGGCGGTCATCAGCGCCTCGACCTTGGCGATCCGGCGATCGAGCAGGGCGATCAGGCTGATGATGTCGGCACGCGCCTGCCGGTCGGCGGTCTGATGGAGGCGCGTGGCTTCCTGCTTACGGATCTCGACGAGATGGTGGCGGCGCGTCGCCTGGGCTTGGAGCGCGCGCCGCGCTGCCGCCAGGGGCTGCGTCGGTGCCGGCCGCAGGCGGGCCCCCAACTCAGCCAGCATGCGCGCGTCTGTGAGAATGTGCGTGCAGCCTGGGAGGCCTGACCCGTGCTTACGATTGACCGCGTGTCATGGCGTTGATCTGTCGGCCCTCCAGGCTGCACCCGGGGCGTCACGAGACGTGACCTGATAGGAGCTTGAGGGAGTGCCGTCCCGTCACAGTCCTGTCCGCTCGCAGATTGCCTTCGGGTTCTACCGACCTGGAGGACCTGTATGCACGATATCACACCGGACGCCGTCGTCATCGGCATCGACACGCACAAGGATGTCCACGTCGCCGTCGCGATCAACGGACTGGGCGCACGGCTTGCCACCGCATCATTCCCGGTGACCAGCGCGGGGTATCGCCAGGTGGCAGCCGGGGCAGCCGAGCACGGCGTCGTGCATGCCTTCGGCATCGAGGGGATACCCTACGCAAACAGCACGCCTCGGAGCCGGTTGACGTGCCGGACACGCTCGCTGATGAGCGTTCGGAGTTCGCGGCACAGCCGGCGGCGATCCTCCTCCTCAGGCGTGGGCGCCCGGACCATCGCGCACACGCGCGGCTCTCCGCGCTTGTAGGCCAGCAGCGTACGGACCAGGGCTTCGCCATCGATCCGGTCGGTCTTGGCCCGTCGCCTGCGCCTTGAGGTGGCGACGGAGGCGGCGTCGACAACATGGCTCTCGATGCCCTTGCCCTCGAGCACGCGGTGCAGCCAGAAGCCGTCGAGCCCGGCCTCTTGGATCACCACTACGGGGAACAGCTTGCCGGTGCGCGCCCGAGCTCGCGCCTGTAGGTCAGCCAGTCGGCTGAGCAGGCCCGCGGCATCACCACCGCGCACGACGTGCCGGGACATCTTCTGGCCGGCTCCAGGAGAGAGCGACGTCACCAACCACGTTGCGCGGCTGAGTTCGAGCGAGACGAAGATCGCCGCGAGATCGACCCGGATAGTCTGGGGCGCACCGCCGACATCAGGAGAAAGGCTCACGTTCACCTCCATGAAGAGCGTCAGGCCGTCCATCCTGCTCAAGCGGCGCCTGATCGCCACCTCCTCATGGGACCTTGACGTAGATCGGTGGGATCAGTCGGACCTCGTGCCCCAGTTCACGGATCGCACGTCCCCACTCGTGTGTCGAAGCGCAGGCCTCCATGGCGACGATGCAGGCCGGCAGCTGGGCGAAAAACGTGAGGACCTGCGGTCGCGACAGCTTTTTGCGTAGCGCGACGCTGCCATCGGCGCGTGCGCCGTGAACTTGGAAGATGCGCTTGGCCAGATCGAGGCCGACGATGGCGATCGGATCCATGGACTGCTCCGGCAGATGTGAAAGGTCCGGGCCCAGAGTACCGGCTTCCGCCGGAGTGGGGGCATCCAGTCCATCAATCACCGTCGGCTGCTCGAACCGATCGGCCACATCCCTCCCGCCGAGGCGGAGGCACGCTATTATGCCCGGGCCGAGGTCCAAGCCTTGGCCGCCTGACCCAAAACAAACGGCCTCCGGAAAACCCGGCGCGGTTCAGCCAGACCATGGCCGCGAACCAAGCAAGAACCAAGGCCGTAGTAGCCGCGGCTGTCACCGCGAGCGCGTCTACAGCCTCTCCTTCAAGGAAAAGGGAGTGGCGCTCGTTCCGCTAACGGATGGTGCGCCCTGTAGGCGCCAGAGGGCGAGGCCGCCATCCGCACCGTCGTCGACACCGCGCGTCACGCCGGTGCCAGCCTGTTCGCCACGATCCTTAAAACCATGGGTGCCTGAACCCCGCCATTCACGGGCGTAGGTAATTGCTCAAAGAGTTCGGTATCAGAAGGATCTTCAGCTTTGTCGATCCATCTCAGGCTCTCGGATACGCTACACGGCCGCAGAGTTGCACCAATCAAAGCAGACCGCCTGCACCCGAGGATCCGGATGCCTAAGTATGCAGTCCGTTCGTCTTTCGGTCCCGCCATAAGTGCCATGTCTGTCTGGAGATCCGTCCAGTTTGCGCACTTTGCCTCTTCGTATCACCTCAAAAATCAGCACTCGTGTGGGAACCCGGTTCCCGAGTTCGCGTTGAGCGCGTGCGAGGCTCGAATAGGGCTCGCCAGTCGGGCGCCGGTCACGAGGTGTCCGGCGTCTCTTGTAGTCACGTTGCTCATTGGAGGATGTGGTTATGAGGACCTATGACGTTGCCCCCCTGTTTCGCTCGTCTGTCGGTTTCGATCGGCTCTTCGACCTACTGAGCCAAGCTGAACGGGTCGAAGCCTCAAACGCTTGGCCGCCCTATGACATTGAGAAGGTGGCTGAGGACGAGTACCGCATCACCATGGCGGTCGCTGGCTTCGCGCCGGACGAGATCGAGCTCACTCAGCATGACACCACGCTTCTGGTCACGGGTCAGAAGAAGGACAAGGACGGTGAGCGCCAGTATCTGCATCGCGGGATTGCAAGCCGCACGTTCCGCCAGACCTTCAACTTGGCCGAGCACGTGACGGTCACGGGGGCCGCCTTGGAGAACGGCCTACTCACGGTCAGTCTCAAGCGCGAGGTGCCGGAGGCGCTCAAGCCCCGTCGCATCGCCATTGGCGGCGGGAAGGCTGCCGTCGGTCGGGACGACGTACCGGGCCAGATCGAAGGCCAAGCCAAAGCCGCCTGAGCGTACCCCTTCAGCGATTGACCCAGGCTCCCGCGGGCGAACCAGCCCGCGAGGGCGACCGCACGCTTTCAGACATGCTGATGGAGACGAACCATGAGTGTGAGAGATCTGATCCCCTGGAGCCGCAGCACGCGTGGGCCGGTGCCGAGCTCGACACGCGGCGAACCCATGAGCCCCTTCCTGACACTCCACCGCGAGATGAACCGCCTGTTCGACGACGTCTTCAGCGGCCTCAATGGCGGAATGCCTGGCTTGGCGAACGGTCTCGGCTGGCCGAGTGTCGAGATGGTGGAGACCGATCAGGACCTTCGCGTCTCGGCCGAGTTGCCGGGCTTGGACGAGAAGGATGTCGAAGTCCTGATCGAGGACGGCGTCTTGACGCTGCGGGGCGAGAAACGGGCTGAGACAACCGACAAAGAGCGCGGCTACTCGGAGCGCTCCTACGGCCGTTTCGAGCGGGCCATCGCCCTACCGTTCGCCATCGAGGAGGACAAGGCCGAGGCGTCGTTCAAGAACGGTGTGCTCACCGTGAAGCTCCCGCGTTCGGCCAAGGCGCCCGAACGCGGTCGGCGCATCTCCATCAACGGTGGCACGCGGCCGACGACCGCATCTTGATCGCGGATCTCCGCACACAGGAAGTGAGATGAACGACTGAACGCATGACGCGGCGGCCGGTGCGGACCAGCAGGTCGCACCGGCTCCTCAGCCTTTGCTCAACTTGAGGAGGGTCACATGCAGCAGATCGAGACAACCACTGAACGTCTTGGCCCCCTGGCTTCGGCAACCCTCAGGCCGGCGGCCGGGGATCCCTTCGAGGTGTCCGTCGCGCCGGGCGACGTCTTCCGGCGCTCGCGGGATGTTCTGACCTATCCCGGCCTGTCCCTTGCCGAGAAGCGCGCAGTCCTGGCGTCCTGGGCATCCGATGCGCGGGCGGCCGAGCCCTGCCCCACCCTGCGCTGCCTACCGGGTTGCCGGGCCGAGCCCGTGCCGCTCCATGAGGTCTTGGCCGCGCTGCAGGCGCTCGACGGCGACGGGCCAGCGCAGCCAAGCAGTACACGCCGACACGGAGTTCCCGGCGTTCGCTCGCGCATCGCTGGCACCATGGATTCGTATCACCAGTGCAGAGCTGAACTGAGGCAGGGAGTGGAGCTATGGCGACCTTCCACCTGAAGAATGGGCGTCGGTGGTCGTACGGGCGGCGGCTCTGGCGTAGGACGTGGCCAGCACCGGGCGCGAACACGGCGGTGATCATCGACTGGCTCATTTCGACCGCACTCTGCGTCGGCGCTGCAGCACTCGTGCCCACATCGATCATGCATTGCGCTCTGGCGGTGCTGCTTAACTTAGCGGGCTACGTATGGCTGGGTGTGGCCATCACGAAGGCCGGTCCGCCCTTCAGCCGCGATCACCTGACCGCTTGGGATGCCGCACTGCTCTCCTTTGCCGCGAGTTTCAGCGTGCAGGCGGCGCACCTCGGGATCTTCAACGCCTGATTTGACCAAAGCATAAGAATTGAGAGGCAACCATGCAGGACCATGCGATCGGTCTCGGACACAACAACCCGCCTGCTGCGGCAGTAACTCCATCCTGGCTCGGCGGCAGGCGGGCGATCATTCGACGTCGCAAGCGCCCCGTCGAGACGGCGGGCCGCGCGCATGAGAACGAGTGGGTTCTCACCTTTGAGCGCAGCACGCCGCCGGAAATCGACGTGCTGATGGGCTGGACCGGAGGCGACGATACGCTCGCGACTGAGGTTCGGCTTACCTTCGCGACGCGGGCGGAGGCCGTAGCTTACGCAGAGCGTCAGGGTCTCGCGTACGATGCCGAACCGGAACCCGCACGGGTCAGCCAGGTAAGGCCAGTCCAGCACTGGCGGTGGGATAGGGCACCAGCGTCTTCCTGGGGCAGGCCGCTCGGCTCTCCGCTTCGGAATTCGCCCAGGCAGGCCCAGAATGACGGAGGGCATCAGCGGGCAGGTCTGCCGGATCTGGAGCGTGCGCTCATCAACCCGGCGGCCGTGTTCGCTGGACCGGAGGAGGTCTTGGATCACCCGCGGCTGATGCGCGAATGCAAGCGTGAGATCCTCCGCCGCTGGGCCTGGGACGAGCATCTCAAGGAGGTCGCGGCGGCCGAGGGGATGTCGGAGGGCGAGCCGTCTCGGCTCGACGAGGTCAAAGCCGCCCTCTTGCGCCTTGGCGAGACGTGGCGGCCAAAGCCGTTTGCGCCGGCTGCCGCAGTTGTTCCGTGCCAGCAGGGCGAGTTGGAACTGGTCGCCGCTTGAACCCCGGCGCACGGCACATGAGCGGTGAATAGAACTGCAGGTTCCGTTTGGGCCTGCGCGGTGGGCGATAGCAGCCGTGAGAGACCTTTGCTTCGAAGAAGGAGGGTCAGATGGGAAGAGATCACAGGAGGCAATTAATCGCATTCAATTTCGTCAGCGGCATCTTAGGCATGGTCCTGATTGCCACGCCGTGGGCCTTCGAGATCGGCGACTCCGCAGCGGGATGGAGCGCCGTATTCAGTGGCGCTCTAATCATGCGCCTCGGGTTCTCGGCGGCCATGCATTTCCAGATATGGAAGGCCCGGGCCGCAGCCGCTGTCGGCGCCTGGCTTCTGTCGGCGCCCTGGCTGCTGTACTGGGACAGCCTCTCGCGTGTGACGTGGGTTCAGATCACCGTCGGGCTGGTGGTCGTCGGACTTGCAGTCGCCGTGCTTCGGATCGGAACGACCAACCAGACCTCGCTTGATCTGAGTCGGGACGGCGGAGCCCGGCCATGCTGACCGCGTTCGTTCTCGCGGAGGTTGGCGTAGGCGGCTTGGCCTTCATGACGTCACCGCTGCTGTTCCGCGGCCTGCTCGAGTTCCACTATCCGCTAACCTTCGGAGGAGGACCTTCAGGCGCGCTTGATACAGCCTGCGTTCCTGAGCGGCCTTGCATACCCGGCGGTCACACTCGCGCGATTCCACTCTTTGTGCGCTGAACTCGAGAACAGATGGAAGCAATGTACCTCCGAATTCGGGATGGGGCATGAGGCATGGATCAAGCAAAGACTGACACCCAACATAATCTGGACAAAAGCAGATTTCCGTTCCTACACCATATCTCGGCGGCGGCTGACACGCTACGAGACACACGCAGGGCCTGGCCGGGCTTGAGCCTCTACGAGCGCTTTGAGGAAGTGGTCGTGGTAGTTTTGACGGGGCTTATCGGCCTAGTCATTATCGCCGCCGTAATCAATCTGTGCTTCCGCGTCGCGCTGCTGATCGCGGTTGACTTTATGGATCTTGCCGAACACAGCATATTCCACGCCGTGTTTGGCATGATCTTCACGGTGCTGATCGCGTTGGAGTTCAATCACTCGATCCTGAGCGTGCTGCACCGTCAGGAGAGCATCATCCAGCTGCGAACCGTCATCCTCATCGCCATGCTGGCGCTTGCCCGCAAGTTTATCATCCTGGACGCAACCAAGGCCGAGCCGCTGACCATCATCGGACTTGCCGCAGCCGTCCTGGCACTCGGAGCCGTGCACTGGTTGGTACGGGATCAGGATCGCAAGGATAGTCAGACGATCACCGGAAGCGAAGGACACGGCGGATGAACGAGCACGAACTTCGCTGTCGATCAGCCGCTACAGGTTTGGGCTCGGGTTGGGCCTCGGTGATCGTCGATCCGCCGGTCCGCCCACAAGGTTCGAACGAGAACATTGTTGGTCCACCGAGCCCGGGACCCTGGGATGGAGCAGAGCTTCTCGCATCGATCCACGCGGCGGGAAACTATGTCCGAGAGCTCGAACAGCATACGCAGACGCATGCACAGCGCTTGCAGAACTTGGTCGGAAAGGTTCGTGAGCACCTGAGAGCGGCCGAGGAGCGCGCACAGCAAGCCGAAGCGCGCGAGCAGCAAACACGCGCCTGGGCCGAGGCGGCCGTCGAAGCTGCCTCGGACCGTGTGCGGGCTGCAGAGGCTCGTGCGCAAGAGGTCGAGGCTTGGCTGGGTCGCATCGCCAAGGCGATCCAGGCGGAATTTCCAGTCCTGCACGAATCGGCGGACCGCGGCCATGCTCAAGAAGCGGCATGATCTCAGGTGAGGCAGGCCAGTATGCGCCCGAGTTGAGGAAGCGGAACGGTTATACAGGTACGACGGGGCGCAGTTCGCATAGCCATACGCCTTAGATGTTTGGTCCCGCTGTGTGGTGGTACGAGTTATGCCGCATGGAGGGACGCGCTATGGGACAGGTTCTCCACGGCAGCGCCACGACGACTGAGCGGCTGTGTTGAAGGTCAAGTCGTGAGGGACCGCCAGGGCGTGCGGTCGCGGACGATGGCGTTGAACGTCACCAGGAGCTTTCGCATCACCGCCACGAGGGTGACCTTCCTCGGCCGGACACGCTCAGTGAGCCGCTCGTAGAAGGGCCGGAACGGAGAGGGGACTGTCAGGAATTTCGTGTGCGGGCGGCCATAGTGGATCCGATGGAGGTTCCCGATGGCACGACGCAAAGCACCCCGTATCCCTGACGCGCTCCTGGACCAGCTGCTGGCCGGGGCTGATCCGAAGACGGCGTTCGAGGCCGATGGCCTGCTGGACGAGCTGAAGAAGGCCCTGGCCGAGCGGGCGCTCAACGCCGAGATGGACCATCATCTGGCGGGCGAGGACGCCGGCAACATGCGCAACGGCTATGGCCGCAAGACGGTCACGACCGAGACCGGCCGGATCGAGCTGGCGATCCCCCGCGATCGGCAGGCGACGTTCGATCCGCAACTGATCGCCCGCTATCAGCGCCGCTTCCCCGGCTTCGACGACAAGATCGTGTCGATGTACGCCCGTGGCATGAGCACCCGGGAGATCGTCTCCCACCTGCGCGAGCTCTACGGCATCGAGGTCTCGCCCGACCTGATCAGCGCGGTGACCGACGCGGTCCTGGAGGAGGTCGCCGCCTGGCAGGCCCGGCCGCTGGAGCCGGTCTACCCGATCGTGTTCTTCGACGCCCTGCGGATCAAGGTGCGTGACGAGGGCGTGGTCCGCAACAAGGCCGTCCACATCGCGCTGGGCGTGCGCGCCGACGGCGCCAAGGAGATCCTCGGCCTGTGGCTGGAGCAGAACGAGGGCCCCAAGTTCTGGTTGCGGGTCATGAACGAGCTGAGGAACCGCGGCGTCGAGGACGTGCTGCTGGCCGTGGTCGACGGCCTGAAGGGCTTCCCCGATGCGATCCGGGCGGTGTTTCCTGAGGCGCTGGTCCAGACCTGCATCGTCCACCTGCTGCGCCACAGCCTCGACTTCGTCTCCTACAAGGACCGCAAGCTCGTGGCGGCGGCGCTGAAGGACATCTACCGCGCGCTCGATGCCACAGCTGGCGAGGCGGCCTTGGCGGCCTTTGAGGCGAGTGAGTGGGGCAAGCGCTACCCGGCCATCGCCCAGAGCTGGCGTCGGGCCTGGGGCGAGGTGATCCCGTTCTACGCGTTCCCGGGCGAGGTTCGCCGGATCCTGTACACGACGAACGCCATCGAGGCCCTGAACGCCACCCTGCGCCGGGCCGTGCGCGCCCGCGGTCACTTCCCGACCGACGAGGCCGCGCTGAAACTGCTCTACCTGGTCTTGAACCGCTCCGAGAAGGCGTGGAAGATGGGCCCGCGTGAGTGGGTCATGGCCAAGGCGCAGTTCGCCGTCATCTTCGGCGAGCGCTTCACCCGGGCCATGGCGGCCTGATGTTCAATCCGCCGCCCGCACACGGAATTCCTGACAGTCCCAACGGAGAGCCTCGCCGGATCGCGGTCAACGCAGCCATGTACAGCACGCCCCGCACAGATGTTCGCCCACCCGCGATCGATCGCCGCCGGCCCCGCATCAGGCCAGAATCGCGGTTGATCGGCGCGATGCCGACGAGAGCGGCAAGCTGGTGGCGCCCGATGGTGCCGAGTTCAGGCAGTTGAGCCAGAAGCGTGCGCGCGGTGACGTCGCCGACCCCGGGAACGGACTTGAGCAACGCCTCAGTCTCGCACCAAACGGGAGAGGCCTTGATGGCTTGGCCGATATCACATGCCGGGACCGAACAACCGTCGTGGTGTGCAAAGTGTGCGGCGTGCCACTTTCATGTGCCGGTCGTACGACATGCATACCGCCGCAACACGCTGCACGCAGAGGAACCGCGGAAGCCGCGGATCCTGATCGTTCAAGAGCGGGCCCGTATTCCTGCTGTGCCCAGACGGCGTCCACACGCCTATGCGTATGGATATCAAGCGCATGTTCCACCAATCCCTCCCGCAAATCGCCTCGCGGAAAAGCGCGCCGCTTCATGTCGAAAGAGTCGAATCGCTCGCGCAGACGGCCGGTCTCGGACGGATAGCTTCGCACCAGGAGCAAAAAGCGAGACACATCCTTACGATCCTGATCGTCTCGCGCGAGCAGCTGTCTGCCGGAGCCCCGCGTCAGCTACGCTGAGGCAGCTAGAGCCGGTCCCGGGCGGATTGCGACGGGTTCGCGGGTGGCGCGTTGACGGGTGAAGGAGCATGCCCATGCCTTCACCTCTGTCGGTCGACTTACGCGAGCGTGTCGTGGCTGCCGTGGCGGCAGG
>Ga0316228_1003857_pt1 | contig 11639 bp, 8 predicted proteins | sample TBH18021metaG_FD_206005 | JGI IMG/M metagenome (GOLD analysis project Ga0316228, IMG submission 206005) | Freshwater microbial communities from Trout Bog Lake, Wisconsin, USA - TBH18021 | ecosystem: Environmental > Aquatic > Freshwater > Lake > Hypolimnion/Profundal zone | place: USA: Wisconsin... | reverse complement strand
GCAAGTTAATTTTGCCGTTGGTGGTCAGTAGCTACACCTTATTTATTGTCGGTATGGCGTTTGCCTATTTTTTAGTGTTTCCGACGGTATTTAAATTTATGGCCAGTTACAACGCACCGCTGGGCGCGGAGATGTCTACTGACATTGATAACTACCTTAGTTTTGCGATGACTACCTTCTTGGCCTTTGGTATTACCTTTGAAGTGCCCGTAGTGGTGGTTGTACTAGTGCGCATGGGTCTAGTACCCTTGGCTAAGCTAAAAGAAATCCGTCCTTATGTCATCGTAGGTGCTTTTATTGTTGCTGCCGTTGTAACACCCCCAGATATATTGTCGCAACTGCTCTTGGCAGTGCCCATGACCTTGCTGTACGAGCTGGGCTTATTGGTAGCGCGCTTTTACGTGCCAAAACCCTCAAGCGATGAAGCGGATGACACTGCGGCTACTGAGTCAAAAACAAGCTAGGCTGTTATAGCTTCTGCTGAGGTTTTAGAAAAGGTGGCATTCAGCCACTTATTCACGCGGTCAAAACGATAGCGTCTTTGTCGAAGATTACCTTCCACTCCTGACTCAATGCCTGCAAATACTTTTCCTGCTGCTAATAAGGAGCGGCGTTGTTGGGTAGTATCTATCTGGATCAGTCTGGGTAATATCTTTGGTAGTTCCCAGCGGATGTCGACCACCACACAATGCTCATGCTGGAGCTGGCCTACTTCACAAAGGAGTAGTTCAGCTTTACTCAGATTAAATTGGTTGGCAATAATGAGGCGATGGCACATCAAGATCCATTCCTCATCTAACTTATGTTCCGCATGGTTTAAAGCAAGATCAGCAAAGGTTGCGAGCTTGAACCATTCATTGCCCTTAGGATTGGAAACATTCTCCAAAATTTTGACCAGTAGATCTTTTGCTTCAGGCACTCCTTGCTGATGCGCCTGCCAAACCCAGTAAGAAGCTTGAAGGCCACGAACTGTCTCTTCAATCTTTTCGCGCTTACGCCACAGATTAGCCCCTTTGCGAAATTGCGCCTGCGCATGACCAAGATCAGCGGCGTTATCAAAACAGCGGTTACTCTCAGTGGCGTTATATCCCGAAAATTGTGGCTTGCGATAAATTTCCCCTAGAGCAAACCACGCATCTCGATCCCCGTCTTTAGCAGCAAGCTCCAACCAATGCGCTGCTTTTTTAAGGGATGCATTCGAATTATTGGGGGCACCCTTCTTCTTGGTAGAGACTTCCCCCTCAAGTTGTGCAAGTCTCAAGCCAAGTGTCAACTTAGCTACTGTGAGACCTAATTCGGCAGCCTGCAAAAGGGCACGTTCATTTTTTTCAGACAGCCAATCTTGCCAAAGCGAGGAGAGTGTTTCATTTTTCGGTTGTAGCTGAACTAGCAACCCTTTTGCTTGAATATAAAAAGCGTTCTCAGAATTAGCTAGCTCCAATAAGAACTGCATGGCAATTTTTTTTAGCGAGGTAAATTCGGTTTCACTATGCTTTTTTGCAAGCCACCGAGTTAGTTCTATTTGTAGATCCTTTTTATCTGGATGGAGTAAAAGCTCCGCTAATTGCCATCGCACCGCGGCACTTGCATCAGTATTAGCATTGGCAATCTTCCAGAATGAGTCCCATCCAAAAGAAAAAGCGGGTGAATTAAAAGTGGAGGCTAGGGGAACAGTCGATATTTGCTCAAGAATCTCTAAAAATTCAGACGATTGCAGTCCTTGTGAGAAATAATCCGACCCATCAAAGTCTAATTTCCTAAGTATCTGATTTTCAATAGAAAAATAAGATTTTTCTAACCAGAGCAGAGCGTTAGAGGGTTGGATGGGGGTTTTAAAGGCTCCAGTCAGGTAGGCGGAAGCGAGTTTTTGTTGCGCAGATACATCACCTAATCGTGCGTAACCCAGCGTTTTTAAGAATTCACGGCTTGCCATATGACAATTCTGTCATTCAAAGGCCTTAAAAGACAGAAATCAAAGACCTTGTTGTCGAGATACAACGAAGAAAGCCAAAAAACTACCTTTTGACAAGCAAAAAGAGCTCCTACATACCCTTACCCCTAGTCTAGCAAGGCAAAACAAGCAAAATCCATTAGTCCCATTTTTATTTGGGCATTACTTTCAATTTATGGAGATTTAAAGAATGAAAAAATCGCTATTCGCATTAGCAGCTTTGACAGCATTTGCTGGCGCTGCTTCGGCTCAGTCAAGCGTGACTGTTTATGGTATTTTGGATGCTGGTTTCGTTGGTGACAACATACGTGTAGCCCCTGGCGGCACTTCTGCAGTTGCAAAACAAACAGGTAATGGTTTTGGTAGCTCAGCTGAATCAACAAGTCGCCTTGGTTTCAAAGGTACTGAAGATTTAGGTGGTGGTTTGTCTGCATTCTTCACTGTTGAACTTGGATTGACTCCAAATAACACATTCGTAGTTGCTACTTCAGCAACTCAAAACCGTCAAACTTTTGTTGGTTTGAAGAAAAATGGTATCGGTGATTTCTCATTCGGTACTCAGTACACAGTTGTTCACAATGCTGTTGCAGCAACTGATGCTGGTGGCACAAACAACATGATGGGCGACCTAATCTACACCGCCGATACAACTGTAGTTGGTGGAAATTCTGGCACACCTGTTGCAAATAGTTCATCTTCAGCTGCAGTGAATGCCGCAGCTGCAGCAGCTAACGGTTATATGGCTGGTAATAATGCTGGCGATTCATACACAATCCGTTCAAATAACATGTTGGCTGTAAATAGCGATACTTTTGCTGGTTTCAAAGCACACGGTATGGTAATTGCTAACAACTCTAACTCTAACCAAACATCATCTACTGCTACAGCGGTTGCTGGTGGTTTGAACAACTATAATGGCTGGGGTTTGGGTGCTGATTACACATGGAATAAATTGTTTGTAACAGCTAACTACCAAGCTTTACAAGCTAAGAATCCTTGGAATACAACCGCTGTTTATTCATTAAATACCGCTACTGGAGTTACTGCTTCTGCTGCTGGTACTACTGGCGCTGCAACCGTATTTGGTGCTGGTCAAGGTTCACAAGCTGGTTTGAATGTTAAAGATAACCAGTTTTACGTTGCTGGTACATATGACTTTGGTATCTTGAAAGCATATGCTCAATACGTAAACCGTAAAGCAACATCACAAATTGACCCAACCCAATATGTTAGCCGTTCAGCTGAACAAATCGGTGTTCGTAGCTTCATTACACCAACCATCGAAGCTTGGGCACAAGGTGGTTTAGGTCGTTTGACAGCTTATGGTGCAGCACAACCTACAGCTAATTTGACCGCATGGCAACTTGGTTCTAATTACTGGCTCAGCAAGCGTACTAACTTGTACGCAATCTATGGCCAAGTTGGAACTTCAAATGTTTCAGCAAGTGTTAATGCAAACCCAGTTAGCTATAACGCAAATAACTATGCTATTGGCGTACGTCACACTTTCTAATTTAACGCTAGCGTAAGCTAGTAGAAAATTAGTTCAGCATTAAATTAACCCACTATGGAAACATGGTGGGTTTTTTTATAGCTTAAAATTTAGAACACCTATTTAATTGGCTAGAAAAAATGAATCCACAAGTAGATGCCATGATTGGCCAGAGCGTTCAAGCGTTTCAGAGCGGAAATCTATTGGGGGCTGAGTCGATTTTGATGAGGATATTGCACGTCTATCCTTTGACTTATCCAGCATTACAAATCATGGGCCTAGTCAAGGCAAGCCAAGGTAATCATCTGGAAGCAATCAAGTATTTTAAGCGAGCATTAAAAATAGATTCAAGTGACCCTACGCTAATTTTTAACATAGCTCAGGCTTTGATCTCATGTGAGAGGGCTGAAGAGGCAATTCCTTACTTTGAAAGATTTACAAAATTAAGCCCCAATAATGCGGATGGTTGGTTTAATTTAGGGAGATGTTTATCGGCAATAGCGCGTAAGAATGAGGCCATTAAAGCAATGGATTGCGCCCTCAAGCTTGACCCTAATAATAGCCAAATGATGATGGTAAAGGGCATAACATTAAGAGATTTGTGTCATTTTGAAGATGCAATCAAGGTATTCTCTACGGTATTGGCGTTGGATAAGGGTAATTTTGCAGCGTGGCTAGATCTTGGGCATGCACAGGGCTTATTGGGGCGCCATGATGCGGCTTTACTTGCGAATAGAAAAGCCATTGAAATTGCACCAAGTGATGCGAACGCTTGGTGCAATCAGGGAGTCTATTTGATTGCATTAAAGCGTTATGACGAGGCCTTAATAGCAAATGAAAAGGCTATTAAGCTTTCTCCGACCCATGCCACTGCATGGCTTAATAAAGGGGCGATACTTCGTAATTTTGGGCGTTATGAGGAGGCCTTAATAGCTACAGATAGGTCTATTGAGTTAAGTCCCGGCAATGCTGAGGCTTGGCTAAATATGGGGGCTATATTTAGAGATCTTGAAAATTATGAAATGTCTCTAGAGGTAAATGAAAAATCATTAGAGTTAGAGCCTAATAATCCACAGGCTTGGTTTAATAAAGGACTGGCCTTAGGAGAGCTGGGCAAGCTCGGTGAAGCTGTTACAACTCTAAATAAAGCCATTGAACTTGGGGCAACTAATGAATATCTAAAAGGGTATTTAATTAACAAAAAAATGAGAGTTGCCGATTGGTCTAGCATCGAAGCTCAAAAGAATAACTTATTCGAAGGATTGAGAAACAATAATGATTTAATTGACCCATTTTCCTTACTCTCGCTGATTGATGATCCCGGCTTACATTTGAATGCTTCAAAGCAGTTGGTAGAGTCTAAGTTTCCGTTATCCGACATGGGGATTGAAAGGGCTAAGGCGAATAATAAAAAGATACGTATTGGATATTTTTCTTCAGACTTTAGAGAGCATCCAGTTGGCATATTGATTGCAGAGTTAATCGAACTGCACAATAGGTCTACCTTTGAAGTGTATGGATTCCCTCTTAAAGGCGCAAAAAATGGAGACAAGATACAAGCTAGGCTGCTCAATGCATTTGATCACTTTGTCAGCTTTGAGGGGCTCTCAGAAAAAGATATGATCTGCAAAGCCAAAGAATATAAGCTTGACATTGCTATAGACTTGAATGGCCATACCGAAGGTAATCGCACAAGGATATTTGCCAATAGGGTGGCGCCAATCCAGCTAAATTTTCTAGGATTCCCCGGAACAATGGGCGCAAGCTACATTGACTATATAGTGGCGGATCAAGTGATAATTCCTTCTGAATGCCAGGAGTTTTATGCAGAGAAGGTAGCTTATTTACCTAATTCCTATTTGATGTATGACACGAAGCAGAATGTTTCGTCAGTTATTCCCGCTAGAGAGGATCTAGGTCTTCCAGTAGAAGGCTTTGTGTTTTGTGGATTTAATAATAGCTATAAAATTTCTAAGGAAATATTATCAAGCTGGTCAAATATTCTTCTTGCCGTTGAGAATAGTGTTTTATGGCTAACTGAAAATAACGCTGATTTTAAGAAAAATATTGTGAATGAATTTTCACATGCTGGCATTGGACAAGAAAGAATCATCTTTGCACCGCGTTTAGAGGCAATGGAGGATCATCTGGCCCGTTTGAAGCAAGTGGATTTATTCCTCGACACTTGGCCTTATAACGCGCACTCGACAGCAATGGATACTTTGAACGTTGGTGTTCCACTCATAACCAAAATTGGAAATTCATTTGCGAGTAGGGTCGGAGCAAGTCTCTTGAGTACGTTGGCTTTGCCAGAGCTTATTACAGAATCTCCAGAAGACTATGAGTCTATGGCAATTAATTTAGCTAAAGATCCAGTTAAGTTGGCAGGAATTAAAAGTAGACTGCAATCAGAAGATTCTAGATCGAAATTATTTAATACACATCAATTTACTAAAGATCTTGAAAATCTTTACATCCAAATGCATCAAAGAACCAAACAAGGCTTACCCGCTGAGCATTTGCATGTCAGGGCTTAAGTTCAATATTGACCTGATGAAGGTACTTTATCGTGTCTGAAGATATAAACGTTCAAATGGCGGCTTTGGCAGAAAAGTATCTGACAGAACAAAAATTTTCGTCTGCAGAAGTTGTTCTTCAAAAGATTTTGCAATCAGATTCCGAGCACGCAAGAGCAAATGAATTACTCGCTTACTTATTGAGTGCACGTGGTGAACTAGATTTGGCGTTTAAGTACCTGTCGACGGCATGTTCGAGCCCTGACTGTTCATACCAAGCCCTATATAACTTGGGAAACTATTTTTTAGCAAACCAAAAATATCTTGAGTCAGCTGACTACATAAGCCGTTCTCTAAAAAAAGGGGGTAATTTTTTTGAAGGTCTCCATGATTTAGGTTTGACTTACATTGGCTTGAAAAAATTTGGTGAGGCTGCCCAGTATTTACGAAGTGCACTTGATTTAAATCCCGATTCTTTTGAGGCTTTAAACAATTTAGGAGCCGCTTTAAGAAATTTAGGGGAATTGTCAGAGTCTCTAAAATATTTAGATGCTGCCATAAAAATCAAATCAGATGATGCGGGGGCATGGCTCAATAAAGGGGTGACATTAGATACGATGGGAGATTTTGGGGCGGCACTGCATTCTTACGATCGAGCATTGCAAATTACGCCTTCTTATTTAGAGGCCATTTGCAATAAAGCAAATACTATGAAATGTATGGGGAGGTATGAGGAGGCTGAGGTCCTTTACATTGAGGCGCTAGAGCTATCGCCGCAGGATGCTGATAGTCATTACAACCACGCGCATTTATGTCTATTAAACGGAGATTTTAAATTAGGGTGGGAGAAATTTGAGGCAAGGTGGCATTCAACGGATGCTCCAGCCTATCTTCCAGGTACCACCCCATTGCTAACATCAATTGACCATTTAAATGATAAAAAGATTTTAGTATGGGCTGAGCAGGGCTTAGGAGATACCATTCAATTTTGTCGGTATATTGTCCTCTTGCGTAATCTTGGCGCAAGGGTTACGTTGTTGGTGCAGCCCGCCTTAATCGAGTTATTAAAGAATTTAGAAGGTGTTGAGAAGATTGAAGGGGAGCATATAAATTGCGCCACAGGTTGTGACTTTCAGATTCCGATGATGAGCCTTCCCTTACTATTTAAAACTAACTTATCGAGTATTCCTGTCAATATCCCCTATATTTGTGCAGATCTTGAAAAGACGAGGCATTGGAATAAACGGACGAGTCAAAAAAAGAAATTAAAAGTTGGCCTAGTGTGGAGCGGGGGTTTTAGAAAAGATTTGCCAGCTCTTTGGTCTGTCAATAACAGAAGAAATATTCCTTTTGCGCAAATTGCCCCATTGCAACATATTGAAGATGTTGATTTTTATAGCCTTCAAAAAGGTGAGCCAGCAGAATCGGAGTTTTTAGTAGAGGGCCACAAGTTTTGGACTAGGAAGAATTTAATAAACTTGACTCATGATTTGCATGACTTTTCCGATACCGCAGCCTTGATTGCTAATTTAGATTTGATAATTACAGTGGATACCTCTACTGCCCACCTAGCTGCGGCAATGGGTAAGCCGGTATGGATCTTAAATCGATTCGATGCTTGCTGGCGATGGCTTAATGGCAGGATCGATTCCCCTTGGTACCCTACAGTGAGGCTTTACAACCAAGTAAATTCTGGCGATTGGACTGAGGTAATGAGGCAGGTGGCATTTGATCTTAGGGAGCTGGTAGCAAAACCCCCTGATAATCGAACTTAGCCTTTGTTTTGTTTTGTAACTCAGCCCTAGCACTAGATAAAAGTTCAAAACTCTGCTAAAAAAGGAAGATGATACATTCCACCAATTACACAATGGCATTCAAATAAGATAGATTAATATGAAAAAGACACATTCAAGTGGTATTTCAGTAACCTCAGCACTTATTTTTTCTGCGGCCCTTTCTCTTTTTTCAGTTGGCGCGCTTGCAGGAAGCCCAACCATGGATAAAATTAAATCAAGTGGCGCAGTAACAATGGGCGTACGTGAATCATCAATTCCCATGTCCTACACCACTGGTGATAGCCGTTTTGATGGCTATCATGTGGAAATTTGCCGAATGATTTTAGGTGACATAAAAGACAAATTAGGCCTCAGTACTTTGAGAATTAATTACCAGCCTGTTACATCGCAAAACCGAGTGCCATTGGTGCAAAACGGTACAGTAGATATTGAGTGCGGAACAACTACCAACAATACAGCGCGTGCAAAAGATGTAAGTTTTGCAAACACTTTATATGTAGAAGAAGTGCGCATTGCCGTTAAAGCTAACTCAGGAATTACTTCTATATCTCAGCTCAATGGCAAGAAAGTGGCTACCACTACTGGAACAACCTCAGTTCAACTATTGCGCAAACACGAAAAAGCAAATGGCGTCAGTTTCGATGAAGTATATGGTAAAGATCATGCCGATAGTTTCTTATTGCTTGAGTCTGGTCGCGCTGATGCATTTGTCATGGACGGCTCAATTTTGGCTGGCAATATCGCTAACTCCAAAAATCCTAAAGAATACAAAATTGTTGGAGAGGTTTTGAGTACTGAACCAATTGCAATTATGGTCCGCAAAGATGATCCAGAGTTTCAGGCAGCAGTAAATGCAGCGATTGCAAAAATAGTTGCCAATGGAAACATGCCTAAACTATGGGATAAATGGTTTTTAAAGCCAATTCCTCCTAAGGGTATTATTGTTGGTTTGGAGCTCTCTCCTGCTACAAAAAATGCTTGGGCAAATCCCAACAACAGGCCTGCAGAAGACTATCAACAGAAGAAATAAAGTGTCAAAACACCACTCGCTAAACGGCAACATCATCTTTCGCAAAGGCGAGTAAGAGTATGGCTCTAGATATGGGTGTTTTTTGTAAAAGCACCTTGGATGGCGATGCGGTAGATCACTGCTTTTCCGCTTTATTTGGCCTCGGTCAAAATGCTGACCCTAGTTACTTAGATTGGCTTATGAAAGCCTGGGGCTGGACTTTGGCTGTCGCTGGGCTAGGTCTAGCAATTGCCTTAGTCTTGGGTGCGGTAATGGGTACTTTGCGCACGCTTCCGAATGCTGGGAGATCTAGCAGGGTGCTTATTCGCCTCTCGACTGCTTGGGTTGAATTATTTAGAAATATTCCCATACTCGTGCAGGTATTTCTTTGGTATCACGTTATTCCAGCATTTGTATTGCCCTTAAAAGCACTTCCATCTTATTGGCTGGTCAGTATCGCTCTTGGCTTCTTTACCTCAGCCCGTATTGCAGAGCAGGTGAGAGCAGGTATTCAGTCCTTACCTACTGGTCAGAATGCGGCGGCTATCGCTCTTGGTCTTACTACTGCTCAAAGCTATCGCTATGTCATTCTCCCGATGGCATTGCGGATTATTATTCCACCGCTGACATCTGAGAGCATGAATTTGATTAAGAATTCTTCAGTGGCATTTGCTGTTTCGGTTCCAGAGCTCACCCTGTTTGCCATGCAGGCTCAAGAAGAGACTTCACATGGTGTTGAAATCTATTTAGCTGTGACTGCTTTATATGCACTGACTGCCTTTGCAGTAAATCGAGTCATGGCTGCGATTGAAAAGAGAAGTCGCATTCCAGGTTTCATCGCTTCAACCAATGATGCAGGGGCTCACTAAATGGCATTGATATGATGAGCATTGATTTAAGTTTCTATAACTGGGAACTATTTACCAATTACATCCTCAAGGGTTTGTTATTTAGCATCCAGTTAACGGTAATCGCTACAGTCGGCGGTATTGTGTTCGGCACCTTTTTAGCGCTCATGCGCTTATCTGGGAAGCCTGCCTTAGTGTATCCAGCTACGTTTTATATTAATACCATGCGCTCAATTCCATTAGTCATGGTCATTCTTTGGTTTTTTCTATTAATGCCGCTTTTGATTGGTAGGCCGATTGGGGCAGATCTTTCAGCCACTATTACCTTCATCGCATTTGAAGCGGCATTTTTCTCAGAAATTGTGAGGGCTGGAATCCAATCTGTTCCTAGAGGACAAGCCTATGCGGCACAAGCCCTAGGGATGACTTATGGTCAGAATATGCGCTTAGTGGTTTTACCCCAAGCCTTTAGAAATATGATTCCCGTATTTATGACTCAGACAATCATCTTATTCCAAGACACTTCTTTGGTTTATGCCATTGGAGCTTACGATCTATTAAAAGGTTTTGAGATTGCGGGAAAGAATTACGGTCGCCCGATTGAAACTTATGTATTGGCTGCTGCTACGTATTGGGTTATTTGCTTCTCGCTCTCTAAAGTGGTTCGAAAGATCCAGATGAAAGTTGCGATCATTCGTTAATTTAATTGCTATAAATATATATAGACCATCATGATTGAACTTAATAGCGTTTCGAAATGGTACGACTCCTTTCAGGTTTTAACTGATTGCACTACCTCGATCAAAAAAGGAGAAGTGGTTGTTATTTGCGGTCCATCTGGATCTGGAAAATCGACTTTGATTAAAACTATCAATGCTTTGGAGCCCTTTCAAGCTGGAGAGATTGTGGTTGATGGCGTTCGACTTCACGATCCAAAAACAAATTTATCAAAGCTGAGAGCTAGGGTGGGAATGGTATTCCAACACTTTGAACTTTTTCCACATTTAAGTGTTACTGAAAATCTCACGCTTGCGCAAATGAAAGTATTGGGCCGTTCCAGCGATGAGGCAATGGCTCATGGCCTCAAATATTTAGAGCGCGTTGGCTTAATTGCTCAAAAAGATAAATTTCCCGGCCAACTCTCAGGCGGCCAGCAGCAACGAGTTGCCATTGCACGTGCTTTGAGCATGAACCCGATCGTCATGTTGTTTGATGAGCCTACCTCTGCACTCGATCCCGAAATGGTCGGTGAAGTCTTGGATGTTATGGTGAAGCTTGCTAATGAAGGCATGACAATGTGTTGCGTTACTCATGAGATGGGGTTTGCACGCAAGGTCAGCAATCGTGTAATTTTTATGGATCACGGAAAAATTATCGAAGACTGTAGTAAGGAAGATTTTTTTGGAAACCCTGATGCTCGGTCCCCAAGGGCAAAAGATTTTCTCTCGAAAATTCTTGCCCACTAATTAATACATCTTTTTTTGTTTTGGACGCATTCCGATTTCGATTTTTAGATCAAGCTCCTTACCTTTGCGTAGCACTGTCGCATTGACATCACTCCCAGGTCTAAATTGCGCTACTTGATTAAGTAGACTACGGACATCTTGAATTGGTTGATTATTAATAGCGATAAGTACATCTCCTGGTTTTACTCCAGCGCGATCTGCTGGCCCACCTTCCAGCACTCCAGAAAGCAATACTCCACCAGTCTTGGACGGTAATTTTAAGGACTCAGCAAGCTCCTTCGAAAGATTGAGAGGTTCCACACCGATCCAGCCACGAGTCATGGCCCCATTTTTGAGAATGGATTCCATGACTTGCCTGACTAGATTGGCGGGTATCGCAAATCCAATGCCCATTGAACCCCCGTTATTTGAGTAGATCGCCGTGTTAATGCCAATTAGATTTCCGCGAGTATCAATTAATGCGCCACCAGAGTTACCGGGATTAATAGCTGCGTCTGTTTGTATAAAGTTCTCAAAAGTATTAATGCCAAGATGGTCTCGTCCCATTGCAGAAACAATTCC
>Ga0316228_1003850_pt1 | contig 11662 bp, 8 predicted proteins | sample TBH18021metaG_FD_206005 | JGI IMG/M metagenome (GOLD analysis project Ga0316228, IMG submission 206005) | Freshwater microbial communities from Trout Bog Lake, Wisconsin, USA - TBH18021 | ecosystem: Environmental > Aquatic > Freshwater > Lake > Hypolimnion/Profundal zone | place: USA: Wisconsin... | reverse complement strand
GATCATCAGCGGGATCAGCTTCTCGGGGAAGTGGCGCGGGCCGTAGTTGTTCGAGCAGTTCGTCACCAGCACCGGCAGGCCGTAGGTCTCGTGCCATGCGCGCGCGAGGTGGTCGGAGGCCGCTTTTGACGCCGAGTAGGGCGAGCGCGGATCGTAGCGGCTCTCTTCGGTGAAGAAGGCGTCGGGGGGCAGCGAGCCGTAAACCTCGTCGGTGGAGACGTGCAGGAAGCGGAAGGCGTCTTTGTCCGCGCCCAGGCCCTCGTAGTGGCGGCGTGCGGCGTCCAGCATCACCTGGGTGCCGACCACGTTGGTGCGGATGAAGGCCCCGGGTCCGGTGATCGAGCGGTCGACGTGGCTCTCGGCGGCCAGGTGCATCACGGCCTGCGGGCGGAACTCCGCGAAGGCGGCCTCGACGGCGGCGGCGTCGCAGATGTCGGCCTCGATCAGCCGGTGGCGCGGGTCGTCGGCCAGCGGCTCGAGCGAGACCGGGTTGGCCGCGTAGGTGAGCGCGTCGAGCGTGGCGACCGCGTGCCCGAGATCCTGCACCAGATGCAGGACGAGCGCCGAGCCGATGAAGCCGCAGCCGCCGGTCACCAGTATCCGCATCCATCCTCTCCGTGTGTGCGTGATCGCGTGAGAGCAACGGTCGAGACGGCGCCGCGTCGAGCACCTCCTGCTTCCCGGAAGCCGTCGCGGGTCGGTTCACTCGAAATGGCAGTCTGCAATCAGGGCGCTGCTCGGGACCGGCAGTTGCACGGCCTCGGGCAGAAGAGCGGCTGCTCTCAGGCCTCGCGGGGGTGTTGTCAAGAAAAACGCCGCGCGAACTCGCCGTTGGGCCGGGTGACGCCGCTTCGGAGAACATGTATCAGGCGCATCCTCGCGTGAGCCTTGCGGCCGATGCGAGCCCTTTGTGCGGTCCGCCCGCGGGCTCGACCGACTCAGAAAGCACATTGGCTATGGTGGCTGGCGTGGCAATCCCGGAACAGGTCACCAAGGCGACGTTCGGAACGGATAGCTTCGAGCGGACCGCCATCCTCGTGCTGGGGATGCACAGGAGCGGAACCTCAGCGGTGACACGGGTGCTGAGCCTGCTGGGCGCTACTCTGCCCGAGCGCCTGATGCCGAAGGCGGAGGGCAACCCAGTCGGCTATTTCGAGCCGATGGAGATCGTCTCCATCCACGAGCGGCTGCTCGCCTCGGCCGACACCGAGTGGTCCGATTGGGGCGCCTTCCCACAGGAGTGGTATCGCTCCGCCAGCCGCGAGGCTTTCCTGGCGGAACTCACCGAGGCTGTGACCCGCAACTACGGCGACGACGGCCTCTTCCTAGTGAAGGACCCGCGCCTGCTGCGCTTCGTACCCCTCTGGCGCGACCTTCTGACGGACGCGCGGGTGAGGCCGGCCGCCGTTCTGCCGTTCCGCAACCCGATCGAGGTTGCCCTCTCGCTGAAACGCCGCGACGGCTTCCCGCAGGAGCACGGTTTCCTGCTCTGGCTGCGCCACGTGCTCGACGCGGAATTTCACAGCCGGGACCTCGTCCGCGCCTTCGTCTCTTACGACAGGCTGCTTGAGCAGAAGCGGATGGCAACCTACGGATTGATCGAGAGTCTGCCATTCGACTGGCCAAGGAAGACCTCCGCCGCCTTCGACGAGATCGCGCAGTTCCTTGACGGCAAGCTCCGGCGCAACACAGCCTCGCGCGACGACCTTGCCCTTCTCGCGGGCATCCCTGATCCGGTGCGCACGACGTTCCGCGCCTACGAGCGTCTCGAGCGCGACCCCTACGACCGCGCCGCGATGGCCGAGCTCGACGCGGTCCGCACCGAGTTCGACTGCACAACCGGCATCATGGCCGACACCTTCAAGGCCCTGCGCCGCCAGTTCGAGGCGGACCAGAGCGAGGCGATCGCGATGCGCTCGGAGGTGGCCACCTACGAGAAGCGCCTCGAGGCGCGCGCCCAAGATTTGATGGAGCACGCTGCTGCGCTCAAGCAGCAGCGCACCGAAATCGGCGTCCTGTACACGGAGCTGCAGCACCGCCTCGCCGACGTCGACAACCTTCACGGAACCCTGCACGCGATGCAGGTCGAGGCCGCCCGGCAGAACGAATCCATCGACAACCTTCACGGAACCCTGCACGCGATGCAGGTCGAGGCCGCCCGGCAGAACGAATCCATCGACAACCTTCACGGAACCCTGCACGCGATGCAGGTCGAAGCCGCCCGGCAGAACGAAGCGATCCGCGCCGTCGCCGACGAGCGGTATGGTTTACTGCAGGCAGAGATCGGCAGCCTGAACGGTGCGACCCACGCGCTGAAAGTTGAGGCTGCTCACCATCGGAATGAGATCCGCGCCGCCTCGGGCGCGCTCGATCGGTCGATTGGCGGCTTGCAGGAGGATCTCCTGCGGCTGAGGGGCGCTGCGGCTTATGCCGATCACTACCGCGCGCAGGAGCGCCGGCATCGGTGGTGGCGCCGCGTCAAGCCCGATCCGGAGCGCGCGGCCCTCTGTGCGCTCATCCTGCGCTCCGGCCTCTTCGATCCAGAGTGGTACCGGGCGCGCTACCTGGCTGAGGGGCCCGACGTCGACCCGATCGACCACTACGTCGATCACGGCCGCGCGCGTCGGCTCAACCCGGGTCCGAATTTCGACGCCGAGTGGTACGCCGAGGCCAATCCCGACGTGGCCGCCTCCGGCCACGACCTCTTTCTCCACTACCTGCAGCACGGCCGCGAAGAGGGCAGACCTCCGCTACGCCGCTGAGCTGACCTGACAGGCGCGCCCGATGAATCCCGACCTACACCTGACCCGCGACGACGTCCGGAACTTCTACACCCTATGCCTCGGCCGCCCCGTCGAGAGCGATGCGGCGGCCGAGGGACGCCGGCACCAGACAGCACTTGAATGCGCCTCAAGCCTGCTGCTCTCGGGCGAGTTCGAGTCGGAGATCCTGCGCCCGGTGCTGATCGGACGGGCATTGAAACATGCCGGGATCAGCGATCGGACCTTCCGGAAGATCCGCGCCTGGGCGGCGCAGCACGGCCCCGCCGTATTCGGGCAGGTGGTGGAGAATCCGGCCGAGTGGCACAAGAAGTGGCATAGTCTGCTGCACGGCCTCGTCACCGGTGAGCCCCTGCACGCGGATTTCGCCGCGCGCTACGCCGAGCACGAAGCCTTCTGCGAAGCTCTTGCCGAGGCTGCCGCACACAACGAGGCGATCATCGCCGCGGTCGAGGAGATCAATCCCGGCCGCTGCCGCGGCTTCTTCGTCGACGTGACCGACCGCAGCCGCCGCTTCGTGCTTCAACTCCGGGTCAACGGGAAGTCGGTGGCTGGTGTCCCGGTCCTGGAGTTCCGCAAGGAACTGCAGGAGAAGTACGGCGGCTCGGGTCACGACGGGTTCGATATCCGCTTCGACGACATCCCCGAGATCCTCGGGCTCGGCGGCGGAACGGTCGATCTTGTCGAGCCTCGCACTGGCTTCGTCCTATTGGAGAAGCACCACGTCACGTTCTCGAGCGCGGCCGCGGCCGAGCAGAAGGACCGAACCATCGAGACCCTGCGGGGGTACCGCAGCTACGTCGATGGCCTGATCGACGCGCTCGACGGCAACCGTCCGCAATCCGTGACCAGCGTCGCCGGCTACGGCCGTAACCGAGTTTTCGTCCGGCCGCCCGCCGCGCCGCCGGTCACGGGCCGAATCGCGGTCGTGATCGACGCGCGTTTCTCGGCGCTACCGGCTGACGGCGCGGGTGCGGTGCAGTCCGACGATCTGGCGGCTCTGCGCGCGCAGTCGCAACCGCCGGTCGCTATCTATCTTTTGGGCACCGTCGGCGGGAACAACGCCGAGCCGATAACTGCGCCAGACGGCGTGAGCCGGATCGACAGCGTGGCAGGCCTCGGAGAGGCGTTGCACGGGCAGGCCGACCTCGTCGTCCATCTTCGGCCGGGCGAGCGCCTGGAGCCGGACGCGCTCGCGTGGCTCGCCTACGCGGCCGAGCAACCCGGCGCGCAGGTGACTTATGCCGATAGCGAGGTCGAACGCGCCCGCGCGTTCTCCGGCGTCGTCCTGGAACCGAACTTTCGCAGCGCCCTCGACATCGACCTGCTGCTCACCTCCGACACCTACGACACGCCGCTCTGCCTGAGTTCCTCGTGCCTCAACACGGCCGTCCTCTCGGCAGAGGCGGACTTCCGTCGGAGCGTGCTGCTCGCCACTCTTGAGCGGCACGGGCGCTTCGCTGTTCGGCATGTCCCGCTTGTCCTCTCGCGCAGCCCCGCTGTCGGCGGGAACGCCGAGGCCGAAGAGCGCGCCCGCGCGACGGTGCAGACCTATCTCGACCGGGTCCGGCCCGGCGCGGTCCTGGAGCCGCATGCAGACGCCGTTGCCCCGCCGCTGCCCGGGCGCTCGCGGGTACGCTGGCCGGTGCCGGAGCGGCGGCCGATTAGCCTTATCGTGCCGACGCGCGATTCCATCGACATGGTGCTGGCGCTGGTCTCGAGCCTGAAGGAGTGCACCCGCTATCTGAGCCTCCTGCGCGTCCACATCATCTCCAACAACAGCGTTGCGCCGCAGACCGAGCGCGCCCTGGCGATTCTGGCGGCCGACGAGATCGTCAGGATCTCGACCTTCGAGGGGCCCTTCAACTGGGCGGGGATCAACGACGCGGCGATCCGCAGCGAGGAGTGCGCCGAGATTGCGGTTTGCCTGAACAACGACATGATCTGCCGGACGCAAGGGTGGGACGAGCTGCTGCGCGCACAACTTGCGCGGCCGGAGGTCGATATCGTCGGCGGTCGCCTGCTCTACGCCAACGGCATGCTCCAGCACGCGGGCGTCGCGATGGTGGGCGGCTGGTGGCACGAGGCCATGGGTGACGCGCCGGGCCACGGCCTCTACGGCGACCGCACGCGGGTGGCGCACGAGTGCGCTGCCGTCACCGGCGCCTTCATGGCGTTCGATCGACAATTCTACCTCGACAGCGGCGGATTCGACGCGACAACCTTCCCAATTACCCACAACGACGTCGAGTTCTGCCTTCGCGCCGAGCAGAGCGGGGCGCGCATCCTCTACGATCCGGAACAGCTCTGGATCCACTTCGAATCGGTGACGCGCGGGCTCGACAGTCTCGATGCTGAGAAGAGTGAGCAGGTTCTGGAAGCCCACTACACGCTGCTCGACCGGCTGCCGCGGCCAGACTACCTGGACCTTGCGGTCAACCCGCACTTCGTCCGTAACACGCGCCCGTTCACGGCGGTCGCTTGGCCGCGGCGCGGCACCGTATTGTCCTGGATCGATCAGCAACGGACCCGCAACGCCGGGCCGCCTGTTGCGAGCACCCCGGCGGGCAAATCGGATCGCGCCAGGACGGAGGTTGCAGCCCAGACGCGCGCGGACACCGTCTGACATCGTTGCGGACTTCTGTCCGGCCACGATCCACCGGGCTCTGGTGGGAAGCACGGCGGTACGGTACGCCTCTTGCTGCCGGGACCAAGACGGCAATGATTGGTCGGACACGGCCACGCATCAGGCGGCCGAGAGACGACGGAGCGATACGGGCGCGATGGAAGTCTTCCTGCAGCAGCTGATCAACGGCCTGACCCTCGGGTCGATCTACGGCCTGATCGCGATCGGCTACACGATGGTGTTCGGCATCATCGGCATGGTGAACTTCGCCCACGGCGACGTCTTCATGGTGTCGAGCTTCATCGCGCTGATCGTCTTCCTGATCCTGACCGCATGGCTCGGGATCAGCTCGATCGCGCTGGCGCTCCTGATCGTGCTGGTGGTGGCCATGATCCTCACCGGCCTCTGGGGCTGGGCGATCGAGCGCGTGGCCTACCGGCCCCTGCGCGGCTCGTTCCGGCTCGCGCCGCTGATCTCGGCCATCGGCGTCTCGATCTTCCTGTCGAACTTCGTGCAGGTGGCGCAGGGTGCCCGCAACAAGTCGACGCCGCCGCTGCTGTCCGGCGGCATCACCCTGATGGAATCGGAGAGCTACACCGTCTTCCTCTCCTACAAGCAGTGCCTGATCATGGCAGTGACCGCGGTGCTGCTGACCGGCTTCTGGTACCTCGTCCAGCGCACGCCCTTCGGGCGGGCGCAGCGCGCCTGCGAGCAGGACCGCAAGATGGCGGCGCTCCTGGGCATCGACGTCGATCGCACCATCTCGCTGACCTTCGTGCTGGGCGCCGCGCTCGCGGCCGTCGCGGGCGTCCTCTACCTGCTCTACTACGGCACGGTCTCGTTCTCGGACGGGTTCGTGCCGGGCGTGAAGGCCTTCACGGCGGCCGTGCTCGGCGGCATCGGCTCGCTTCCGGGCGCGGTGCTGGGCGGCCTCATCATCGGCCTGATCGAGGTGTTCTGGTCGGCCTATTTCTCGATCGAGTACAAGGACGTCGCGGCCTTCTCGATCCTCGCGATCGTGCTGATCTTCATGCCCTCCGGGATCCTCGGCCGCGCCGAGGTCGAGAAGGTCTGATGGCGCACGCCCGCTCCCCCGGCCTGCCGGACATCCTCCGCGACGCCGGGCTCTACGCCCTCGTCGCCTTCGCGCTCTGCGTGCCGGTCGTCAGCTACCGCACGGAAGCCGGCCCGGCCGGGCTCGAACTGCTGCCGCGCTGGCCGCTCGTCGGCCTCCTCTGCGCCGGCATCTTCGTGCTGCGCTTGGCTCAGCGCCTCGTGCTGGCCCGCCGCGACGCGCGGCGCGCGCTCAGCCCCGCACCGTCCCAGGCGACCGAGGCCGTGCACGCCGAGCCGGCGGCCGGCCAGAAGGTCTCCGGGTTCGCGCTGTGGGCCTTCCTCGGCCTCGCCCTCACGCTGCCGGTGATCGCGACCCTGGCGAGCGGGGGGCTGGGGCCCGCCCGCTACTGGATCGACCTCGGCATCCTGATCCTCACCTACGTGATGCTCGGCTGGGGCCTGAACATCGTGGTCGGCCTCGCGGGCCTGCTCGACCTCGGCTACGTCGCCTTCTACGCGGTCGGCGCCTACACCTACGCGCTCCTGTCGACGACCTTCGGCCTGTCCTTCTGGGTCTGCCTGCCGCTCGCCGGCCTGTTCGCGGGCCTCTGGGGCATGGTGCTGGGCTTTCCGGTCCTGCGCCTGCGCGGCGACTACCTCGCCATCGTGACGCTCGCCTTCGGCGAGATCATCCGGCTCGTGCTGATCAACTGGACCGACGTCACGGGGGGCGCGGCCGGCATCTCGTCGATCCCGCGAGCCTCGTTCTTCGGCATCCCCTTCACCGCCGACGAGGACGGGTTCGCGGCCCGCTTCGGGTTGAGCTTCGACTCGATGCACCGGGTCGTGTTTCTCTACTACCTGATCCTGGCGCTGGCGCTTCTCACCAACCTCGTCACCCTGCGGTTGCGCCGCCTCCCGATCGGGCGCGCCTGGGAGGCCTTGCGCGAGGACGAGATCGCCTGCCGCTCGCTCGGCATCGACACCACGGCGACGAAGCTCACCGCCTTCGCGCTGGGGGCGGCCTTCGGGGGCTTCGCGGGCTCGTTCTTCGCCGTGCGCCAGGGCTTCATCAGCCCGGAGAGCTTCAACTTCCTGGAGAGCGCCATCATCCTGGCGATCGTGGTGCTGGGCGGCATGGGCAGCCAGATCGGGGTGGCCATCGCCGCGGTCGCGATGGTGGGCGGCCCGGAGCTGCTGCGCAACCTCGGCTTCCTCAGCGCCGTCTTCGGCGAGGGCTTCGACCCGAACGAGTACCGCCTGCTGCTCTTCGGCCTCGCCATGGTGACGATGATGGTCTGGCGCCCCCGCGGCCTGATCTCGGAGCGGCAGCCCTCGGTCTCCCTCGGGCGCGCCCGCGGCATCTCGGGCGCCCATGTCAGCGAGGGGCACGGCTAGATGAGCGCGCTCCTCTCACCCACGCCGAAGACCGCCGCCCGGATCGCCGCGACGCCCGACGCGGTGCTCTCGGTGGCCCACCTCACCATGCGGTTCGGCGGCCTCACCGCCGTCAACGACCTCTCCTTCGAGGCGCGGGCCGGCGAGATCACGGCGCTGATCGGCCCGAACGGGGCCGGCAAGACCACGGTGTTCAACTGCATCACCGGTTTCTACAAGCCGACCGAGGGCATGCTGCGGCTGGTGCAGCCCGACGGCAGCGTGCACCTCCTGGAGCGCCTGCCGAACTTCGCGGTGAACCGCACCGCCCGCGTCGCCCGCACCTTCCAGAACATCCGCCTGTTTCCCGGCATGACGGTGCTGGAGAACCTGCTCGTGGCCCAGCACAATCCCCTGATGCGGGCCTCTGGCCTCACCATCGGGGGCCTTCTGGGGCTGCCCTCCTACCGGGCCGCCGAGCGCGCCGCGATCGACAAGGCCAAGGATTGGCTTGCCCGGATCGATCTCCTGGCGCGGGCCGACGAGCCGGCCGGCGCGCTGCCCTACGGCGCGCAGCGACGCCTCGAGATTGCGCGCGCCATGTGCACCGACCCGGTCCTGCTCTGCCTCGACGAGCCGGCCGCCGGCCTCAACCCGCGCGAGAGCGCGGAGCTCAACGACCTCCTGCGCCTGATCCGCGACCGGCACGCCACCTCGGTGCTGCTGATCGAGCACGACATGTCGGTGGTGATGCAGATCTCCGACCACGTCGTGGTGCTCGATTACGGTGTGAAGATCGCCGACGGCACGCCCGCCGAGGTGCGGGCGGATCCACGCGTGATCGCGGCCTATCTGGGTGTCGAGGACGAGGAGGTCGAGGCGGTCGAGGCCGAGGTGGGCCTCGCGCCGCACCCGGAGGCCGGACGATGAGCGTCGCCGGCATCAACGTCCTCGTCGAGGAGACCCGGGCCATCCAGGCGCGGGCCGGCGAGCCGCTCCTCGCGATCGAGGACGTCTCGACCTATTACGGCAGCGTCGCGGCGCTGCGGGGCGTCGATCTCACGGTGGGCCGAGGCGAGATCGTCACGCTGATCGGCGCGAACGGGGCCGGCAAGTCGACCCTGATGATGACGATCTTCGGCGCGCCGCGCGCCCGCTCGGGCACGATCCGCTACGCGGGCGAGGACATCACCCGGCTGCCGACCCACCGGATCGCCCGGCTCGGCCTCGCCCAATCGCCGGAGGGCCGGCGCGTCTTCCCGCGCATGAGCGTGTTCGAGAACCTCCAGATGGGCGCGAGCCTGCACGGCGGGCGCTGGTTCGCGCAGGATCTGGAGCGGGTCTGCGCCCTGTTCCCGCGCCTGAAGGAGCGCCTGCAGCAGCGGGCCGGCACCATGTCGGGCGGCGAGCAGCAGATGCTGGCGATCGGCCGCGCGCTGATGAGCCGGCCGACGCTCCTCCTCCTCGACGAGCCCTCGCTCGGTCTTGCGCCCTTGGTGGTGAAGGGCATCTTCGACGCGATCCGCGACCTCAACCGGCAGGACGGGATGACGATCTTCCTCGTCGAGCAGAACGCCTACCACGCCCTCAAGCTGGCGCATCGCGGCTACGTGCTGGTCAACGGCCGCGTCACCATGAGCGGCACGGGCCGCCAGCTCCTCGACGACCCGGCCGTGAAGGCCGCCTACCTGGAGGGCGGCCACGGCGCCGCGACGACGGCGTGAGCGCGCTCCAGGGGATCCTGTTCGAGGAGGAATCGATCTGGCTCTTCGGGCTCGTCACCGTGGTGATGGGCGGCTGGGCCGGCTGGATGGCCGCACGCGCGGTCGCCCGGGCGTGGCGTCCGTTCCCGTACGCCGTCCTGGCGCTGCTGCTCGTCGCGGCGGCCGTGCGCTTCATCCACTTCGCGCTGTTCTCCGGCACCCTGCTGTCGGCGCAGTACTATCTTGTCGACGCCGCCGTGGTGATGCTGATCGGCGCGGCCGGCTACCGCTACACCCGCACCCGCCAGATGACCACGCAGTACCGCTGGCTCTACGAGCGGACCTCGCCGCTCTCCTGGCGCGAGCGCCCTTCCGAGGGGGCGCCGGGGCGGTCATGATCGCGCAGGCAGGCCGGGGCCCCGCGCTCAGGCAGGCCGGACGCATGAGGCACGCCGCGCCGGCTTGGGCGCGGTCGCGTGTGACGTGAGGGAGATGACCGGGATGAGAGCAACACTTCTGGCGGGCCTCGCGCTCGGCCTCCTGAGCGCCGGCTCGGCGCAGGCGCAGCTCAAGATCGCCGTCGGCGCGCCGATCACCGGCAACAGTGCCGCCTTCGGGGCCCAGCTCAAGAACGGGACCGCCCAGGCTGTCGAGGACATCAACAAGGCCGGCGGCATCAAGGGCCAGAAGCTCGAACTCGCGGTCGGCGACGACGCCTCAGACCCGAAGCAGGGCGTCTCGGTCGCCAACAAGTTCGCCTCGGACGGGGTGAAGTTCGTGGTCGGCCACTTCAACTCGGGCGTCTCGATCCCGGCCTCCGACGTCTACGCCGACGCCGGCATCGTCGAGGTCACCCCGGCCTCGACCAACGTGAAGTTCACCGAGCGCGGGCTCTGGAACACCTTCCGCACCTGCGGCCGCGACGACCAGCAGGGCGCGGTGGCGGGCGAGTACCTGACCCGGCACTTCAAGGGCAAGAAGGTCGCGATCATCCACGACAAGACCCCCTACGGAAAGGGGCTCGCCGACGAGACGCTGAAGGCCTTCAAGGCCAAGGGCGGCAAGGAAGCGCTCTACGAGGGCATCAACCCGGGCGAGAAGGACTACTCGGCCCTCGTCTCGAAATTGAAGCAGAACGGCATCGATGTCGTCTATTTCGGCGGCTACTACACCGAGGCCGGCCTGATCATCCGCCAGATGCGCGACCAGGGCCTGAAGGCGCCGCTCATGGGCGGCGACGGCATGGTCGACAAGGAGCTCGTGGCCATCGCGGGCCCGGGCGCCGAGGGCACGCTCACCACCTTCCCGCCGGACGCCCGCAAGAACCCGAACGCAAAGGACGTGGTCGCGGGCTTCAAGGCCAAGGGCATCGATCCGGAGGCCTACACCCTCTACGCCTACGCCGCCGTGCAGATCTACAAGCAGGCCGTCGAGGGCGCGGGCAGCCCCGACGCCAAGAAGGTCGCGGCCTTCATGCGCGAGGGCAAGCCCTTCCAGACGGTGCTCGGCCCGATCAGCTTCGACAAGAAGGGCGACATCACGAAGCCCGACTACGTCATGTACACCTGGAAGAAGAACGACAAGGGCGTGGTCGACTACGCGGGCAACGAGGTGACGCAGTAGGCCGGTCGCCGGCCGCGAGCCAAAGGGCCGCCCCGGGCAACCGGGGCGGCCTTTTCTCTGCCCACGGCGCGCAACCCCCTACAATGGCTCTGGAACGTCGCCCAGGCGGCGCGGAAAGCCCGATGCGTCCGCCCATGGAATGTGCAAGATGCACGGGGCACGGGCGAAAAGTCCGGTCTGGACGCTGCGAGCGGACGATCAGGGTGGAAATCTTGGGCAGATCCGACGCCGGCCAGAGCGGCCGCGCTCCCGCCGGGCCGCTGACGGGGCCGAGCTTTCCCGTGTGCCACCGCCGCGCCGGGCTCACCGGCGTGTTTCCCGTTCCACAAATCGGCACCATCATTGCGAAGGCGCATCGGCAGGCCGAGCGCACCCGCGATGTGGGCCGACGCCCGCTCGGCATGATCAGGAGTTTCGTTTCAATGCAGGTTCGTTTCGACCGTCGCGGAGTGGCGCTCGGCCTCGCCCTCGGCGCCTCCCTCCTCGCGGCGCCGGCC
>Ga0316228_1003848_pt1 | contig 11666 bp, 15 predicted proteins | sample TBH18021metaG_FD_206005 | JGI IMG/M metagenome (GOLD analysis project Ga0316228, IMG submission 206005) | Freshwater microbial communities from Trout Bog Lake, Wisconsin, USA - TBH18021 | ecosystem: Environmental > Aquatic > Freshwater > Lake > Hypolimnion/Profundal zone | place: USA: Wisconsin... | reverse complement strand
GAAGGGTATATTCACTTAGGCCGGAATACGGCGACATTGCTCATGGACGGCTCCATCGGACCCCAAAACATGCCCAAGCCGGATGGAGCCATCCTGGTCTCCTACTGCACTGATCTCGGATAGCTTTAGATGATGCTAAATATATAAACGGCGCTGTGATAAGCGTAGACGGAGCTTGCACTACTTGACCTATGGGAAACTCGCACAAACTTAGAAAAGGATCGGGCGATCGACTCCATTGGCCGCCTGGCACAAATCCTGAGCTGGTGGAGCTTTTTTCCCACCAGAGAAGCCTGTTTTCTAATTTAGTAACTCAATTTAGATTGTTGTTGACTACAAGTAGGGTTTTATCAAGATACAGAGAGGAAGTGTAACAAGTATGGAAGAATCTTATCTTAACGTCAGGCAAATGGCAGGTCAATATTTCAAAGAGGGTAATAACTGTGCCGAAGCAATTTTGCGCGCTATGTGCGACACACTGGAGATTAAGCTAAGTGACGAAGCCTTGAAAATGGCCTCGGGATTTGGGGGTGGAATGGGCCACGCCGGTTGTGTTTGTGGTGCCTTGGCCGCCTCGGTAATGGTATTGGGAATTCTCCAGGGGCGAACAAATAAAGAGCAAAGCCGGGTGCCTGTCTACAGTGCCGCAGAGGAGTTTCATCGTAAATTCAACGAAAAATTTGGTGGCACGTGCTGCCGAGTATTAAATCCCTATCAGTTTGAAACAAAAGAACATCTGCGTAACTGCTTGAAACTGACCGGTAATACAGCCGAATTACTTAACGAATATATCGAGGAGAAACTTCTTGGTGACTGCAGGAAAAAGAATGAAAGTTAGTATTTGGGGTAGGAGAAAATGACACTAAAATAGAACTTTCCCACAGGTAGTAACTGCGATACTTTATGAGTTGGGTGGGAAGAGTTGTCATGGAAGAATTCAACCATCTCCAAAAGACTATTTCTCTTGGCCTTAAAGAGCTTTTGCGCGGAATTTCATCAAATCTAGGTATACTAGCTATAAATCGTGCGCAGGAAATATGTTATCTTAATACTCCCGCGCAAAATATGCTGGATGTTTCGGAAAGTATTCTAGGGGAAAAAATAGATGATACAGTTCTTGCCGACTTTTGGATAGAAGAAAAAGAAACGGGGGGTGGGCAAGAGGTTTCGTTTCAAAGTAATGTTTTTTGGGTTACACGGTCGATGCTGTTTGGTGAAGGCTCTCTTACGATGATATTTTTTTCTGATGTTGCAGATTTCGAGACTATCACCAGTGAATTACAAGAAGCCCAGGATTTAAACAACGAACTCAGCACACTAATAGAATCATCTGCTGACGGCTTGGTGGTTTCCGATCACAACGGAATATTGCTAAAAATGAATCCCGCCTATGAGACTATGATTGGTGTAAAAGCGGATAATTTTCTCGGATTTCCTGCTGAGAAATTGGTCGCTGAAGGCCACCTTCATAATTTAGTAACCCGACAGGTAATGAGAACTAAAAAAGCGGCAACAATTATACAGGAAATTAGAGGGCGCGAGATATTATTTACGGGAACGCCTGTTTTCGATTCTGATAATAATTTTATTCGCGTTATTGCAAATATTCGTGACCTTACGGAACTTAATTCCTTGAGCAGGAAATTACATGCCATCCAAGAAGAGGCAAAAATCTATCGTGACGAACTAACCCGCCTAAAGGTAGAATCACTAAAGAGTAAGGTAATCGCGAATAGCGTTGAGATGCTCAAGGTTTTGGATACATCGTTGCGAGTCGCTCCTATGGATGCTACGGTTTTATTATTGGGTGAATCTGGCGTCGGTAAAGAAGTCATAGCTCAACTTATTTATGAATTTAGCAAACGATTCGGCAAACCGTTTATCAAGATTAACTGCGGCGCTTTACCGCCCTCGCTCATTGAAACCGAGCTATTTGGCTATGAAGAGGGCGCTTTCACGGGCGCGAAACGTTCTGGAGCCCCTGGCGTATTTGAAATGGCGTCAGGCGGGACGCTGTTATTAGACGAGATAGGAGACTTGGGCTTAGACTTACAGGTCAAATTATTGCGACTACTGCAGGCGCGGGAGGTCACGCGTGTCGGCGGTAAGAAACCCATCTCAATCGATGTACGGCTAATTGCGTCAACAAATCAAGACCTTGAAAAAATGGTTAATGCAAATAGATTCCGGAAAGATTTATTTTATCGTTTGAATGTTATCAGGATCGTGGTTCCGCCCCTTCGTTCCCACCCTGCGGATATACCGCTACTCGCAAATCATTTTGTAAATTACTTTGCAAAAAAATACAATATCACTCGCAGAATCTCTCCTGACTTAATGCAGGCATTAGTGGAACATGAGTGGCCTGGGAATATCAGAGAACTGGAAAACACTATCGAGAGGCTGGTTATTCTCAGTCCGGAGGAGTCACTTGATATTTCGCTTTTCACTACCAACCATCAAGACCAGGCATCGGCTGCTACCCTAGGACCTCTTAAAGCCGCTTTGGAGGAAACAGAGAAGAAATTAATTGTTCAAACCTATAATCTCCTTAAGAGCACACGAAAGGCCGCTACGGCTCTAGGAATTGATCAATCGACCGTTGTGCGCAAACTGAAACAATATGGGTATAGTCACGAGACCCCGCAATAGATAAGACTATTAAGTGCTTCCACGTAAGACTTTTAGCGGTGGCGGAAGCATTCTACGGGACCGACCTTGGCAGAAGGCGGTCCAAGACAACCGGGCCAAAGAGAACCAAAACAGACTAAAAGCTGGGATTAAGGCAGCCGAAGAATCCAGCAATACCATAGGATGCGGGCGTAGCTCAGTGGTAGAGTACCGGTTTCCCAAAGCGAAATTCACTAGCGATAGCAAGTAAACCCATAACCCAATAAATTCAAGGCTTCCCGGTGATAAACCGAGGAGCCTTTTTGCTTGTCTGCCGCTTTTCGGTTTGGAAGGTCAGCAATTGTGGTATCGATCGGAGTCTTTTATCCGACATTTTTAATCACGCACTTGGCTAAAATGAATATTGTGCTCATGCCAATGGGAACACCGAAAGTGGTTTTTTTGTCGCTTATTTACAGGCGCTATAAAACGGTTGTGGTCGTTGTGGAGATTTCCACATTGATCATGATAACTCAGTTGGGATTTGGTAAGCAGTTTGCCATGCTTGTTGAGGTGGAACTAGCCGGATCCTCGATTTTACAGCAACTCAATATGATCGTGTTAGCTGGAGGTTAAAAACTTAGGGAAACACTGATTTAATCAAACAAACAGGCGATGCGCCTCGAACGCCGAAATATATAGGTAATAGGTAATGACTATATAAAGCGGTGCGGAGGATTGGCAAATGGAGAAACAGCTTTCGTTTGGCGAGATGGAATATGCAGGCAAGAAAAAACAGACTCGTCGCGATCGCTTTTTGCAGCAAATGGAGAAGATGATTCCCTGGCAGGAATGGGTGGCCCTTATTGAGCCTTATTATCCGGCAGGCAAACGTGGACGGCGTCCAATCGGCTGTGAACGGATGCTGCGATTATACTTGCTGCAATGGTGATAGCCTTTCTGCCATTCGTCGCACAGTAAGTCTTTCTTTTTGTGTCGTCCTGGGAGAATTTTATTAAAAGGATTTTGAAGAGAAGCCGCTAATATTGTTAGTAAATGACACCTCAAACATAGGAGGCCTTTTTAATGTTTTTGAGGCAAAGAAAATGCAGCTTCTATTCCAAGTGCATACTTGTCACTATAGCAAGTGTTGCACTAATAGTGTCTGTTGGATGCGCGGGTCAATCGTCTGGAGTACAGACTGACGAAGAGCAACTTAAAGCTAGGTTTATGGCGCGTGAAGAAGCACAGTCCGATCTTTTTAGTGGGAACGTCTCTAGTGATGAAGCCGGTATTGAAAAAGTAGCAAGTTTTCAAGTCCCTGAAAGTAGACAATCTACTGCTGCTGCTCTGCGCTCTGTACTTGCAACCAACCCAGTAGAAAAGAGACGAGAAGCGACTAAAAAAAATCCTGACAAGGTTCTCACCGTTGAAATCACCCGAATCGAAATATCAATGGTTAAAAGTTCAGCCATCGTCTATCTTCGCTCTTTCAACAAGATACAGCAACAATATTTTACTTATACTGAAATCTGGGTTAAAGAAGGTACTAATAAAACTTGGAATCTTCAAAGAAGTACGCCGCCTGTACAGGAAAAGACTTAGTAATACCGTCGACGATAAAATCACCGTGTCCGATAACAAGACTATGAGAGTAATCTTCTCCGGCCTTATTGGTGTATGCATACTGGGTTTGTTAAAACAATCATACAGATAAAAATTTAATAGACCGATGGCCTTAGAAATATAAGGCTTCTCGGTCTATATAAACTTAGTTGGGCTTTTCTTTTTGGCTAAAGATAAAGTGAAACGCAGTTCCTTCTGGTCCTGTTTCAACTTTAATGACGCTTGTGTCTCTGCGCAATCCTATCGCATACAGCTAATCCCAAACCAGCGCCAGTCTCCTTGGTTGTAAGAAATGGTGTCCCTAGTTTATCTTTGATTTCAGGCGGCATTCCAGGGCCTTGATCCCGCACCGTCATTATCATCCGTTGACTTACTTTGTCGGTGCTGATGTTCACCGTACCACCCTTTGGCCGTCGCGTCCATTGCGTTATTAACCAGATTGAGGATACACTGGCGGATCTCTTTGTCATCAGCCATTACCTCGGGGATGTCTTGCAGGTCCAGCAGGATAATGAGCCTGGAATAGCCGGATATGCGCTGCTCTGGCTTATGACTATCTCTGCGTGGTCCGGTTGTAATCATTTTAAGAAGGCTGCGCAAGAACTCCATGGTTATCCTCCAAATATCGCCAATATATGATCCGTTTTGACATCTATTATTGGAAATCCTTTCTTATTAAGAAATGTTTCTGCCTAACAATAAAAAAACGCTGCCCGCAGGTAGCAGTAGTATACCTCCTATTAATGTCTACTTACTAAGAACAGCCCCTCTACATAATGCCTTCTTCCGGACCATTAAGACCGATGATAAAAAGCCCTGGTATAAAAGTTTTTTGATTAAAAAATTACCACTTATATTTGTATCCCATTTGTGATACAATAACCACGGGAGGTGATTTTATGGCTAAAGAAGCTATGATTCGCGCTCGGATCGAGCCAGAATTAAAAGAGCGCGCCGAAATGGTTTTTAATAAACTTGGTCTTTCCACCACTGAGGCGATAACGCTTTTTTATCGGCAGGTAGAGTTGCGGCGGGGATTACCTTTCCCGGTTGAGCTCCCCAGTGAAGAAACGATTAGGACCTTCGAGGAGACTGACCGGGGTGAAAATCTGATCCGCCATAAAGACGCTGACGCAATGTTTACGAAACTGGGAATCTGATGCTCCACTCTGTTACCACTAAGCAATTTGGAAAAGATGTTGACCTGGCTAAGCGCAGGGCTAAGGACCTTGAAAAGCTCCGTGATATAATGACGCAGCTTATCAACGAGCAGACCCTGGCGGAAAAGCATCAAGATCACCCTTGACCGGGACTTATAAATACCGGCGCGAGTGTCACATCGAACCAAATTGGCTATTAATCTATATGGTGGCCGGTGATGAAATCACCTTTGAGCGTATCGGCGCACACTCCGATTTGTTCCGGTGATAAAAACAACAAGATAAACTAAGGCCTCGTGCCAAATTTAGGCTGCGGGGTCATTTTGGTACTGTAAAAAGCGTAAGTGTAAGTGTCTATAATTTTAGCATTACAGCGTCTAATAGAAACCTCGTTTAATTAATTGTTCCCGAAAACCTATAGTAATCCATTTATAAAAAGTTTCAGCGCAACTGTTACAGCAAAAGAAATTCCAGCCTGAAACCAAGTCCTTACCGACAAGGTGGGCTTTCCCTCCACATGTATATCTAAAAGACAGGTTCAATAGACGCTTCCAACGATCATAAGTAAGAACGTTACAATAAGAGGGTGTAATATGAAGAGTACTTCCGATGCATACTTCGTCTCATTGTATCATACCAGCACAAGCTGGGCGTGTATGCACAATGCTTCCCATGCTTCTGGCGATGAGCTGGTCAGGTGAAAGACGGCACCCTGTGCTCATGGTTTTTACTTGAGGACGAGCGCTGAGAATGTGGGCACTGGATCTTGCTGTACTTGAGGGCTAACTGATCCATTTGATGATCAACCTTTCATTTATAATTTGTTTTGTCTGGATTGGGCTGTGATACGGAGGGAAGCATTGAATGAGGCAAGAGGCCCATGTATTGTGTGTTAGGGGCGTTCTTCGAGATATGCTCCGTAGGAAGCGCCACATTCTAGTCAACACTTAAATGACCCCCCGGGGCCTGAATTCCATCAACGCAAAAACGTTTGGGAAGCACCTGGTGGGTCGGAGAAATATTTTTTATGAAATGTTTGCACGGTGCAATACTTACGCTATCACTCACGATGGGCGTGGACGCAGATACGCTGTAATGGTTACAATCAAGCACTGGATAAATACTAAGTGCTTTTAATAAGGCTCAATTCGTAAATAATGTTGGTTTTGTAAGAAAAGACACGGCGGGATGATTCCCGCCGCCTGACCGTGATTATTCAACCAAATATTGCCAGTTTCCCAAACAAGCCACCCTGCAAGACATTCCGGGACGGTTTCCTACCTGGGACGGACTACATACCATCCGTGCCAGTTTGAGTGTCCTACTTTGTATCTAGTTCTACTAAAGGGTTTATTTCCTTTCCCGCGCAGCAGTACTGAGCATTTCTGCTGCAAAAAACAGCCCTCTTTGTTGTCTTAGACTCCCGGGACGAGAGTGCCGTATTTTCTTCAAAATGAATTGACAGCTAAAAACCTGGGCATTATAATTGTATTACAACGTACTACAAAACCTTTCTCAAATCGTTACTCCGAGAAACCGCTAAGTCGTTAAAATGAAAGGTTGTTTACTATGGCTGAATTACTTACTATTGTTTCTGTTCGTTTTAGTAAAGCTGAAAAATCTCTCCTAGACTCTTATTCCGAACTGCACGGCAAAAAACAATCAGACATCCTTCGTGAGGCTGCTATGCGTATGATCGAGGACGATCAAGACCTACGCCTTTACGAAGAAGCTAAGCAGAAAACAACGCGTTTCTACACGCTCAAGGAGGCTCGGAAAGAACTTGAGATGGAAGGTGCAAATCTCTGATCAGGCCTTAAAGGAATTAAAGAAGCTGGACCGAGTAGATCGAGAATTGATTTTGTCATACTTAGAACAGCGAGTCGAGGGCTGTAGTAATCCGCGAGCCTTTGGCAAGCCCCTCCGTGAAAATCTGAGCGGTTCATGGCGGTACAGAGTGGGACAGTACCGCCTAATTTGTGATATCGAGGATGCAGTTGTTACGGTTTATGTCGTAACTGTTGGGCACCGCCGTGCTATCTATGACAAGTAAGACTAATGTCAAAAAAAGTTCAGAAAGAGGCAAAGAAGACCGATAGCTCTGGAAACAGCGGGGCTGACGGCCTTTTTTTCATTAATAGTTTATAGGCTCTTCATCGCGATACACCTATAAATCTCACTTGCAACCCATATAAACAAAAAAGACCCCGCCTCCCGGCCAGGTCCATCTTAGACAACACGTATTCAAATCCCTGGCTCGTTCGGGTCATCCGTCTGTTGGTTATCAGCGTTGCTTTGTGCCTCGACTTGCTTTTCGTGTTGTCTGGCCTGATTATGCCGCTGTTTCGCCATTTTTGCCTCATTTACTGGCCGCAATTTATCGCCGTAAGCGTCCGAGAGCATCTTTTCAACTTGCGTAGAGGTCAGTGTATAACTGGTCGATGCTTTCCAATCCCTACTCATCGCCTATCTCCCTTCCGGTGACCGATATCCTAGAAACGGTACTGATTGTGTAAAATTGCAAGCGTTACTCAATTATTTTAAACAAGTTTGCGATGTTTTACTACAAGATGTCTCTTTATTTCTTTGAATAAACGCAAGACTCAGCCACTCGGGCCGGATCTACCCCAGGAAAACCCCAGCCTCTGGGTAGCACGTAATCGCCCCTAAATGCACGCGGTGCAGGCCACTGATCCACTGGCAATGGGACACCGTTAGCCTCAAACAACTACTTTGGGGCAGCGTACTGTTCGATTTCGGTAAGTGCAAGAAAAAACCGCCACCCATAGGTGACGGTGGTATCCTACCCAATAACTAGACGCTACTAAAAACATCTCCTCTACATAATGCCTTCTTCTCGGACGCTGTGCTCCTAAGCCTTAACGTGCGTTATAATCCGTTTCGTGGCGTGACCCAGTTCAGCCCTAGCATTGCCCAGGGACCTCAAGACAGGCTTTAAGAGGTCGGCGGAGGAATATTCTATATCAACACTTCCTTTTTATCGCGGCTGAGGGCAAAACAGGAGGCTGCTTTTTGCCTGCTCGCACCTGATAAAAGAAAAGAGCCTTACGGCTCGGTAGTGGAGCGTGCCAGATCATCTTTTAGTAGCGTCGCAATGGTTACAATAAATTCCTTGCCTGTAATTCTCCGCTTTCTTCTGCGTTGTCCAAAGATATGATGTATTGAGGTTATGTTGCCTCGATTGCTGGCAGCAGCAATACAATGTGAAATAGCTTGTTGCACCCCGTGTGATGTAGTATCATGTCTCTCAGCAATGAATGGGTACAACTTTGTGGAAACGGCTCGTATGAATTCGTCATTTTCAATGACCAACAATATAGCATCACGCACATAATAATAGCCCTTGAGATGAGCAGGAACACCAATTTCCTTGATAATATCAGTTACTCTTAGATCTATCGTACGCGGTTCACTCATCACGCTTGCTGGCTCAAAGAAGATAAGCATTCTTGACATACATGCTTGTCTTTATAGTCAGTTACGCAGTCAGAGCCTCTACAAAAGACACATCTGGGTCGATACTTATTCAGAATAATTCTGTCGCCTTCAAGAGTAATCTCAATTCCATCGTTGTGTTCTATCTTAAACCGTTGCCTCAACGACTTAGGTATTACGATATTTCCTTCCGTACCCATTTTTTTTATAATCCCGATTGACTCCACACCATCACCCCGCATCGCTATTTATCGAGCGCTATTAGGTCGTTCATTTAGGAGGTTGCCACCATCTATCTTGAGCATTTAAACGATTCCCGTTAGCGTCTATATAAGTCGCGAATACAGATTTACATTCCGGGCATATATAGGAACGGCAGTATAAGCTATGACCATCATAATCTAAACTGCCAGTATTCATAAAGCTTTTGCAAAATTTACATAGATACAAGTATAGTAACCCCCAGACACTGCAATATAAGCTATCTTTTGCGTTGTTTTTCGACAAAAAAGGCAGGGTACTTTCGTACCCTCCTATGCTTGCTTAACAGCACTATTCGGCGCTATTAAGTTTTTTGCCGGTCGCATTCTGTGGATTTTGGTAAGTAGCTGCTGTAGTGTTGCTTTGCGCTCCTAGTTCCAATATTGCTGCTGGTCCCACATTTGCGGAGCTTGAACTGGTTTGTTGGCTACTGCCTCCGTGGTGGTGATGGTGTTTGGTTTTTTCTGTTGATTGACTGTTCTGGGTTTTCTGTTGGTTTTGGATTGCCTGTTGGTTCTGGGTTGCCTGTGTCTGCAAAGTTAACGCGGCTGCGCTCGGAGAAACTGCCGGTGTAATCGTCATCGAAGTACCCCTCCCTCTCATTTTTATATAGCATCTCATTCTTATATCGTAAAGTATTCTTTGATTTTCCTTTGAAAAGTGTTGGAATTGTACTTGTTAATATGTTTCTTCTACAAAAAACGACAAGATCCTGCGTATAGCAAAATAATCTTAAACCACATTCCAAGCAAAAAAGCCAGGATACTCTCCCGGCCATTCTATGTGAAATCTAGGATTCCCAAAATAATGAAACTCAAGATTCCCGATGCTTTTCCAAGTCCTAGATTTTAGACCAGAGCGTCATCTCGTGGAGTCGCGGCCCATCTCTCGCTTTGCTCTTATGAGCGTTGACTTGCTGATCTTGGTTAGCTTCTCTACTTGCGAGTATGAGTGATCCTTAAGCAACGCTATGGCACTTTGAAATTGATGCTCTGTGTACTTCTTCGGTCTACCGTCCTTGAATCCGGCCTTAGTTTTTGCAATTTCTTTCCCGGCTTGCGTCCGCTCCATAATCATACTGCGCTCCAGTTCGGCGACTGCCAAGAGAGTAGTAAGAAAGAAGTTTCCCATAGCCGTATCTTCCAAGAGGCCAACATTCAGAACATGAACCTTTACGCCCTTTCCAAATAGTCGCCGCACAACCTCGATGCCTTCAGTGACATTCCGTGCAAACCTGTCAAGTTTGGTAACAACCAGCTTATCACCTTCCTTTAGCGTGTCCATTAACTCATAGAATTTGGGACGATCCGTCGTAATTCCGGTAAACTGTTCCTGGATAATAACCTCACAGCCTTCATTGTGCAGCTGGGTAGTTTGCTCTTCAAGTGAATTGCCGGTTTCAGATTGCTTTCGGGTGCTGACTCGGGCGTAGCCGTAAATCATATCATTTCTCCTTTCTTGTTTTGACTATTACTTTTGACACTGGTCCATGCCTTGAGTATACTGGATCACTTTTCCGGTGTCAATAGTGTTGACTTGTGAACCCGTGATCGCTGCTCACTAAAATTATTAAAAAGGATAATTGTAAAATTGTATATATCTTTTTCCCTTTTTTTAGTAAAATGGATTGAGGTTAGACTATATAAAGGGGAGATTACTATGTTGAAAAGAGTACTGATTGTGACTGGATTACTAATTATTTTGGCAAGCACCTGTCTAGCGGCTTCCTCTGATTCTCAGACCTTAGAGGTGAGTTGGAATCATTATCATTATGGATACTCAGAAGTGATCGGTGACTCGGAAAATGCTTGGTTAAACGGTATGCATTTATCTTATAAAAATCAAGATAATACATCAAAAAATTTCTGGAAGGTATCATATGACCGGACAAGCGGCAATACTCAATACGCATACGATGGTACTCCACCAGCTAAAAGTATAACTAATGATAAGTTTACTAATACCGAAGTGACCTATGGAGTACCGGTATCTAACGATAAGAAGCAATTTGTCTATATCGGCTACGGAAATCGTGCGTGGGATCGCAACTTAAACAGCGTTGGTGACTATGGTGGTTATTTAGAGAAATACTCATGGGGTTATATTCCTGTTGGTTATCGTTTGGAATATAACCTTAATGCTCAGTGGGATGGTGCTGTTGATATAGCTGCTAAATTTATGTTTGGTGGTAAAATGAGTGCCTACTATAACGGTGGTTTTAGTGGACCGGGCCTTATTGGTTCGCAATTCAATCTTGGTAATAAGCCCGGATTAAGGGTTGAAGCACCCTTTACAACTCAGCTAGCTCCTCAGTTGTCGTTAGTTCTTACCCCCTGGTACGAATACTCTGGCATTAAGAAAAGTAATATCGTCGGAGGATACCTAGAACCGGATAGTTCGACCACTCAATGGGGGGTTAATGTTGGGGTTTCCTACAAATTCTAATAATGGGTTGTAATTATTTCCTTTACTATAAAAAAGGCTATCTTCACTTTCTTGGAGGACAGCCTTTTTTTAAGCCTATTTGATCGTTATTTAAGCGCCTTGCGAACT
>Ga0316228_1003844_pt1 | contig 11672 bp, 7 predicted proteins | sample TBH18021metaG_FD_206005 | JGI IMG/M metagenome (GOLD analysis project Ga0316228, IMG submission 206005) | Freshwater microbial communities from Trout Bog Lake, Wisconsin, USA - TBH18021 | ecosystem: Environmental > Aquatic > Freshwater > Lake > Hypolimnion/Profundal zone | place: USA: Wisconsin... | reverse complement strand
CGAATCTATCTCACCTGATTACCGTACCTATCCAGAAACCAGACAAACCTTGGATGATTATGCTCTGCTGAATATTTCAGCCAATTATTATCTTAGCCCAAACTTGACGATTAATACGCGAATCAATAATTTAACAGACACCTCTTATCAAACCGTTTATGGTTATAATGCTAAAGGCACTAATGCGTTTGCCTCACTAACCTACCAATGGTTCTAAATTTTTATATCTACAGTACATCAAAGGGCATAGATTTTATGCCCTTTTTTTATATGTCTTTTTTTAGCAATTACGTTTTAACTTTTGCACTATTTTGGTTCAAAATATATCATACTACGATTTGCACGCTGCTATAAATGAGTGATTTTTTAATATCAAATGACTGATTTGATACCCATCGTTCCATTATTTATCTGTTGTGACAATCATCCAAACATTATTCAATAGTTTGTTGGCATTTAAATTGCACTTTAACCATTGCTCAAATTTGTGGTAGTTATCCAATGACCCATCCTACTTTTTTACCTAGTCTTGAATCCAACGAGAACCTGTTTGAGGACATGTTCAATAACCTATTATCGGGGTTAATTGTCGCTGACAGCAACTATGAGTGCGTCTATATCAACGCGACGGCAGAGCAGATTTTGTCAGTCAGTCAGCACCATTTACTTCATAAAAATGTTATCGATATTTTAACTCCCGCAAACTATGAAAAATTACTAACGCAAGCATCAGAGCAATCGCATACGGATGACGACCCGATAACCCATAAAAAAACCAAAGCACAAATCAAATTGGCGCTGCAAAACCAATTTGAACATACCAAAAAAATGTACCAAGCATTCATCCACCATGATTGCACCATTTTGGGGCTAAGCACCCAAGGGATTGGTGCACCATTATTGGTCGATTATGGGGTTTCCCCATTAGAAACCGAGGCGGGTTTTTTCTATTTGATTGAAATTTGGGCAAAAGATCGCGAAAGCCGTATTCAACAAGAACAGTATCAAAATCACCAACATTTGATAACCCGTCAAATGATTCGCAGTATGGCACACGAAGTCAAAAACCCTTTAGCCGGCATCCTTGGGGCAAGCCAACTGCTTGAGAAGAATTTTAATCAAATCATGAAATCTGATGGGATTGTCCACTATATTAACGACACCAAGGCGCAAAAGGTCGCCAATTATCTCAGTATCATCATGGATGAGACCAGACGACTCAACAATTTGGTGACCCAATTGCTGGGTGCGCCAAATTTGCCCAACTGGCAAGTAATCAACGTGCATGAACCACTACAGCATGTACTAACATTGGCAGAGATACAAAACCCCAATATTAGTCTAGTCAGAGACTTTGATTTATCATTGCCAGAAATCACCGCTGATAAAGACCAGCTCGTACAAGTATTTATGAATATCGTCAATAATGCGATACAAGCGCTCAATGAAAACGACATTGTGTCGCCTAGCATCACGGTAAAGACCCGTATTCAGCACCAACAAACCATTGGCGATATACGACATAAAAGCGTATTGCGGGTTGATTTTATTGATAATGGCTTGGGCATTGATAGTGAGTTGTTACCGCAAATTTTTTATCCTTTGGTCACAGGACGCGCCAATGGTACGGGGTTGGGACTGGCACTTGCTCATGACATTATTCAGCGCCATCAAGGACAAATCAGTGTGACCTCTCAGCCAGGTGAAACCCTGTTTACGATTTTTTTACCTTGGCAAATTCGGCAAATAACCAAATGATAGTTTAACCCTGATACGCCACAGCATCATGACTAAGCGCCTATGAATTTTTCAATCAATAATGTTTAAACCAATACAGTTTCCCATATAGGGTTTTTATATGACTTATCCCAATAATAAAACGCCAACCACCGAGCCTATTGTTTGGGTCATCGATGACGACCAAGCGTTACGCATGATTTTGGAAGATACGCTGACAGATAGTGGATTTCAAGTGCAAACCTTTGGCAATGCGCAATCGGCGTGGCGGCTACTACAAGATAGCGAGCAAGACAGCCAAGCGAAGAGTGACAATAGTGCCCCCTTGCCAAGCGTCATCGTCACCGATATTCGAATGCCGATGATGAATGGCTTGGATTTTAGCAGTAAAATCAAACAAGCCTTTGCACAAATTCCTGTCATCATCATGACCGCGCATGCCGATGTGCAGTCTGCGGTGGATAGCTATCAATCAGGCGCATTTGATTACTTACCCAAGCCGTTTGAGTTGGATGATGCCATTGCGATGGTGAAAAAAGCTTCCCTGCAGAGCCAGTCAAACCAACCACAAAAGCGCAGTAAGCCTGAGAACTATAACGACTCTCTGATTCGTGATGCACAGCAGCCGCCAACTGAACCCGTGGCACCCGAGCCAGAAAAAGCCACCACCAACCCATCGGGCATCATAGGACAATCGATTGCTATGCAAAAAGTATTTCGTGCAATTGGTCGCTTGTCGCATATGCCGATGACAGTCCTCATCACCGGCGAATCAGGTACGGGTAAAGAGCTGATTGCCAGTGCCTTACATGAGCATTCGCCACGCAAATCCAAACCATTTATCGCGCTCAATATGGCGGCGATTCCGCATGATTTGATTGAAGCCGAATTATTTGGTCATGAAAAAGGCGCGTTTACGGGTGCGACTACCACGCGTCAAGGGCGTTTTGAGCAAGCGCATGGCGGCACTTTGTTTTTGGATGAAATCGGCGACATGCCTTTACCGACCCAGACGCGTTTGCTGCGCGTCTTAGCAAATGGTGAGTTTTACCGTGTCGGTGGTCTCAAACCTATTAAAGTCGATGTACGTATCATCGCAGCGACCCATCAAAACTTAGAAACCCTGGTCCAGCAAGGCAAGTTTCGTGAAGATTTGTTTTATCGGCTCAATGTCATTCGACTGGCGCTACCTTCCCTACGTGAGCGCCGCGAAGACATTCCGCTGTTAATCGATTTTTTTATGCAAAATATTGCCAAAAGCATGCATACCCCCACCAAAACCATCACGCCGTCTGCCATGCATATTTTGCAAAGCTATCATTGGCAAGGTAACGTGCGTCAACTTGAAAATACTTGCCGCTGGCTCAGTGTGATGACAACAGGGCAAACCATTCAGCCCAGTGATTTGCCACCCGAGATTTTACAAGCGTTTGAATCGCAAAATAGTACGCCTATAACTACACGTGAGCCCAATACACATAAGACACATAACTATCAGCCCGACACTCAGTTTGAGGCACCTGCGAGCGAACATCCGTCATCTTTACCAGCTCCGAGTAACAACTCCAGTGCTAGTTCTAATCTGAGCGCCCATTCGAGTGCGCTGCCAACGCCTTTGCCCGCTACGACGGTCGTACCGACCTTGCACGCCTCACAAACTGGCGCAACTGCAGATTGGATCACGCCACTGCAAGTTTGGGCACAGCAAGCACTGGTTGAAGGACAGTATGACATATTGCAAACCGCTTATCCGATGTTTGAGAAATGTTTGCTCGAAGTGGCACTTGCCCATACTGCTCAGCATAAAGGACAAGCGGCTGAACTACTCGGTTGGGGGCGCAATACCGTGACCCGAAAATACCAGCAGTTGATTGAAGGCAGACCCGTTAAGCCATCATGATTGAGACAAGGTCAACTCACCCAACACTGGTTATCATAAAAAATGGCTGTCAGTCGGTCGTTACTGACCTACAGCCACTATCAGCTTCAAATCCACTCAACCATACCGAGCTTTGGTATGGGGTATGGCATTCAACTCACTCCCCGCCTATAGCCGTTGTCGTTAAACAATTACTACCTCACTTTAGCGCAACCAATCTCGCCCATTTTGAGCAAGAAATTAACGCCCTTCATCATTGCCAAAGCCTAGCGATTGACAGCACCCATGCGTCGAGCGGCATTCCCACGCTGTATGCTTCAAACCTTCTACCCGACACCCTCATCCTTGACCAACAGCAGCCGCCGCAATCTGTTAGTCCCTGTCTGGTCATGTCCTATCATTCAGGGGAGACGTTAAAATCCTTGATATATGCGAATGCTAAATTACCCATACTCAGTCTTCAGCAAAAAATGACCATTTTTTTACATAGTTGCCAAGTGGTCAACCGTTTACATCAATTTGGGCTGATGCATTTGGATCTCAAACCCGCCAACTTTATTGTAAAACCCAATCTTGAGGTGGTGTTAATTGATTTTGGTTTGAGTGATTTTAGTTTTAGTGATATTGGTTTCAATAATATTGCTCTTAGCGATACTAGGGCAAAAAATGACTCACTCATCATTAACCGAAAATCTCACACCGCTGGTACACCCGCCTACATGAGTCCTGAGCAATTCACAGGACAGCCACTTGACAAGTTTAGCGACTACTATAGCTTGGGGGTGATATGGTACGAATTATTGACAGGATGTCTGCCTTTTATGGCAGATGATTATCCTGATTGGGCAATCGCGCATTGCCAACAGCCCGTGCCTTTTTTATGCCCAAATCATCAGTTATCAGCATTTGCTTGCCAAGCTTGCCAGCCTTTTATTGACAAGTTGCTGGCAAAACGCGTGGAAAACCGTATTAATGACTTGGCAAATATTATCAATGCGCTAAAAATTTTGCTTAACCAATAAAAAAATGCGATTTTTTTTAAAAACCCCTTGCCAAAGCGAAAATTTTCTATATAATAGCCAACCACAAAGACACTGATACAAATATTGAGTCAACACTTTGAGGTAACTCATGGGGCTGTGGCGAAATTGGTAGACGCACTGGATTTAGGTTCCAGCGCCGCGAGGTGTAAGAGTTCGAGTCTCTTCAGCCCCACCACTCAAATCGGTATTAGTTAAATTAACCTGCCTCTCGCAGGTTTTTTTATGCCCAAAATTCCTGTCTATCTTATCTCACCATTGCTTACTGTTAGCCAGTATGCTGCTCACTGTGTTGCTAAAAATTTTTTAACTGATTGCCAACTAGCTAATTTTTAACTTGCATCTAGTAGTAACTGCCCCATCTCTATAGTTAGCTTGTTTACTGCTAACTATGTTAATTTTTCTACTGCCTTTTATAAGCCTATATTCCTATGAAAATTTTACAATCGCCCTATTACCAGCCACGAAAGCTGCTCAGCGCCTCCTCTGAGCCGCCCTATACTGTTCAACTCATTGAAGACAACATCCAATACGCTAGCAAATATAACCCTTTTGAGTCGCTACTCGATGATATTTTCCCTGGGGTACATGTTGGCAACCATGACATGGTGATTCGCAAAGAGCAGCTCAAAGATTTTGAGCGTTGCACCGATTTTACCACTGTCGCCTATTCGCATAAAAATAATACCTTATATGAGCGTGAAGCTTGTTATTTTCATCCCAAATATGAAGTGTTCATGCTCACCAATGAAGATTTGTCTAATGACTATGACGAATACATCTTTGAATCAGGTCTGTTAAAAGTCGTCAGTATTTACTATATTTCGACCAATCCGCATTCGGCGGCTAGTCTCAAAAACGTGTTTGATGAATACTTGCAAAAGTATGTGTCGCAAGAGGCTAAAGTATCGATTTTACTCAAAGAAGTCCATGGTTTTGTGTTTAAAACCCACCGTATCAAGCCATTTCCCATCAATTTAGATACCATGTATCACGAGGATTTTCTGCCTGTGCATCAGCATATCAAAGAATCGCTCAATCATGATGGTAAAGGCGTGGTACTGTTGCATGGCGTGGCAGGTTCAGGTAAAACTAACTATATCAAATGGCTAACCAGCCAAGTGCCTAATAAAAAATTCATCTTTGTGCCCACCACGATGATTGGGTATTTGACCAACCCTGAATTTATGTCACTATTGGTGGATAACAAAAACTCGGTATTAGTGCTTGAAGACTGTGAAAATTACATTGCTGAGCGTAGCATTGATAACGCCAATACCGATGTGGTATCGGCGATTTTGAACATTGCTGATGGTATGCTGTCGGATGTGTTGGAGTGCCAGTTTATCTGTACCTTTAACTCTGATATCTCAAAAATTGACCCCGCGCTGCTGCGTAAAGGTCGATTGATAGCTGAGTATAAATTCAAAGAACTGTCTGTTGAAAAATCCAACGCGTTTTTGGCATCGATTGATAAAGCTATCACCGTCAATAAACCGCACTCATTGGCAGAATTAACCAACATGGATCATCTGTCCTATCGAGAGAAACAAGCAGAAAAACCCAAATTTGGTTTTGTATAATTATTAAGCCTAATCATTGATTATAATCATTAGCGATAGTCATTAAGTATAATCATTAAACATCATCAGTAGGCATAAAAAAAAGGAGCTCAGTGGCTCCTTTTTTTATACTAGATATTACTAGACCTAAACTTAGACATTGTCGATTTGCTTTTCATCAATCGGCACAAGCTCAATCGCTGTTTTATCTGCATTCATACGAATCGACACCGTACCGCCATTGACCAAATCACCAAATAATATTTGCTCTGCCAATGGTTTTTTGATTTCATCTTGAATCAAGCGGTTCATTGGGCGCGCACCCATGAGACGATCGTAACCTTTTTCTGCCAGATAATTTCTGACTTCATCATCAATTTCAAGCACTACTTTCTTGTCATCAAGCTGGGCTTGCAGCTCAACCAAGAATTTATCAACCACGGATACAATGACATTTTGATCCAATGGGTTAAATTGAATGATGGCATCTAAACGATTGCGAAACTCTGGGGTAAACATTCGTTTCATCGCCTCACTATTGTCGCGGCTATGGTCTTGTTTGGTAAAGCCCATGCTGTTGCGACTGATGCTATCAGCGCCGACATTGGTGGTCATGATCAGTATCACTTGTTTAAAGCTTGATGTGCGACCGTTATTGTCGGTGAGCGAGCCATGATCCATCACTTGGAGCAGCAAGTTAAATACATCAGGATGGGCTTTTTCAATCTCATCTAGCAATAGCACACAATGCGGAAATTGATTGATTTTTTCGGTCAATAAACCACCCTGATCAAAGCCCACATAGCCTGGCGGTGCCCCAATCAAGCGTGATGCCGTATGTGCTTCCATATACTCAGACATATCAAAACGAACCAGCTCAATGCCTAACAAATTCGCTAACTGACGACTGACTTCAGTTTTACCGACACCGGTAGGACCTGCAAACATGAACGAACCAATCGGTTTATCATCTGGTTTTAAGCCTGCACGTGACAACTTGATGGCATCTGCCAAGTTTTTGATAGCTTCATCTTGACCAAACACCAAATGTTTTAGGTTACTTTCAAGATTTTGTAGCACCGATTTGTCATCCGTTGAGACTGATTTTGGCGGGATGCGCGCAATTTTTGAAATAATATATTCAATTTGCGGGACATCAATCACCACCTCGCCATCTTGTTGTGCCGCATCAATAACTTTATTATCGGCTTCGCTTAACATAGCTTCAGGCTTGACAACACCATCTGCTGCATGGCTAACATCCAAATCATCGACAATTGCGTCTTCATCCACCACAGGCTGATTTGATAGCTTGTCATTTGCGACGGCATCAACGGATTGATTGCTGTCCACACTAGATTCAATATGATTTTCGGCTTGTTTTTGCAGGCGAACAAATGCACCCGCTTCATCAATCACATCAATGGCTTTGTCAGGCAAAAAGCGTTCGTGAATGTGTTTTACCGCCAGATGCACAGCACTTTGTAGCGCCTGATCGGTATAACTTACGTTATGGAATTTCTCATATTGTTTTTTCAGACCGCGTAGAATATCAATCGTTTCATCAATGGATGGCTCGTTGACATCAACTTTTTGGAAACGACGACTTAAAGCATGGTCTTTTTCAAACACTTGGCGGTATTCGGTAAAGGTGGTTGAACCGATACAACGCAGCTCACCTGATGCCAAAGCAGGTTTGATTAAATTTGACACATCCATATTGCTGCTCATCGATGAGCCTGCGCCAATAATCATATGGATTTCATCAATAAATAAAATCGCATTGGGCTTGGCTTTTAAAGCATCTAGGAGCGCTTTCATCCGTTTTTCAAAATCACCGCGGTATTTTGTACCGGCAATCAGCGCACCAATATCTAAACTATATACCACACAGCCTGATAATGGTTTTGGTGCTTTGTCATTGACAATCAGCCATGCCAAGCCCTCAGCAATCGACGTTTTACCCACCCCTGGGTCACCCACCAGTAGTGGATTATTTTTGCGGCGACGGCATAAAATCTGCGCGGTACGCTCGATTTCTGCTTGGCGACCAATTAACGGATCGGTGCCGCCCGTAGAGGCTTTTTGATTGAGATTAATGGTAAATTCAGTCAATGGGTCTTTATTGGCTTTTTCACCCGTTTCTTCAGTTTCCACGCTCGTCAATTTGTCGCGTACCTTTTTGTCTTGACCATGCGATAGGTACTGGGTTAACTCAAGTCGCGTAACCCCTTGTTTTTTAAGCAAGTACACCGCGTAGGTGTCATGCTCTGAGAACATCGACACTAGCAAATCTGAGCCTTCTACCAAACGGCTACTGGCAACCGATTGCACATGAAAAATCGCACGCTGCAAGATACGGTCAAAACTGCGCGTTGGTTGTGGCGAGTAATCTTCGTTGATATCGACCGTTGGGGTATGTTCATCAATATACTGGGTCAAATCTTTGCCAAGCTGATCCACATTGACTGCACAAGCCACCAAGGCTTCTACCGCATTTTCATTCTCTAGCAGTGCCAATAGCAAATGCTCGACCGTTAAATATTCGTGTGCACGTTGTTTTGCGAGTGTCACTACCAACCGCAACGTGCTTTGTAATTCTAAACTTAACATAAGATGTCCTTAATACTTGTCACCGACGGTTTTTGATTTTGCCCTACTTGAAAAATCATGCGTTATCTAATTGATTGGTTTGACGTCGTTATTGCTGTTGATGGTTATTTGCGTTGATGTTTTCTCAAGTTTCATTTGCCGTCACCTCAGCACCAAATATCTTATGGATATCTGGCTAATCATGCTAAGTTCGGTTAAAAGGAAGTAAAAATGAAAGATGACAAAATGGGAAAAATCAAAATCATTACGTTTAATATAATGACATTGCTAATAAATTCAAGTGATAAAACGTAGTTAATGGCGGGTTTTAAAATGGCAAAAAATTTTGATGGTAAATAAAAAATTCAATGGTGAATGAAGGATTCAAAGACGGTACCATTAAAAATACAGTAGAAGAAGGTTAAGATAATAGGTCAAGAAACAAGATTGATAAACAAAATTAAGAATCTAGGCTGAGCGACAAGGTTAAAAGCTTAATTAGCAAACTGCCACTAACCTTGGGGTTCGATTTGACTCAGTAACGGATAACCTGCCTGACGCGCTTCACGGTTGACCGTTTGGGCTTTGGTTTCTGCAATATCTTTAGGGTATATACCGGCAATTCCTTTGCCTTGTTGATGAATGGCAAGCATAATACTGATAGCTGAGTCTAGCGTATGTTTAAAATGATTTTGTAAAACATCCACCACAAATTCCATTGGCGTATAGTCATCGTTATACATGACCACCGCATACATCTGTGGTTTTTTAAGTTCAGGGTCAGCCAATAGCACATCTTCGACGGGGTCCGTATTTGGCTCGCCTTCTATGTCGGTCAAACGGGCTGGCAATGAATTTGGTGATTGAGGCTGTTTAGGGGACTGTGTTGGCAACCATGCCGGTAGATGCCAATCCATATTCGTGGTGGTTGGCTGTGACACAACTGATTGACGAGAAAAATTAAGCGTTTGAAGCATCATTAATTGAACATTTACCTAAGATTAGATTAAACATTGATTATACTACTTTGCAGCAGTCGTTGCGGCAGGTTTTTGCGTATTGGCTGTGCTTGCCACTGGCGTGCTATCGGTTGAACTCACAGGTCGTTTATCCGCTTCAGGCGTTTCTTCAAGCGTATATGGCATATTATCAATCGGCTGACCGAGTTGCCAATCATACACTTGCTCAGTTTTCTGGTTGCCGGCGGTTAATTCAAGTTTCATTTGTTTGGGTACAAAGTTTTTGGGCATCAAAAACCGCCCGCGAATTCTTGCAATCCCATGAATCGAATAACTATTAGGTTGCAATGGGACTTCGACCATATTAACTTCATCGAGCAAGGTCAATTTTGGTATCAAATTTTTTGGCTGATTTGACGGATCGACCATACCGACATCAAAGCGGTATTCATAGGCATTTTCTGGCAACGGTGCAATCTTTGCCCCGATGACTTGTAAACTCATACCGCCTTTTTTGGCAAGCGAGGTGGTTAAGAATTGCTGACCTTGTTCCAGCTGTAAGTTGGTGACTTTTAGATCTTGAATATCGGTACGTAGTGCTGATAGGTTCGCCAAGCTGATATCACGTTCTTGCTGCGCGGTGGTTAATTGGCTTTGCAACGTATCAGATTTTAGCTTCAATGATTTGATGTTTTCTGCTGAGATTTCAAGACCTGCAGCGGTTTTTTTCGCTTCTTCAGCAGCAAAACTTAAGCCGCGATAATAACCAATGCGTTGACCTAACACCAGTGCAATGATGGCAACTAACAATAAGCTAACCCCAAACGCAATCAACCACCCAGACACCTTGTTGGGTTGGGTAATATAATTGCGTTGTGCTTCTGGCAAAGATTGAGAAGAGTTATTATCTTCGGGCAAATCCATAGAGATACTCAAATTGAAAAACGATCAAAACATGGATAATCACAGTACTGATGATAGCTCAAAAAGGGTTGATGAATATGACATCCATTAAAGCGAATCCCATTATAAACAAAAATTATGATGAATTCAGCTAAATTTATTGACTGAAAAAATAATAAAGTTAGCCCATTTCATCATAGCGTCATATTTTTTTGGCTAAAAAAATAAAGCAATGCTTGTTATGGCATTAATATTTCTAAATACGCTGACCATAAATAGCTTAAGAAAACAACTTATTAAAGAAATAACTTAAGGCACGACGGCAACCAATGCCAACCCTGTTTGCTCTGCAAGCCCAAACATCACGTTCATATTTTGCACGGCTTGTCCTGCCGCACCTTTGACCAAATTATCTTGTACCACCAAAATCGTCGCCATCGGGCTATTTTCTAGTGTTTGCACCGCAATTCTTAAATAATTGCTACCCCGTACACTACGGGTATCTGGGTACATCCCTTTTGGCATGACGTCTACAAAATATTCATTTTGATAGCTGGTTTCATACAAAGATTGTAAATCTAACGCTTGACCTGCCGCCGTCAATCGTACATGAATCGTGGTAAACATACCGCGAATCATGGGTACTAAATGGGGTACAAAGCGGATATCATGCGGCTGAAAGCGCTTGCTTTGACCCAATATTTGGTCAATCCCTTGGGTAATCTCTGGAGCGTGACGATGACCTGCCACGCCATAGGCACTAAAACTATCCGAGGTCTCGCTAAATAACAAATTCATTTTGGCTTGGCGACCTGCACCTGAGACGCCTGATTTGGCATCAATAATAATCCAGGGTTCAATCAATGCCTGCTGTTGGCTGTTTTGGGCGTCGATTAGCGGTTTTAACCCCAAAATCGCCGTGGTGGGATAACAACCTGGGTTGCCAATAACCTTGGCTTTGGCAATGGCATCACGATTGACTTCAGGTAACCCATACACA
>Ga0316228_1003843_pt1 | contig 11681 bp, 9 predicted proteins | sample TBH18021metaG_FD_206005 | JGI IMG/M metagenome (GOLD analysis project Ga0316228, IMG submission 206005) | Freshwater microbial communities from Trout Bog Lake, Wisconsin, USA - TBH18021 | ecosystem: Environmental > Aquatic > Freshwater > Lake > Hypolimnion/Profundal zone | place: USA: Wisconsin... | reverse complement strand
ATCATTTTTGGCCAGTCATCCCAGCTAATTTCACCCACGCCCATCATCACCGCTAAAAAAGCTGACAATAGCGTATCATGACTAACCGCCAGTAATAAATGTCCGTGCTTTGGCTGATGCTGAAATAAAAGTGCTAATAAATCCAAACCGCCTTTATGTGGCGCTTTAATCCCTGCCATGTCGCCCGCCAAAAAACGATTGATAAAATTGAGCGCACCAATTTGTTTGAATACCTTGCTCACTTCTTCATGGTTAACGACCAAACTACCTGGCTCTACTAGCAGCGATTGGTGCGACACATTTCTAGAGATGCCAGCCCCTGCTTGCATTAAAATCGCGGTATCAATACAACGTTGTATCGGGCTACTGATGCTATCTACATCCATTGAGTAATCTAAGTTGGCAGCCAACCAACGCCCCCAAGACTCCGCCAACACTCTGCCTTTTGGTGTCAGTGGCAAAGCATAACTGGCAAAGCCATTTTTATCTGACATTTCGCGCAATGAATGGCGGGTAAATAGTATTAGTCGTTCATGTTTCGGCAGTAGCTTAACCGAGTCAATCATACTGGGCGGTAAATGAGCAGGCATGGTGTTGATTGAATTAGACATTTAACTACGCATTCCTTATATCTTTTTATCTTTGCACCATAAATTGATACTATAAATTGATGAGGTCAAAAAATTTAAGCGATTAAATGGGATATTTCTGTGAAGACGCATCAATCATACCATGACTTCAATGACTTTATGCCAGTCAAAAACTATCCCCGTACTACTCATTTCATTGGGGTAGGCTCTGGGATTGACAATAACATGTGTATGACCTTGCTGATAATCAAAGGCTTCATGGGTATGTCCATGTAGCCAAATATCAGGTGCAAAGTCGCTCTGTAACCATTCGCTCAAATCAACGACAAATCCCGCATTACTGGGAAAATTGGCATATTTTGGCGCGATAGATAATGGGCTGATGCTATGATGTGTCATGACCACGGTGGGCATAACATATTTTTCGCTTTGTTTTAAGGCATTTTGCAACCATGCCCGCTGCCGCTGGTGAATAGCTACGGTATCTTGGGGCATTAACAGTCGGTTATCATAATAAATCTCGCGATAATCGCGCATAAACTGCTGAGCAATCTCTAACGTATTATCTTGTGGTTGATATTGATAATCCGTCCAAAGCGTTGTCCCAAGAATTCTGACACCCATAAATTCAAAGCTCGCGCATTGTAAAAAATGCACTTGCGTATCTTGCGTCAATGCTTTTATCTGCTCATCGAGAGTAAGAATATTATGACCAAAATACTCATGATTGCCCACAATCACAAAAATTGGTTTCTCAAGTCGCTTTGATTCGCCGATGAGCCATTCGATGCCCAGAAGCCCATTGGATGTGTCGCCCGCTACTAAAATAGCATCGGCATTTGTGTAAGGGATTTCACCAATGGGCAAATCCCTTCTTGCATAGCTATCAATATGTAAATCACTTAACACTTGAAAACGTACTGGCATACATGACTCGAAATGGGTTATTTTAACGTATCCAAGATATGGTGCAGTTTTGCGGTGGGATTCGCTGCCGCCGTGATTGACCGCCCAATCACCAAATAATCAGACCCATTTGCTATGGCATCTTTGGGCGTGCAAATGCGTGTTTGGTCATTGCTGGCGTCTTCTGGTAGTCTGATACCTGGCGTGATTAACAGAAAATCCTTGCCGCATAAATCTTTAAGCATCTTGGCTTCTTGTGCAGAGCAAACCACCCCATCAAGCCCAGATTGCTGAGTCAATAATGCTAGTCGCTTGACATGATTTTCTACCGAGCCGGTGATGCCCACCTCAGCCAAATCTTGCTGCGACATAGAGGTCAGCACCGTCACCGCAATCACTAAGGTTTGGTAGTTTTGCGCCGATAGACGCGCTTTCACCGTTTGCATGGCGGTGCGCCCTGCACTGGCATGCACATTGACCATCCACACCCCCAAATCAGCCGCCGCTAATACCGCCTGCGCAGTCGTATTGGGGATATCATGAAATTTTAAATCCAAAAACACCTCAAAATCACGCTGATGTAAGGATGTCAGTAAGCTACTACCATATTTGGTAAACAGCTCTTTACCAACTTTCACCCGGCACAATGTAGGATCCAATTTATCCGCCAAGCTTAGTGCTTGACGGTCATCCATGTTATCCAATGCCACAATAATGGGTGACTTGATGACTGATTTGATGACTGATGTTGCTTGCGGTACTGCCACTTGATTCATAACAAACTGACTCGTTTTTTCAATTCGATAGCATGCATTGCTTATCGTACGGGTGGTAAATTAGGGTTGGCTGCGGTAGGGGCGATCGTTGCATTGCTGGTTTGCGCTAAATGCTGTTCATAATTATGCTGCGTTTGCATCAATTTTTCTTGGGTTTGCTTTAATTCTTTAGATAAGCGCTGATTTTCCAGTTTCATCTGTAACACGCGAAATAAAATCACACCTATCAATAGCCCCGCAATGACTCCTAAAACGATGCTAATAATCAGCAGTAACCCCAAACTCATTTGTGGCACTTGGCTAAACAGTAAATTTACTTCGACCTGGTTGTTATTCACCAATACCAACATCAATGAATAACCGACGACCACGAACAACAAAATTGCTAACAGATAACGCATATGTTTCTCCTTGGTTATTTTAATTAATCTACATTTTTGAATGCCACTATTATTACAGATAATTCAAAAAAAAGAGTGGATTTTTTGTCCACTCTTTTTTGATCAATCATATATTAAACCATATCGCTAGTTCAATGACGTTAAATGACTCAAAAACCGCAACTAGCGATGATGATTGACTGCCTCTCGCAATGCTTTGCCAGGTTTAAAATGGGGTATCGCTGTTGCTTTCACGGTAACTTTCTCGCCTGTTTTAGGGTTACGCGCCACACGTGGCTCACGATGATGCAAACTAAAACTACCAAAACCGCGTACTTCGACACGTCCGTTTTGAGATAAGGTATCGACCATCAAATCAATGATTTGCTTGGTGGCATCCTCAATGGTTTTTTCTGGTATATTCTCACATTCACTTGATAATCTATTGATCAAATCAGATTTGTTTAACACTTTTTCCATACTACCCCTAACACGCTAAACGTAACTGTCGTAGTCTAAATTACAGAATGATGGTTTTAAAAACTTCGTTACAGTCCAATTTCATCCAACAATCTATTAACAATTCTAGTAATGAAAAATTACATTTCATTACTTTTCTTCGCATATTATAACAAAACCACCTTAAATTCGGCGTCTTTTTTTAGACTAAATCTTTCATTTTGTTACCTAAAAGGTGAAAATAAAAAAAAGCGACTAAATTAGTCGCTTTTTTTATTGCTCACAAAACCGATTATTGGTTTTGTTGTTGCTCTTTGATTAAGTCACCAATGGTTTTTGGTTGAGTATCAGCCGCTGCATTTGAACTTAATGCTTTGATAGCATCACGTTGCTCTGCTTCGTCTTTTGCACGAACTGATAGGTTGATACCGCGAGTTTTGCGATCCACACTGACAATTTTCGCTTCAACTTCATCACCCACATTCAGTACAGTGGTCGCATCGTCTACTTTGTCTTGTTGGATTTCTGAAGCGCGTAAGTAGCCTTCTACATCGTCAGCTAGTTTTACTTTAGCGCCTTTGGCATCAACGTCAGTCACTACCCCTTTCACTACCGCACCACGATCATTTGATACTAGGTATTCATTGAATGGGTCGCTGTTAAGCTGTTTGATACCTAAGCTGATACGGTTAGCTTCTGCGTCTACAGACAAGATGACCGCTTCAACGGTGTCACCTTTATTGTAGTTACGAATCGCTTCTTCACCACTTTCAGTCCAAGAAAGGTCTGATAAGTGAACTAGACCATCAATACCACCTTCTAGACCGATAAAGATACCGAAGTCAGTGATTGATTTGATAGTACCAGATACTTTGTCACCTTTTTGGTGGTTCTTATCAAACTCTTCCCATGGGTTTGGCATGGTTTGTTTGATACCTAGGCTGATACGACGACGATCTTCATCGATATCAAGGATTTGAACCATGATCTCGTCACCGATTTGTACCACTTTTGAAGGATGGATGTTTTTGTTGGTATGATCCATTTCAGAAACGTGTACCAAGCCTTCGATACCATCAGCGATTTCAGCAAAACAACCATAATCAGTCAGGTTAGTTACACGTGCTTTAACGTTAGTACCTTTTGGATAGTTGTTAAGAACGTCTTGCCATGGGTCAGTGCCTAATTGTTTTAGACCTAAGCTGACACGGTTACGTTCGCGGTCAAATTTTAATACTTTAACTTTTAATTCTTGACCCACTTCAACCACTTCTGATGGGTGCTTGATACGGCGCCATGCCATATCTGTGATGTGTAATAGACCATCGATACCACCTAGGTCTACGAATGCACCGTAATCAGTTAAGTTTTTCACTACGCCGACCACTTCTTGACCTTCTTCAAGGTTAGATAGTAGTGCTTCGCGCTCTGCTGAGTTTTCAGATTCCATCACAGCGCGGCGGCTAACAACGACGTTGTTGCGTTTTTGATCCAGTTTGATGACTTTAAATTCTAGCTCTTTGCCTTCTAAGTGCGCAGTATCGCGTACTGGGCGAGTGTCCACCAATGAACCTGGTAAGAACGCACGTACTGAACCGATATCAACCGTGAAACCACCTTTAACCTTACCAGAGATAAGACCGGTTACGATCTCGTTGTTCTCATAAAGTTTTTCAAGTACGTTCCAAGTTTCAGCACGTTTTGCTTTTTCACGTGACAATAGGGTTTGACCCATGCCATTGTCAACCGCGTCTACAACGACTTGAACTTGGTCGCCAACTGCTACTTCAAGCTCGCCTTGTTCATTCAAAAATTCTGAACGCGCAACGATACCTTCTGATTTTAGACCCGTATCTACGGTAATCCAGTCACTATCAATCGCAACTACTTGACCAGAGATAACTGCACCGCGTTCTACGTCAAGTACTTGGCTTGCTTCAAACAGTTCAGCAAATGATTCCATCATAAAATTTACCTTTGTATAGCCGTAGCCTGTCCAGCACAGTACGGTTCAAATTAAGATTTTTTATAAACATAAGGCTGGTTTTAGTGCCTATAAAAAATCGATAAAACTTTTAAAAACAGTTAGTTAATTGTCAAACCACGCTCAACACATAGTTGCCAAACTTGGTTAAACACTTGCTCAGCATCGATGGCTGAACTATCAATCACTATCGCATCATCAGCAGGCTTAGCCGGTGAGGCACTGCGTGTACTATCACGCTCATCACGCGCAATAATTTGTGCCAAAATTTCGTCAAAATCTGCCTGTTTGCCAGCGTTGGTTAACTGACTGACACGGCGCTCGGCTCGTGCCTCAGAGGATGCGATCAAATAAACTTTGAGCGGCGCGTCGGGGAAAACCACTGTACCCATATCACGCCCGTCTGCAATCAAGCCCTTTTTTGGGTTGCCTTGCGACGTTGCCATATTTTTTTGTAAATCCAATAGCGCTTGACGCACCTTCGGGAATACCGCGACTTTTGACGCAAAGTTACCCACTTCTTCGGTGCGAATCACTTCGCTCACATCGTTGGCATTCACGAGCACGGTCACATGCTCAGAACCCGCTTTTGCGGCTGCAAACTCAATTTTCAACGATTGGGTTAAATCAGCTAGCGCAGTTTCATCAATGCTGTCCGTTAACAAACCCGCTTGGTGGGCTGCAAGCCCCACAATCCGATACAGCGCTCCTGAATCTAAAATTTGATAATCCAGCAGCTTTGCCAGTCTTGCCGTCAATGTGCCTTTACCTGCACCACTTGAGCCGTCAACGGTGATGACGGGCAGGCTCGCGGTTAAATCTTCTTTAGTTAGATCAAAAGACGGTTGCGTTAACGTTTGTGACATGCCATTCTTAGGAACAAAGCAAAAATAGTCGTATATTTTACGCCTGAAAGCTATTTTATACAAGTAATTTGACACAAGGATTGACTAAATTGCGTCTCATTTTTTGTCAATGAAAAAACCCACAAAAAAGGCGCAAAAAATGAGAAATGTACCGATACGCAGAGTGATGATTAACCATTGCGCGATAGAAGAAAAAAGGCTAGCGACTTACAGGATTAAGTATAAGCTCACCTTTAGCAATCGCTAGCTTTTAACAATCATTTGCTAAAACTGCCAGAGCTTCCGGAGTTTCAATAATTTATAGTGTAAAGGTGGGTTTATCGGAGCTGATATGACCTGCTAACAGGCGGTCGACTTCGTTTTTGATGCGCAACCCTGCTTCATCTTTGCCCAGCTGTAACGCATAGCCTGCAGGGCGCTGTGCCTGTGCGCGATGGTTGACCCACACCACTTTGCCATGCAGCGGCATTCTCTCACTCGAATTTGGCAAAGTAATTGCCACAAAGGTTTGACTGCCTAGTTGTTGCTGCTGGTTTGTAGGAATAAATAACGCACCGTTTTCAATAAAAGGCAGATAGCTAGCATACAATTTTTCGATCGTATCATAGTTAATGGTGGTGATACCGCCACGAGATGGCATTGCCATAATCACTGTTCCTTTTACTAACGCATGGGGTTACCAACGCATGATGAATGATAAGTAATATAGATAATTAGGTAATAATATAGATAATTGAATTGAATAGATTAGCAATCAAGCATGGTGCTAAAAATTTTATCATAGCATAACTTATCTTGGATATGTTGCTGTCTATCTTGCCAGATTTGATCAATAACCCGTTGTAACTGGCTAATTTGCTTTAATGTCGGTGGTGGCTGCAGTTTGCCAAAATCTAAGTCATTGGATGACGCTGAGATACCGACGGCAAATTGCCCCAATGGCACTAACAAAGCTTGCGACAAGTATAAAAAGTCCGTCAATGTCAGCGTTTTTTGCCAATAGTTGCTGGCTTGTACAGGCATACGTTGCCCACTACGAACTGCTTGAAAGCTGTTTATCCAAGTTTGGCGGTGTTGATACCATTCGCTGTTTAACATTTGCAGCGCCAAAAAGGGCGCATAACCAGACAATTCACTCACTTGTTGTAGCGTCGCAGTATCGGTATTTGGCAATAACTGCTGCATCGCTTGCATTGACTGATCGGGGGTCACATGACTCACCGAAAATGACTGTAGCCGAGAGCGAATCGTTGGCAGTATCTGCGAAGGACTATCGCTAATTAACAGCATCAACACATTTTCGGCAGGTTCTTCTAATGTCTTAAGAAGCGCGTTACTAGCTGCTAGGGTCATCGCATCCGCTTGGTGAATAACCACGATTCTTAATCCGCCACTCGATTGCGTGACAAAAGGCTGCAATTCCCGAATTTCGTCAATCTTGATGCTATAACCTGACTGATGGGTTGGGGCTTGCGCCACCAGTGCATTGTTTGCTTTAGGTTTAGGCGACGCGTCACGCGCCACGGTGGGTGTGGGAATTTGATAGAGATTGGGGTGGGTGTTGGCAATCAGCCACTGGCAACTTTGGCATTGCCCACAGGCAGTTGTGACACCTTGTACATTGTGCCGTTGATTCTCACACAAAGCCCATGCAACAAACCGATAGACAAAGGCGCGTTTACCCGTCCCTGCATTGCCTGCAAACAACATTGCGTGCGGCAAGGCGTCTAGATGGGTGGTCAAATACTGCCAAGTTGGCTGTTGCCACGGCAATAAATTCATAAACAGCCACTGCTGTATCACTTGTTGGTTAACGGGGTCTGGATAGTAGTATTGGGTTATCTCATTGGGTGTTGATTCAGTATTGGATTGTTTGGGGCTTTTTGATTGGGTGGTTATAGTCGATGCCATAGAAAAAAATCAGTCAACAGAGTAACCATAGTATAATCGCTGCAGCTAGATAATCAATTAGGATAATCAGTCAGGTTGTTTTCTCGAATACATGAATGCGGTAACGCGTAGCGTTGTTTTATCCGTTACTGGCTGGCAAAACCTCAGTCCATAAGATTTTTGTTGCAAATAAATGATGGATTTTTTCTGATGAGTCGATTAAATTTTCATCTTAAGATATCTATTTTCGTATTTTTTCTTATATCTGTGATTCACCCTATTTAAAACAACGATTCAATTTTCTGTTTACTTCGAGGTTAGTTTGACGAATTTATCGCAACCTAATAATCAAGATACGTTACTCAATGCCCAACATCGTTATGATGCGGTGGATATGGCAGACCAATTAAAGGTGATGCCAACCTTAGAAGCGCGTTTAACTACTATTTTAAACGAAATCAATGCGCTGCGTGATTTTCCGCAAGTTACCCTATTTAAACAACTACTAGATACCCTGCGCAACCGTGCAGATGATGCTACAACCGCCAATGAACAGATGGAGCTATTTATTCGGCTACTGCGCGGCAATCGTGTGTGGGCAGAAGGGTTTTGTGTGTTTATGCTTACCTTGATTAATCGTTATCGTCAGGTGTCGCTATACACGGATTTAGGTATCTTGTCAGATGCTGGCTTTACTTCGCAATTTTTTGATTTGGTGGGTGAAAAGCTATTACCCTCTGTACCCGATGACCGCGATTTGATTGGCTTATTTAATGCGTTTTTTGCCACACCACAAACCCGCTACTGGGTGCGCTTAATCCATGAGCGTTGGTGGATTGAACTGATACTTATCCTTAAAGTACCGGCAGGCAAAGAAGCGTTAGTGCAAGCGCTTGAAGCCAATGTGCTCAAAGCCATTACTATTTTAACGGCGCGTATTAACGGCATCGGGCTCAATGCCGATTTAATAAAGGCATTTCCCAATCCGATTGACAATCAAGATACTTTTATTGCACTCAATCGCGAAGTCGCTGAATTTGTCAGTCAATACCAGCTCAGCATGCAGCCAGGGGATGAGCAAGCGATGCCCCAGCCTGAAGTGGATAGCAGTCAAATCTTAGTGTTGACCGACCAAGCGCGCACTATGATGCAAAACATCCGTCGCCGTATTCATCGAACGGGTATTACTGTGCGTACCACCAATATGTTGGTGCGCCTTGAGCAAAGCTTGCAGCGTCTTGAATTGTTGGTGTCACTGCTATCGGACAACGATCATATCAAGAAAAAAACCATCATAGAGCTGATTAACACATTGTATGAAGATTCATACCACCGCAGTAGTTTTAGATATTTATTTGGCATCAATACCGCGCTCTTGTCGCGCCGTGTGACTGAGACTGCCAGTAAGGTCGGCGAGCATTATATCAGTACCGATAAAGCGGGCTATCGCCGTATGTATAAAAAAGCGGCATTGGGTGGTTTACTCATCGGCTTTATGGCGACCCTTAAAATCTTAGGGAAGACACTACCCTTGGCACCGTTTGGCGTGGCTTTTTTAAACAGTATGATTTATGGTCTTGGTTTTGTGGCAATTCATATCATTGGTGGTACAGTGGCGACCAAACAGCCTGCCATGACAGCTGCCGCCATTGCTTCGACCATCTCAGAGGTAAAAGGGCGCAAAGCGGCGCAATTTACCAAGCTGACCGAATTGGTCGTTGATATCATGCGCACCCAATTTATTGCCATTATGGGTAATATTTCAATTGCCATGCCGATTGCACTACTGATTTCATCCATGTGGCTGTATGGGCTGGGTCGTCCGTTAACATCGGAAGCTAGCGCAGAGCACTTACTGCATGATCTTAACCCGTTTACCTCGCTTGCTATCTTTCATGCCGCGATTGCTGGGGTGTATTTGTATATTTCAGGATTGATTGCAGGCTATTACGATAATCTTGCAGTACACAACAAAATTGGCGAGCGTATCCGCAACCAGCCTACCCTCAAACGGATGATGACACCTGTGACGTTATTGCGCTTTAGCGATTTTATCGAGCGCAATCTAGGTGCGATTATGAGCAACTTTTTATTCGGTTGCTTTTTGGGTAGTACGGCGACCATCGGTTATATTTTTGGCTTACCGATCGATATTCGCCATATTGCCTTTGCATCTGCCAACTTTATTCACGGGATTTTTAACATTTATGCCAACACGGGCGAGTTTCCAGAAATCGGTATTATTTTGGTCAGTCTATTTGGGGTGATGGTCATCGGTATGATTAACTTGTTGGTGAGTTTTTCACTCGCCTTAATGACCGCCCTACGCGCCCGTAATGTGAAAGTCTTTGAGTGGAAATTCTTATTTGAATTGGTCGCTTCGCATTTGATGACCCAACCCTCTGACTTTTTTATCCCGCGTAAACAGCCGATGAAGTATGCGCTAATCGATAGCGACGGTAATATTATCTATGATGATAAACCGATTGCAAACGATGGTAAAAATAACCATGGACATAAAACTGCCCTGACATCACAGCCAGAAGAACATCCGCATGCTACTACGCCCCATATCGACAATATCAGTCATACGGAAAAACTGACCGATGAAGAAATTGCAGAGAAAAAACAGGCAATTAAAGAAAAAGTGGTGCAAAAGGCGGTCGACAATATCACCCCAAATGACACGGCAAGCAAGCTACCCAAATAACCGATTAATACTGTATGTTAAACACTGCAGACGTTAGAAACACTTAACGACTGTAACAATACGAACCACTGTAAAAACATGATGAATTTTTTGAGAGATACAAGTTTGCAAAATACAATGAACCAACCTGCGCCCTCAATGAGTCCAACTCAATTGGCGCATCGATTAAATGAGCTATTAAAAATTAATGAATTCCAAGATTATTGTCCCAATGGTCTGCAAGTGGATGGTGGACAGCCGATACAGCACATCCTCACCGGTGTCACAGCCTCTGAGGCATTGATTGAACAAGCGATTGCGCACAACGCCCAAGCGATTTTGGTGCATCATGGCTATTTTTGGAAAGGTGAACCTGCGCCGTTAATTGGCATGAAAGGCAAGCGTATTTGTTTATTGATGCAACATGGTATTTCCTTACTGGCTTATCATTTACCGTTAGACGCCCATCCCCAATTGGGGAATAACGCCCAATTAGCGCTAGCGCTAGGCTGGACTGATTTGTCACCGTTGTACCCTGACGAAAAACACCCGATTGGTAATATCGTGGATTTAGCAGCGCCGTTGTCGATTGCAACTCTCACCAACAAACTATCGATTACCTTAAGCCGTCCGCCCCTACATATATCCGGCGGTAATCAAGTCATTTCGCGAATCGGTCTGTGTACGGGTGGCGCACAGGATATGATTGAGCAAGCGGCACAAATGGGTTGTCAAGCCTATATCTCCGGTGAAGTATCAGAGCGAACCACTCATATAGCGCGTGAGCTAGGTATTGATTATTTTGCTTGTGGACATCATGCTACCGAGCGAGGTGGCGTACTTGCATTGGGGAATTATGTCAAAGAAAATCTTGCTTTGACCGTTGATTTTGTCGATATCGATAATCCCGTGTAAAATCGGGCAGTTTATTGACTAATTATTACCCGTTAATTGCATTTTAGCGGGTTTTTTACGCTTTTTATCATAAATTTGCCTTTCGTTACCGTCAATAACATGACGCGTAACTTTAATTTCACTACAATACCCCCATTGTTTCATATAACTAACTGTAATGCCATGCAGTAAATATTGTTATTGTTTATTTATTTTATGCGTGCCATACGTTACCCTACGTTAAATT
>Ga0316228_1003842_pt1 | contig 11683 bp, 9 predicted proteins | sample TBH18021metaG_FD_206005 | JGI IMG/M metagenome (GOLD analysis project Ga0316228, IMG submission 206005) | Freshwater microbial communities from Trout Bog Lake, Wisconsin, USA - TBH18021 | ecosystem: Environmental > Aquatic > Freshwater > Lake > Hypolimnion/Profundal zone | place: USA: Wisconsin... | reverse complement strand
TTCATCTGGCGTAAATTTATGCAGGGCGCGCAGTACTTTTACTTTTTCATCACGAATGGCATCCGGATTGGCGTTCACTGGCGGCTCCATCGCAACGATGGAAACCAATTGCAGCAAGTGATTTTGCACCATGTCGCGCAGAGCGCCCGTGTGATCATAAAAATCGCCGCGTGATTCGACACCAACTTGTTCTGAAATTGAAATTTGTACGTCTTGTATCCACTTGCGGTTCCATAATGGTTCGAGGAACGAATTTGCAAAGCGTAATGCCAATAAGTTTTGCACCATCTCTTTGCCGAGATAGTGATCGATACGATAAATCTGGTTTTCGTTCAGATAATTGCGTAAGGACTGATTGATTTCTTTGGCGGATTGCGCATCTCTGCCCAATGGTTTTTCAACTACGACACGCGCATTGCCTTCGACCAGACCGTGTTTGGATAATTGTTCAACAACTGGAATAAAAATATCCGGACCCGTAGCCAGATAGAATAAGGTCGCATTCGTTTCGGAGGTATTGAGCGAAGATTTCAGTGATTGAAAATCTTCCGGCACCCGTGCATCGATTTTTGTGTAATGTGTCAATGCCAGAAACGCCGCCAGTTTTTCAGGCGTAGAACCACTCACTTTGGAGGCATATTCGCCAATGCTGTTGCCAACACGTGAGCGATATTCATCATCTTTCAAGCCTTCGCGCGCCGCGCCGATAAATTTGAAATCATCATCCAGCCGGCCATTGACAAACGCGCTGTATAAAGCCGGGATGATCTTGCGCTTAGCGAGATCGCCTGTGCCGCCAAATAAAACAAATGTGGTCATACTGACTCCGTGATGTGTTCTAAGTTGTTCTGTTTTGAATCCAGATGTTCTTGCTATCGAAAGAGCGGATGACCGCTATTTGATTACCATTATTCACACTGCAAAAGGACGTGGCAGAAACTATTTCTCATTCTCCCAGCGTTTTGATTATGCCAGAAAAACTTCAAAAATGTAGTTTCATTACGATAAATTTGATCGTTTTGCATAAAAAAACAGCTTTTAAATAAATTTCTGAAAGTTTGTTACGGAAAATATCTAATTATGCTATCTTTCTACCCATCGTATCAGTAATTTTGACAAGCTTTATTATTTCAACCCCTTTGGGGCACAGGTGAGTTTATGACAACATCTCCTTCCGTCGCGTTGCACCCGGTCATCCACCAGGTGACACAGCGTATCATTGAGCGCAGCAAAACCCTTCGCAGCGCTTACCTCTCCCAGTTAGAAAAAATGCGTGGCCGTGGTCCGCGTCGTGCCAGTTTGTCTTGTGCCAATCAGGCACATGCAAATGCTGCGATGGATAGCGGCACCAAAATCTGGCTGAATCAGGCACAAAAGCCTAACATTGGCATCGTGACCGCCTACAACGATATGTTGTCGGCGCATCAGCCATACGAATCGTATCCGCAACAAATCCGTCAAGCTGCGTTGCGCTTTGGTGCAACCGCACAGGTGGCTGGTGCGGTGCCAGCGATGTGTGATGGGGTGACGCAAGGTCGTCCTGGGATGGAGTTGTCATTGTTCTCGCGCGACGTGATTGCGCAGGCGACGGCGGTTGCTTTGACGCATGATGCGTTTGACGCGACCTTGTGTTTAGGGATTTGCGACAAGATTGTGCCGGGGTTGTTGATTGGTGCTTTGGCGTTCGGACATTTGCCAACCATTTTTATTCCCGCAGGTCCGATGGGTTCTGGTTTATCGAATAAAGAAAAGGCTGCTGTGCGTGAGCGCTACGCGCAAGGGAAAGCCACCAAAGAAGAATTGTTGGCGGCTGAAAGCGCGGCTTACCATAGTGCAGGTACCTGTACTTTCTACGGTACGGCAAATAGTAATCAAATGTTGCTTGAAGCCATGGGCTTACATTTGCCGGGAGCGGCTTTTGTTCATCCTTCTGATCCATTGCGTCAGGTATTGACTGATGCCGCGGTTGAGCGCGTCTTGCAAATGACCGAGCAGAGCGGCAATTACAAACCTATCGGTCAATTGGTGAATGAAAAAACCATTGTCAATGCTGTCATCGCCTTGCTGGCAACTGGCGGTTCCACCAATCATACGATTCACTGGATTGCAGTGGCACGCGCTGCTGGTATTCTCATTGACTGGCAGGATTTTGATGAATTGTCATCTGTCATTCCTTTGCTGACGCGTATTTATCCAAACGGTACTGCAGACGTGAATGCATTTGAAGATGCAGGTGGGCCAACTTTTGTGATTCGCGAATTACTGTCTGCTGGTTTGATGCATGGTGATGTGATGACCGTATATGGTGATGATGGTCTGCATTCACATACCTCGCGTCCAGTCCTGACTGAAAATAATCAAGTCCAATGGCAAGCTTTGCCAGCGCACTCAACCGATACCTCGGTTGTGCGCAATGTGACTGAGCCGTTTGCCGCTACAGGTGGTCTGCGCTTATTGCAAGGCAATCTGGGGCGCGCAATCGTCAAAGCCTCCGCCGTTCCTGAAGAAGCTTGGATTGTGAAAGCGCCAGCGAAGATTTTTGAATCGCAAGATGCATTGGTGAAAGCATATAAAGCCGGTGAATTGAATATGGATTTTGTTGCGGTCGTGATTTTCCAGGGGCCGCAGGCGAATGGCATGCCTGAACTGCATCAATTCACACCTATCCTCGGAAGTCTGATGTCCGCCGGATATAAAGTGGCCTTGGTGACAGATGGCCGTATGTCTGGCGCTTCCGGACGTATTCCGGCGGCTCTGCATGTGAGTCCGGAAGTTGCGCAGGGTGGACCGTTGGGCAAAGTACGTGATGGTGATTTGGTTGAATTGAATGTCCACACCGGCGAACTGCGTGCCTTGGTCGATGAGCAAGAATGGAATCAACGTACAGTAAGAACATTAAGCAAAGACGAAACCTTTGGCTACGGCCGCGATTTATTTGCTGCGCAACGTCGCGTAGTAACAGCGCCTGAGCATGGTGCGTCAACTTTGTTTATCGATTAATTTGGGAGAGTTTATTATGGCATTCACGAAGCAAGACATCATCACTCAACTGGAACAAATCCGTGTGTTACCAATTTTGGTAACAGATGATGTGGATCAGGCAATTCGCTGTGTGACCACCTTGGCGGAAAATGGTTTGCCAGCGGTTGAAATCACTTTACGTACACCCAATGCGATGACAGTGCTGCGTGAAGTAGTCAAAGCATGTCCAACTGTCACCGTTGGTGCAGGTACGATTCTGACACAAGCACAATTAGATGCCGTGAAAGAAACTGGCGCTGCGTTTGGTATCAGCCCAGGCATCACACCAGCACTGGCAAAAGCGGCAGCAGAATCAGGCTTGCCTTATTTCCCGGGTGTTGGCGGTGCGAGTGATTTGATGTTGGCACTGGAGCATGGTTTTGATGTGGTTAAGTTGTTCCCATCTGATATCGTTGGTAGCACCAAAATGGCAAAGGCGTTGGGTGGCCCATTCCCTGATGTGCGCTTCTGCTTAACGGGTGGAGTGACCGTAGAATCAACACCTGCTCTGTTGCAGCAACCAAACGTGTTGTGTGTTGGTGGTTCCTGGATGTGCCCGGCATCGCTGATCAATGCTGGCGATTGGACTGCGATTGCGACGCTGGCAGCTGCGGCCGCACAAGCAGGTAAGAAATAAACTTATTTGTCATTTTTGTTCGTCATTTTTATCCGACCTGGGTGGAATATTTTTAGAGACGCCGAAATTGAGAATTCAAAAGGGTAATCCTGGCGATGACGGCAATATTCCTCCCATTTTTGCAAAAACTAAAATTCAAAGTGTAAAAGCAAGATCATGGCTACTTCCGTTTCGCGTACCCCGATTTGGTGTTTGTTGCAGCAACGTGCAACCAATCTGCCTAATTTAAAAGAGTTATTTCGCGCAGATCCACAACGCTTCACGCATTTTTCGGCGTCGGCATGTGGGATCATGCTCGATTATTCTAAGCAGCGAATTGATACGACGGCGAAGCTGAATTTACTGGCACTTGCACGGCAGCAGGATGTTGAAGCGAGACGCGATGCGATGTTGCGTGGTGAAGCAATTAACCATACTGAGAATCGCGCGGTGCTACACACGGTCTTGCGCTTGCCGAAAGGTGAGTCATTTGATTTGAATGGCGTCAACATTGCAGCGGATGTCCATCAGGTATTGGCGCAGATGCGCACCTTCAGTGATGCGGTACGCGAAGGACGTTGGCTTGGTTATACCGGCAAAGCGATACGCACCATCGTCAATATCGGGATTGGTGGTTCTGATCTCGGGCCACAAATGGCATGTATCGCCTTGGCACCTTGGTCGCAAAAAAATCTGTCCTTACATTTTGTCTCGAATGTCGATGGTCGTCATGTGGCGGACGCCCTCGCGAATGCTGATCCGGAGACAACCTTGTTTGTGGTCGCTTCCAAAACTTTCACCACAATGGAAACGCTGACCAATGCACGCACCGCACGTGAATGGATGCTGGCGCATGGTTGCCCGGTAGACCAGATTCGTCAACACTTCGTTGCATTGAGTACCAACGTGCAGGCCGCTTCTGAATTTGGCATCGCTCCTGAGAATGTGTTCCCATTCTGGAATTGGGCGGGTGGTCGTTATTCGATGTGGAGTGCGATCGGTTTGTCGATTGCTTTGTACGTTGGCGCAGATCGTTTTGAAGAAATGCTGGCGGGTGCGCATGAAATGGATTTGCACTTTGCGCAAGCGCCGTTAGAGCAAAATTTACCAGTGTTGATGGCCTTGATTGGGGTTTGGAATATTAATTTCCTTGGCCTGCAAGCGTTGTCGATTGCGCCCTACCATCAGCGTATGACGCGCTTACCGGCTTACTTGCAGCAGCTTGAAATGGAAAGTAACGGCAAGTCGGTCACGCGTGAAGGTCATCGGGTTGATTACACCACCTCACCGATATTGTTTGGTGAAGCAGGGACCAATGGACAGCATGCTTACTTCCAGTTGTTGCACCAAGGTGCAACGATAATTCCAACTGATTTTATTGTTGTCGCCGATGATGACGCAGGCTTGCCCGGACATAATCAAGCCTTGCTGGCAAATTGCTTTGCGCAGTCCAAAGCCATGGCTTGGGGCAAGAGTATGGAGGAGGTACGTGCGGAATTGGGTGATTTGCCAGAAAAAATGCTGGCACCGCGCGTATTTGAGGGCAATCGTCCAACCTCAACGGTGCTCCTCAATGAATTAACGCCGCGTAGCCTTGGTGCTCTGATCGCGCTGTATGAGCATAAGGTGTTCGTGCAATCCGTGATCTGGGATATCAATGCGTTTGATCAGTGGGGCGTCGAGTTGGGCAAATCACTGGCGCAGCAATTGATTAGTCTTGATCCTGCCGCAGTCAAAGAAGAATATGACAGCTCAACCAAAGGCCTGCTCATGGCGGTTAAGCGTAGTCAAAAGTACAAAAACGCTGCGTAGACAGGCCTTTCAAGTAACGTTCATTTAATTTTATTGCAGAAATGCCTGAGGTACAGAAAGTTGCTATCTGGACGACTTTCTGTGGCCCGCTTCGTCCAGGGCGTTCAACGATCTGTGTCGTTTGTCGTCTAAATTGTTGTATGTAAGCCTCATGTCAATTCATGGCTTTATGCTGGAATGCCTGAGGAAACTACGTGCGCAATGTAATGCATCAAGAATTTTCATCTTTCCTTGTTTACTCCTACCGTAGAATTTCGTCAGCATGAATACTCACCTCCAACCACAACACAAAATGAACGATAAAGACGACGATAAAGACCAGAGCTTGCGCGAAGATATTCGCCGCCTTGGTCGCCTGTTAGGTGATACGGTAAGAAATCAACACGGCGACGAAGTGTTCGATTTAATTGAGCAAGTACGACAAAACTCGATCCGCTTCCGCCGTGATGCGGATGAGGCGGCGCGTACCGAGCTGGAGTCGACACTGGATAGTCTGACCAATGATCAGACGACACAAGTGATTCGCGCATTCAGTTATTTTTCGCATCTGGTGAATCTGGCAGAAGATCAGCATCATATTCGTCGTACACGTGCCCATCAGATTGCTGGCTCTGCACCGCGTGCGGGTAGTCTGGCGCATACGATAGAGGCACTTTATAACACCGGACACACCACGCAGCAGCTCGTTGACTTTTTTCAGACTGCGCAGGTTGTGCCGGTATTGACCGCGCATCCGACCGAGGTTCAGCGTAAGAGTATTTTGAATTGCCAGATGGTGATTACCCGATTGCTTGACGAGCGTGACCGCATGCAATTGACCCCCGAAGAAGCGGCAGCAAATGAGGAAGCATTAGGGCGTGCAGTACTCACGCTGTGGCAAACCCGCATGCTACGCACTTCCAAATTGTCCGTGCTTGATGAAGTGGAAAATGGGTTGAGTTTTTACGACTACACGTTTTTGCACGAATTGCCTCAGTTGTACGCCGGTCTGGAAGATTTGCTGGTCAGTAAAGATCCTGCATTTAAGCAGGCTGAGTTGCCGAGCTTTATGAAAATGGGTAGCTGGATTGGTGGAGATCGTGACGGTAACCCGTTTGTGACAGCGACAATACTCGAAAAAACGCTGGCGATGCAAAGCACCCGTGCATTTAAATTTTACCTCGATGAATTGCATACCTTGGGCTCGCAGTTGTCGATGGCGACTTTGTTGGTGAAAGTGTCTGACGCATTGCAGGCTTTGGCGCAGCGTTCCCCCGATCACTCTCCGCATCGTTCTGATGAACCATATCGCCTGGCGATCAGCGGCATTTATGCACGCGTTGCAGCGACGTATACGCATTTGCTGGGTTTATTGCCAACGATTGCACCGAGCGGTGATGCGCCGGTGTATGCGACAGCCGAAGAGCTTGCGGCTGATTTGGATATTGTTCACCAATCTTTGTTGGAGCACGGTTCTGCAGCGATTACGCGCGGCCGTCTGCGCCATCTGCGTCGTGCCGTAAGAGTCTTTGGCTTCCATTTGGCGCCAGTCGATTTGCGTCAGAATTCTGATGTGCATGAACGCGTCGTTGCGGAATTATTGCAGGCTGCAAATCCACAAGTTGATTATCTGGCGATGTCGGAAGAAGAGCGTATTGCGGCCTTGATTGTTGAAATCAGTTCTGCGCGGCCATTGGCTTCGCCGTATCTCGTGTACTCCGAAGAAACGCAATCCGAATTAGCGATTTACCGCGCAGCGGCAACTGCCAAAAAACGTTACGGTGATGGCGCAGTTCCAAATTGCATTATCTCCAAAACCGACGGCGTGTCGGATATGCTGGAATTGGCACTGTTGCTCAAGGAGTCTGGCTTACTGCATCCGGCAGAAGGGCGTCTCGACGTCAATATTATCCCGCTATTTGAAACGATTGAAGATTTGCAAAATAGTGCGCCGGTGATGGATAGATTGTTTGCAATTCCTGCTTACGCGCGTCTGTTGGCTAGTCGCGATAATGCGCAGGAAGTCATGTTGGGTTATTCCGATAGTAATAAAGATGGAGGCTTCCTGACTTCTGGCTGGGAGCTGTATAAAGCGGAACTCGATCTGGTACAGGTGTTCGCGCGTCATCAGGTGCGTCTGCGCTTATTTCATGGTCGCGGTGGTTCTGTTGGACGTGGTGGTGGCCCTAGCTATCAGGCGATTCTCGCGCAACCCGCGGGGGCGGTACAGGGGCAGATTCGCCTGACTGAACAAGGCGAAGTGATTACCGCTAAATACGGTAATCCAGAGGTAGGGCGCCGCAATCTGGAGGTGCTCGCAGCAGCAACGATGGAAGCGAGTATGTTGGCGGATTCTGAGCAGCCACCGAAGCCTGCGTTTTTATCTGCCATGGAAGAGTTGTCGGCACATGCATTTAAAGCCTATCGCGATCTGGTTTATGAGACTGAAGGTTTTGAGCAATATTTCTGGGAATCGACGGTGATTTCAGAAATTGCCGGATTGAATATCGGCAGCCGACCTGCATCCCGAAAAAAATCGACCGCGATTGAAGATTTGCGAGCTATTCCTTGGGTATTTAGTTGGTCGCAATGCCGTTTGATGTTGCCGGGATGGTTTGGTTTTGGTGCTGCTGTTGAGCATTACTTAAAGACGCACCCGGAAGATGGTCTGCAAACCTTGCAAGCCATGTTCAAAGAATGGTCGTTCTTCTCGACAGTCTTGTCTAACATGGAGATGGTATTAGCGAAGAGCGATATAGGAATTGCGAGTCGTTACGCGCAATTGGTGAAAGATGATGCTTTGCGTGCCCGTATTTTCCCGCGTATGGAAGCAGAACATGCGTTGACGATCAATGTGTTAAAGGCGATTTCTGGTCAGGATGAGTTGCTGGCTGCGAATCCATTGTTAGCGCGCTCTATCAGAAATCGGTTCCCTTATCTTTCACCATTAAATCACGTGCAAGTGGAGTTGTTGGAGCGTTTCCGTAACGGTGATGAGGATGAGCGCGTTCGTCGTGGCATCCATTTATCGATTAACGGCATCGCTGCCGGTTTGCGTAACAGTGGTTGAAGCTGGGTATTACGTTTCTCCATCTCGTCAGACGAAAAAAACCGCAATACTTTAGTGTTTGCGGTTTTTTTATATCGTAAAAATTTAGAAACCTGCTTGCAGGCCAACACTAAAATTGTTTGCGGTGGTACTGGCTGTGGTGGTCATATCTATTTTGCGAGATGAGATTTCTGCTCTCAGCGCCACGCGCGGCGTGATGGCGTATGTGGCACCAAAGCCAAAGACAGGTTTGGTTGAGTTTAATGACCCGTTGATTGGCCACCCACCAGCGTAACCGTTAGTTTCTGCCTTTGTAAATGCAATGCCAACTTTTGCAAAACCTTCTATTTTTTCCATAATCTGGTGGCGATAGACGCCAGAGAGATCAAACCCTTTCGCCTTGATCGACGCAGCAGCGGGGCCGGTTGCTGTGTAGCTACTTGCGTGAATGGTACCTAAAGACGTGTAGCTTGCTTCTGCCGCCCAGTTTGCGTTGAAATGATAACCGCCTAACACGGAAAAAGAAGTGTCATAGGTATCGCAAAAACTTGCTTGAGAGCAGCTGGTTTCCCAGCGTGCCTGACCCACTGTGCCGCCTACGTATACTTGTGCCATCGCGTTGGCACTGAAAGTGAATGCGACGAGCGCAACGGCGGCGGACATGGTTTTTGTGTTGAACATGGTAGACCTTGTGTAATGAGAATTTTTCCCTGAGAGCTTTGTTGATTGGAATAGTTGTAATCGTAAAATCTCAGGCGGGGTGCATTGTAACAAATCGGTTTTTTTATTGCACGAACGTTCGTTTTTTAATAATGTTTGTTCGTACATTCATTGATTGTTGACGTTGTAATAAAAGTCTCTTACCTCAAGTAACGACGTTATTGCGCTCGCTGTCACAATTTAAATGGAAATTTTGAGCAAAATAAATTAAAGAAGCACTGAAGGCTTGCCGTTATAAGTAGTACAGATAAGGGGAAATGTCATGGAAGTTACTGATATTGCCAACGTTGCAACAACGTTGGCACAAGTAGGAACCAGTGATGCCGTCAATATTGCTGTGTTAAAACGCGCTAACGATATTGAGGCGCAAAATGCGGCGGCGTTGATTTCTGCCATTCCTACCCCAACCCCGGTGGCAACGACGCCGTCGGTCTCCAATTTACCTCCTAACTTGGGACGTAATGTTAATACAACGGCTTAAGCTGGTCGTGGAACTTTAAAGTCGATATGCGGGTAGTAAAACGAGCCCACTAAACATGTTGTCTATCATGCAGCGCACTTTTGTGCGCTGTTTTTGTTTAAGGAATGATTTTGAACAAGCAAAGTTTTAGTTGTTCAGCCATAATCTTGGCACTTTATTGCAAGAGGATAAGTTTATGAGCAAGGAAACATGGGCGTGGTCGGATCGACTGAGTTTAAGCTACGAACCGATGGATGATACCCACAAAGAGTTCGTCGAACTGTGTGGGGCGCTGGCAGAGGATAATCCTGCTACCTTCATCCAGAGACTTGACGCCCTGATCGCGCATTCGGTAGTGCATTTTGAGCAAGAAAATAATTGGATGACTGAGACCGCATTTCCACCAGCGGGTTGCCACAAGCAAGAGCATGATGCGGTGTTGGAAGTGATGCGCGAAGTACGTCAGCGCGTACTGGACGGAGACACTGACTTGGCACCTCGACTGGCAGAAGAATTGCCGCATTGGTTTGAGCATCATGTCGACACTATGGACAATATGCTGGCCCGATTTATGGCTGCAAATCCTGAAAAATTGTCGGCGGTGGAAACGGCAGAAAGCGGTCTGTCAGTCTGAGGCAGGGGTCCTGATGCCAATTATGCGGCAGTGATGGTGATTTCTATATCGCCTAATTGCACGACTTGTCCCGCACGAATTTTTGCAGTTTTTCGCAATTCTTGCTGACCATCGACACTAACGTCTCCGCTGGCAACGATTTGCTTGCCAGCACCACCACTTTCGCAGAGTCCAACCAACTTTAAAAGTTGGTTTAACTCCACAAATTCACCTTCCAGGCTGAAGTCTAATTTTTGCATGGCTGCTCCGACAGAATATTAAAAAAGGGCGAAGAATACACTAAAACGCTTCGCGTGGTCGCTATCTTTTGGCATCTTTTGCCAAAGGGCGGTGAATTTATTGCATTGAGGGTGGATACTGCAAGCGTTCTTTACCTCAAAGTCAGGTATCACAGCGCACATTAGCACTCAAATATGCACTCATCACAGCCATAGAGACACATAGCGCTTGAAAATTTATCTAATCCTAGTACGATGCAGTTGCAGTATCTGCAAAAAAAGAATCTAAGCTAAAACTTTTTGCGTATATATCATTGTTGAGTAAAACGAATTTTTTTTAGTGATGTGTGTAAGTTTATTCGTTTTGCTTCGACTATAGAGTGTAGTTGGCGTGTTTTTTAATGTGTTACCTATTTAATCTATTCTATTTACGGAGAATCAAATGAATAACAAAGCAATGATCGCAGTCGCACTGGCAGGCTTGGTTGGATCTTCTATGGCAATGGCAGCAGATGCACCGAAAACAGAAAAATGTTACGGGATCGCTAAAGCAGGACAAAATGATTGCGCCACGAAAACTGGCTCCCATTCTTGCGCAGGTCAAGGCAAGAAAGATAATGATCCAGCTGACTGGAAAAAAGTACCTGCAGGCACTTGCGAAAAAGCTGGTGGCAAAACTGACACAGCTAAAGCTTCTTAATATCAGCTCTTTGGTGAATGTCTTTCCAGACTATTAATCTCAGTCGCCCCCACCAGGCTCTTTCAGGAGCCGGAGTGGGGTTGCGAACACCGCATTATCGCGAATTTCTTGATTCAACTGTCGCTGTGGATTGGATCGAAGTTCATTCCGAAAACTATTTCGGTGAAGGCGGCTACGACTTATTTGTACTTCAAACATTGCGCCAACAATATCCGGTAAGTCTGCACGGTGTTGGTTTGGGACTGGGGTCGGCGCAAGGCTACCGCCAGCAACATATTTCAAAGTTAAAACGTCTTATTGAGCGTATCGAGCCAAGTTTGGTGTCAGAGCATTTATGTTGGGGAGCGATTGCTGGTCGCAGCCTGAATGACTTACTCCCGTTACCATTGATGCGCTCTGCCTTGGATCTGGTTTGCCAGCGCGTCGATGATCTGCAACATCAATTGCAAAGACAAGTCTTGATTGAAAACGTTT
>Ga0316228_1003840_pt1 | contig 11687 bp, 12 predicted proteins | sample TBH18021metaG_FD_206005 | JGI IMG/M metagenome (GOLD analysis project Ga0316228, IMG submission 206005) | Freshwater microbial communities from Trout Bog Lake, Wisconsin, USA - TBH18021 | ecosystem: Environmental > Aquatic > Freshwater > Lake > Hypolimnion/Profundal zone | place: USA: Wisconsin... | reverse complement strand
CGTTCCTTGCACGATTTGCTGATCCGGCCACGAGGCGCGGTAAACCACGGCGATGGGGCAATCTGCGCCGTAATGGTCGGCAAGGGTTTGCGCCACCGCGGCCATATTGTGCACGGAAAGGAAAATGCATAGCGTGGCATGCGTTTGCGCCATGTGTTCGAGTTCCTGGTCGGCGGGCATCGGGGTGCGCCCGCCCGTGCGGGTGAGCACGATGGCTTGCGAAACCTCGGGCGCCGTCAGCTCCGTTTTCAGTGCTGCAGCGGCGGCCTGGAATGAACTGACGCCCGGCACGACTTCATAGGCAATGCCCAGTTTGTCCAGCTCGATCATCTGTTCGCGGATGGCTCCGTAGATCGACGGGTCGCCCGTGTGCAACCGGATCACGTCAATGCCTCGATCCCTGGCGCGAAGGCAGACGGCGGTGGTTTCCTCAAGCGTCATTCCGGCGGAGTCGTATTTCTCGGCCTCGGCTGGTACGAGCGCCACCACCTTGGGGCTGACCAGTGAACCTGCATAAACGCAGCATTGGCAGGTTTGCAGCAGCCGCGCGGCTTTGAGCGTCAACAACTCGGGATCGCCGGGACCCGCGCCGACAAAGAGGATTTTCATGGCACCCTCCTTTTCGCATGGACCAGGATGACCGAGAGATAACCGGCTTCTGCTTCCCTTCCGCGCAAGCTGCGCAGGTCGAGTTCGATGCGCTGGTCCGCTTGCCCCGCCCGCTGCACGAAGACGGCATTGTCGATCACCTCCAGTTTTTCAAGCAGATCGAGGATGTCGCCGAGCCGTTTGCCGATCTTCATCAGCACCACGGTTCCGCCGCTTTCCACGGACTGCCGGACTGCCGTGAGGTCGTCCGCCGTCGGGACAATGGTGATCGGTTCCTTGCCTTCGCCGAGCGGGAAATTGGTCAACGCCGCGACTGCCGAGAACGAAGTGATGCCAGGGACGGTCACAACCAGGATGTCCGGCGCAATGGCTTTCAGTTCGCGCAAAAGATAAATGTAAGTCGAATAAACCAGCGCGTCGCCCAGCGTGAGGAAACAGACATCCGCGCCGGTTTCCAACAGGGCGGCAATCGTCCGCGCCGATTCCTTCCAGTGGCGGGAAAGCTCGGCCTGGTCCGTGGTCATTGGGAATACCAGTTCGTGAACCGCCGCCCCTGCATGCACATAGCGACGCGCGATTTCCAGCGCCACGCTGCCACCTTCCGCCTTTGCCTTGGGAACCACCACGTGCGGGCAGCGGCCAAGAATCGACGCAGCTTTGACGGTCAACAGCTCGGGATCACCGGGGCCGACCCCGATTCCATAGAAAGTTCCAAGGCTCATCGGAGCGCCTCCTTTTTGATGAAGAGCAGAATGCTTCGGGATGCGAGGTTCATAGGCAAAATGAGCGGATCGGCGTGGCGGAGGGATTCTTCCGGGAGCGTCAGGTTTTCACAAACAAAAATCGCGTGCGTGTCAGCCAGCACAACGGCTAGGTTTTCCACCCACGCGGTGGTGGAAGGATTCCCCGCAAGCACGGCGAGCTTTTCTTCACAGGCAAGAGAAGCGGGATCAAGCTCCGGCGCGTGATCGTGGGCGGAGAGAATCCGCGCCCCGAACCAGTCCACCCCTACGCTGGCGAACGCGGCCTGCACCGAGCTGATGCCAGGGATGACGTGGCACGCGCTCCGCCCAAAGCGCCGGATGACAGGCTGCGCAAGGCTGCACAAGCCGGGATCGCCCGTTACCAATACGACGATGCGCCGCTGGCCAAAATGACTAGCGATTGCCTCCAACGCCGTGGGCACGTCCGCACCTACCACGATGCGTTCCGCCGCGCTATCCGGAAAATTCTCCAGCAACCGCCGTGCGCCCACGAGCACCTCCGCTCGCTCTATGGCGCGCAAGGCCGCCGGAGTCACGTATTCCAAGGCACCCGGTCCGCACCCGGCGATGGTGATAGGTTTTATTTCCATGGTGACAAGTCTCCATCTGTGCCGAGCAGTTCCCCGGCCATGTTGATGAGAGCGACAGCAGTACCCTTTGCTGAACCGATGCGCCCGGTGACAGCCTGCCGGACCGCGGCCGCTAACGCGTTCCCAACAGAGACGGTTTCCCCGGGATGAAGCGCCTCGAAGATACCCTCGACGGTGGCGCTTTCCGGCACGGGGCGGCCCAAGGCCGATTCCGCAATGCGGGCGACAATGCTCACGGCGCTCGCGGAATTGGAGGAATGCGTGTCCCATTCGCCGTCCACGAGCTTTGCCAGCTTGCCGGGATGGCCCAGCGCGAGCAGCCGCTCAAAAGGCAGGCGAGCTGCCTGGTCAAGCATGAATCCCCAATGATTGCTGACCTGGATGATCCGGTTCGCATCCACGCACAGGTTTTTCAGCGCCGCGCGCTCTCCGATGTTCCCAGGAACGAGAACGGGAGCGCGAACGCCGCAGGCCGCCGCCACGTCGAGGGCGCACTGGAGCGAGGCGGTCAATGCGGGAGCGCTAAACGGCTTAACAATGCCCGACGTTCCGAGAATCGAGAGCCCGCCTTCAATGCCCAGGCGCGGATTAAACGTGCGCGCGGCCAGTTCGCGTCCGCCGGGGATGGAGACGGTGACTTTCACACCGCGCGCCGTCACTTCCCGGATCGCTTGCTGGATCATGCGCCGCGGAGTGGGATTGATCGCCGGTTCGCCCGGCGCGACGGAAAGCCCAGGTTTCGTGACGGTGCCCACGCCTTCGCCCGCAGCGAACCGCACGGCGCCATCTTCGGTGAACGCGACCGCCACGACCACCGTCGCCTGATCCGTCACGTCGGGATCGTCGCCCGCGTCTTTGCGAACGGAGGCTTCCGCTGTATCGCCATCCCGACGCGACGCGAGCACGGAAAATCGGACGCGGTCGCCTTCGGGTAAAGCGATTTTCACCGCTTCGGGAGCCTCTTCGCCGCAAAGCAGCATCACAGCCGCCTTCGCCGCGGCTGCAGCACATGCACCGGTCGTATAGCCCGAGCGGAGGATCATAGCTTGCCCTCCTGGATGACGGGCAGGATTACCTCGTCGGGGATCAGTTTTAATAACTGTTCGCGCGCCTCGCCAAGCGTCAACGGCAGCCCGTCAATCGGCACACCATCGAGGCGCTTGAGTTCATCCAAAAGTCGCGAGACATACGGCAGCCTCAGGCTTGCGCTCTCGATCAAGGCGCGATCCCGAAACACTTCCTCCGACGGGCCTTCCTTGAGCACCCGGCCACGGTTGAGGAGATAAATACGGTCGGCAAAGAGCGGCAGCGTGTCCACGGAATGGGTCGCCAGCACGATGGTAATCCCTTGCTCCCGATTCAGCCTGCCGAGCAGCCGCAACATGCCGTGCTCTCCCGCGGGATCGAGCCCGGCGGTCGGTTCATCGAGAATCAAGATGGACGGCTTCATCGCCAGCACACCGGCGATGGCCACGCGTTTCTGCTGCCCAAAGCTCAAGTGGTGGATGGCCCGCCCGCCCAGTTCTCCGGCTCCCACGGCATCCAGCGCCTCGGCCACGCGCCGCTGCACCTCGTCCTCCGGCAACCCGAGATTGCGCGGCCCGAATGCCGCGTCCTCGGCCACGGTCGCGCCAAAAAGCTGATCGTTCGGGTTCTGGAAAACCAGACCGATGCGCTGGTAGAGATCGGCCTGCGCATAGCGGCGAATGTCGCGCCCGTCCACCCGCACCGCGCCTTTCTGGGGAGTCAGCAGCCCCGCGATGACTTTGATGAGCGTGGTTTTGCCCGAACCGTTGGAAGCGAGCATCGCCACGAACTCCCCGCAGCGGACGCGGAATGTCACGTCCCGCAGCGCCAAAAACCCATCCGGGTAGGCAAACGAGACAGCCTCAGCTTCGATGGCGATTCCGTTGTTGATCAACTCCATCTCCTTCCTGCTACCCAAAATAAGCCGCTCAGCACGCACACCGCCGCCGTCATGATCCCCCAGTCGCGTTTTGCCAGCGGTGGCAGCGGTGCGAGGGGAATGTCGCCACGGTAACCGCGAACGAGCATCGCTTCGTTCGTCCGCTCCGCCTGATCGACAGAACGCAGGATCACCGTGCCCGCCACGACTCCCGCTGCCGACAGCCCCCGCCTGACGCTGGAGTAGCCAAGCCGGATCCGCTGCGCCGCAGTCAAGTCGGCGGTAAGGTCGAGAAGCGTGAAGATATAACGGTACATCAGCAGCGCAACCTCCACCCAACCTCGCGGCGCACCGAGCGCACGCATGGCATGGAACAGCCGGTGCGCAGGCGTGACGGAACTCAGGAGTTGCATCACGCTCACGGCCCCCAACACACGGGAAGCCATCTGTAGGCCGGTCTGTAACCCTTCGTGACTGACCGCGACTCTCCAGCCCAGCACATTCGCACTCCATGCCACCGTCGAGCCGGTCAGGACCGCTTGCAGCACAAGCAGCATCAAGGCGATCCCCAAAGGCGCTGACAGCCGCATGGCGACAAGCCGCGCCGGAACTCCCACAGCGATTGTCGCCGCCAGGCAGCAAATCATGACGAAAAGCGGCAATACCGGACTCGTCGAAAAGATCACGAAAAGCAGCGCAGCAATGGCGACAACCAGTTTCGTGCGCGGATCAAGCCTCGAAAGAGGATTGTCCTGGCGCGCGAAAATGTCTGAAAAGAGTTCCGTCAACAGGCTCATGCGAGGATTTTTTGCGCAGTTTCTTCTTTCTTTTCCGGCGGAAAAAGTTCCCGGAAACAGTAGCCGCCGACGAATCCGCCAGCGATACCCGCGATTAAGAAAAAGAAGAGCAGCAGATCGCCGCGATCTGTGTCGATATATGCTTTTTGGGCCGGGTGCCCGGCTTCCTTAGCATACTTGCCGACCACGGTGTCATCTACGCCTTCCCATTTGGGGGTAACTTGCACGACAAGGTAAGCTAATCCTGCCATGGCCGCGACGATCAGAAACCAAATGACAGTCTTCTTCATACAATGGCCTCCCCTTCGTTGGACCGGACCACAGGCCGGTTCTTTTTCGCGCTCAAACCTTCGATCAAACCCGGCCTGCGCGCGGCGATGAACTGATAAACCGCTGCGGTGAGGACGCCCTCGAAAAGCCCCAGCGGAATCTGGGTCGGCATGAACGAAATGCCGATGGCGGTAAACATCTTCAGCATCGAACCGGTTCCGTGGAGCGCGCTCGCCAGCTCAAACGAAGTCGTGGCATAAGTCGCCCAATCGGAAACCACGCCGCAAAGAAAAGCGGCGATCCATACCGGGAACCCGATCTTGCGAGTGATTCGGAAAACAGCCCATCCTGAAAACGCACCCATGATGCCCATGGACATGATGTTTCCGCCAAGCGTCGTCAATCCGCCGTGCGAGAGAAATAGCGCCTGCAATAAAAGCGCAATGCTGCTTACCACAACCGTTAAGGTCGGACCAACCAGGATGGCAGCCATCCCTGTGCCGCACGGATGTGAACATGTGCCTGCGGTTGGCACCGGAATCGGCATGCACGAAATGACGAAAACCGCCGAGCCGACGAGGCCGACCAGCAGTTTGAAGGATGGATCACGCTGACTCTTGGTCCGCAGATCACGCAGTCCCCACGCCACGAAGGGAATGGCAACGATGAACCAGAGTCCTGCCCATTGCGGAGGGAGAATCCCCTCCGAAATGTGCATCGCCTGGGCCGTGGATGGCAACGCGAACGCGGCCAGCAGCAGCAGCGCGTAGACGAGCTTTTTTTGGTTCATAGGGACAGCATCTCCAGCGTTGTCTTTGTGTCTTTGTCCCAGCCATCCCAGAGGAAGGCGTCCTGGCGCTCATCGGCAATTAGGCGGAAGGCGTAACGCACTTGCTCCTCGTAAAGCTCGCAGAATGCGCCGGGTTGCTTCATGCCGCCGTTCATTTCGTGGGCTTCCGCCGGGCAGGGCGAACCGCAAAAATGCCGCACGGTACAGCGGTTGCATGGGTCGATGTCTTCCACCCTGCGCTCCGAAACCTTGCGGAAAGCCGGGGTCTTGAGCACTTCGTTGATGTTGTCGCGGAACAAATTTCCGCCGTTGAACTCCGGCAGCCCGATGAACTCGCTGCAGGGGAACATGTCGCCACCCGCCGCAACAGCGAAGAACGAACGGCCACCTCCGCACGGCGAAATATCGCACATCAGGCGACGGGCCTGCGGAGCGAGAATGGCGATGAGGACGTTTGCGAAATTGGCTACCACGAGCTTGCGCCCGGTTTTTTGATACAGCTCAAACGTGCGGTCCAGCGCCTTCAGGTAGTGGACCGACATTTCGTGGTCCTTGGGTTTGATGTCCCGCGCGCCCTGCCGGGTGCAGCGCACGGGGTTGAGCATGCAGGTGGGCACTTCGCGCTCGTGGAAGAAATCGACGATTTCTGTGAGTTCCTCCATGTTCTGCTGCGTGACGGTGCAGATCACGCTATGGTTGGGATAGCCGCGCAGCTTCTCCATCGTCGCGAGCACCTTGGCGTAAACGCTGGCGCCATCCCACGTCTTGCGTGTGCGTGTGGCGACGATTTCCGCCGCGCTATCCAGCGAAAGGCCGATGGCGACATTCAGATCGGTGAGGAAGCTGATGTCATCGTCTTCGAGCAGCGTTCCATTGGTCTGAATGCCAAAACGGAAGTCGTCATGAAACTGTTTTAATGTGGCGAAGAGCGCCTCCTTGTTCATCGTCGGTTCCGCGCCGTGGAAGACGACCTGCGGCTTGACTCCGGCGGGCAGGATCGAGGCGAAATAGTCTTTCAAAATGCTCATAGAGCGCAGCAGGTTTTCCTTGGACATGTGGACGCCGTCGTGCCGCAATGTCTCGGGGATATAGCAGTAGCTGCAGTTGAGGTTGCAGCGATCCGTCGGATTGAAATAGACGGCCGACGGTTTGAGGCCGAAGCGCAGCACGCGCATTTCTTCCGCAAATGAAGCGGCCTTGGCACGGTAGCTATCCAGAAACGGGCCGTCGCAAAATGCGTCCGCGAGTTTGTCCTTGCGGAGCAGAGCCCAAAAAGCGGTGTCGGGATCGACCACGGCGGCGTAATCCGCATGGCCGATGTCGAGCGGCGAAAGCGAAAATCCAGTGCCGGAGTTGAAGTGAATGCCACGGGAAGCGGCGCGGGTCGAGGTGGTTGCAGTAGTCATAGGATGAAATGGGAAAGGGATATGCGGCGGAAAGATGGGATTTTTTACGCCAGACCGCCCACCGCGGGCGGTCCGGCGCAACGTCAAATTATTTCTTGGGAGCTTCCATCATGACGTAATGGGAAAGCCCTGTGCCGGTCGTCTTGCAACTCTTGCGAATCGCAATGACTTCCTTCTTAGTGTTGGTTTTTTGTGTTTTCAATGAATCTCACCTCCTTCCTCCTCGACTTGTGCTGCGAGGGTGCAAATGGCATGGAGCGCCGCGACGGCCAGCGTGCTGCCGCCGCGACGGCCCTCGATGCCGATAAACGGAACGCCGAGTGCGGCAAGTTCCTCCTTGCTCTCGATGACATGAACAAAGCCGACCGGCATGCCGATGACTAGCGCCGGCCGGATGCCTTCTTCCACGATCATGCGGTTAAGCTCCAGCAACGCCACCGGGGCGTTGCCGAACACGGCGATGCCGCCGTCGAGCCGGGTTTTTGCTTTGCGAATGGCGAACAGCGAACGAGGAAGCCCCTCGCTTGCGGCTTCCTCGGCCACGTCGCGATCAGCGACATGGCAGGCGATCCGGTCCGCCGTGTAACCCGTGTTCACGCGATGCAACCGCGCCAGCGAAAGGCCGCTGCGGATCATGTTGGAATCGGCGTAAATTGCCGCGCCGCGCCGAAGCGCCGCGATGCCCGAGGCGATGGCATTCTGCGAAAACCGCACGAGCGACGCGAGTTCGACATCCCCCGTGGTGTGGATCAATCGGCGCACGACTTCCCACTGATCGACGGAAAATCCGCGCCGGTCGGGCGCTTCGCGGTCGATGATCTCGAAGGAGCGGGCTTCGATCTCGGGGCCGCTCATCGGGTGGCTCAACAGGTGATGAATGAAAGGTTGCTTTGTCATGGGATACAAGATTGGAGACGCTCCACAAAGTGGGCTACCGCGTCAGGGTGCGACGCGAAATGGAGATGCGCGTAACTGGCCAGCACCGAACCGCGCTGGAAACCCTCGGCGACCGGGCACTCGGAGCGCCGGTAGCACAATGCGTAAGCGCGCTCGCAATTCGCGGGAATACTCATCAGTTCGGAATAATGGAACTCGTGCCCGCGCAACTGCCCGCCCGCGGGGCCCCAGAGCGTCTCCCGCGTGAGAGTCACCTCGACGTAGCCGAGCGACTGGCGGCGGGGGCACATCCGCGTCCACGCTGGAATGATGCCTAATAGCGGATGCCTCGCGCCATCAAGCGTTTCGATCCCTTCACAAAAATACATCAGCCCGCCGCATTCGGCATAAATCACCCGATTGCTTGCAACGAACTGCCGGATCGATTCCAGCATGCCATGGTTTGCCGCGAGCGTCGCCGCGTGCTCCTCGGGGTAGCCGCCGCCCATATAGATTCCGTGCAATCCGGACGGCAGAGCCTCGTCCCGCAACGGCGAAAACGGCACCAATTCGCAACCCGCTCGTTCCAGCGCATCTAGGTTGTCGGGATAGTAAAAATGGAACGCCTCATCCCGTGCGATGCCGAGCCGCACCTTTTCCAGGGAGGCTGATGGCGTCTCCCCCGATTGCACGCGGGCAAGCGGCGGAGCCGAGCGTGCCACGGCAATGATGCGATCAAGGGAAACACTCGCCTCCACAGCATCGGCAAGCCGGTTCAAGAGCTCTTGCGTCAGCCGGGAGGCATCGGCGGTCACAAGTCCAAGGTGGCGGCTGGGCAATTCCGGCAGCGCCCCGCGCTTCACCGCGCCAAGCAGCGGCGGCAGCGCGGCGGCGGAAAGCGAAGCGCCGAGCCCTTCGGCGTGACGGTCCGACCCAGTGCGGTTGGCGATGACTCCCGCCACGCGAATTTCCGGGACGAACGTCGTAAAACCATGAACCGTTGCCGCGAAACTGCGTCCCGCGCCGTGGGCATCCGCGACGAGCGCGACGGGAGCGCCGAGCGATAGCGCGACCGCCGCCGTGCTGCCACCAAGCCCAGCCGGGTCCGCCCCGTCAAAAAGCCCCATCACGCCTTCGATCAATGCAATATCCGCCTCCGCGCTCACGCGGCAAAAAAGGTCGCGCACATAGTCTTCCTGCGTCATCCAACCATCAAGGTTGTAACAGGTGCGGCCCGATGCCAGCGTGAGATAGGTCGGGTCGAGATAATCCGGTCCAACCTTGAACGTCTGCACGCGTAGCCCACGCCGAATGAGCGCCGCGACAAGCCCCAGCGTAAGGCTAGTCTTGCCAACGCCGCTCTGCGTTCCAGCAATGACCAAGCGTGGTATCTTCAAAATTCCACCCCTTTCTGTGCGGCGATCCCCTGGGTGTATCCATGCCGGATACATCGCATTTCTGTGACGGTGTCGGCATGCCCGATCAAACCTGCGCTGGCATAGCGTCCTGTTAAAACAAGACACGCCGTGCGTTCCGGTGCGCTCATCAACGCGATCACGGTTTCTTCTTCGATCAATTCCCGCGCGACGGCCCCGCAGACTTCGTCCAGAATCACTAAATCATACGCTGCTGATACAACCGCTTTGCGTGCAAACGCCACAGCATCCAGCGCCTTGGCGCGGTGCGTGGCAAATGCGGGATGTTCCGGCGGCGGAACGAAACCGCACCCCATTTGCACCACCTCGACGCGGGGCAATTGCGCACAGGCCAGGAGCTCGCCCGTGGAGGCGTTGGATTTGAGAAATTGCACCACCAGCACCCGTTGCCCATGGCCGACCGCACGCAGCACCATGCCGAACGCCGCCGTGGTCTTCCCCTTTCCATCGCCTGTGAAAATCAACGTGCGCGGTTTCATAGAATCACGAGGCGAATGCCCACGAAGAGCAGCAAGGCTAGCACGGAGGTGAAGAGCATCAAGCGGTTGGCCTGGAGGATGTGGCCGCGCCGCAACGATTGAACGGGGGCACCCATGCGGGGGCGCTCAGAAGGTTCACCGAAGTAATAGTTCAGCCCCCCCAGTTGCACGCCGAGCGCGCCCGCAACGGCTGCCTCGGTGAGGCCGGAGTTGGGGCTCGGGTGGCTGCGCCCGTCGCGGCGAAAGACGCGCCACGCATCCGCAGGGTGCAACCCCAGCAACGCCGCCGTGAGCGCCACCAGCGGGGCCGTCAGGCGCGCGGGAAGATAGTTCACCATGTCGTCGAGCCGGGCCGAGGCCCAACCGAAGCGCAAATACCGCTCATTTTTGTAACCGAAAGTAGAGTCGAGCGTATTCACCGCCTTGTAAAGCAGCGCGCCCACGGGGCCGCCAAGCACGGCGAACAAAACCGGCGCGGTGATACCGTCCACCATGTTTTCCGCGATGCTCTCGACGGTTGCGCGCACCACTTCGGGCTCGTCGAGCCGTTCCGTGTCGCGCCCCACCAGCATCGCTACGCGGCGGCGTGCTTCGGGAAGATCGTTCCCAGCTAGCGCCTGGTAAACCCGACCACCATGGTGTGCCAGATCGCGCCCGGCAAAGCAGGTGTAGAGCAGCGCGACGGAAACTGCGTCGCCCACCCACGGATGCAGGTCTTTTGCGCCCTCCACCAGCGAAAACGCCGCGAGCCCCGTGACGCCGAGCACGACAAGCACTGCGGCAATGCCCGCCGCCCACTCGTTGCGAATCGCCCGGCGCAACGGCATTTCGACAGCCATTGCAAAGCGCCCGATGCCCTTCACCGGATGTGGCAGCCACCGCGGATCGCCCAGAAGCAGATCGAGGCCAAAGGCAGCTAATACTTGATATTCGAGCCTCATCACAGGTTTAGCAGCCGGTAAATTTGTTGCATGTCGAGCCGTTCGCGCACGACGGCGGCGAGCCGGTCGAAGGATTCCTGTAAATCGTATTGCGCCACCACGTGCCCGACCGCCGCAAGGCCACGGCGTATGCGCAGCCGGTCAATGAACCAGCGGCGGAATGGGTCAACGTCGAAAATCCCATGCAGGTAACTGCCCCAGACGAGCCCGCGCCCGGCGCCAATCACCTCGCCGTCTTCCCGTATTACCAGCGGCTCCAGCGTCTCCGCGCAGACGGTCTGGCCATGGTGGATCTCGTAGCCGTGCACCACGCAGCCCGCTTCCGTGTGGCGGCAGGCTACGCGCTTGAGCGTCTTTTCCGGCTCCATCACAGTGGAAATCGCCAGCAAGCCCAGAGCTTCCACCGCCCGCCCGTCGGACTCGATGCGGTGCGGGTCTTCGATCCGCCGTCCGAGCATTTGATAGCCGCCGCAAATACCAACGACTTCCGTGCGGCCCTCGCGGGCGAGTTCGGCAACGGCTGTAGCGAGGCCGCTCTGGCGCAGATAGGCGAGATCACCGGCAACGTGTTTGCTGCCCGGCAGGATCACCGCGTCAGGGCGGCCCAGTTCTTCCAGGCTGCGCACAATGCGCACGGCGACGTCCGGTTCGATCCGCAGCGCATCGAAGTCGGTGAAATTTGAGAGATGCGGCAGGTCGAGCAGCGCGATGTCCACCGTTGCCGATCCGGCGCACGCGCTCTGGGATTTCTCGGCCTTGAAGGAGACAGAATCCTCCTCGGGCAATCCTAGCTGGGGCAAGAACGGCACCACGCCAAGCACTG
>Ga0316228_1003834_pt1 | contig 11704 bp, 12 predicted proteins | sample TBH18021metaG_FD_206005 | JGI IMG/M metagenome (GOLD analysis project Ga0316228, IMG submission 206005) | Freshwater microbial communities from Trout Bog Lake, Wisconsin, USA - TBH18021 | ecosystem: Environmental > Aquatic > Freshwater > Lake > Hypolimnion/Profundal zone | place: USA: Wisconsin... | reverse complement strand
TGATATCCCAGCCTTTGTCAGTGAAAACAGTGATTGGTCAGGCACGTTAGAAAAAATTCATAAAAATCTGTTGTGGACGTTGCTGCTGGTGTTCACGGCTTTGCATGTCATCGGCGCGCTGTATCACCAATTTATCCAAAAAGACCATTTGATTCGCCGTATGCGCTAAGTTAGCCCATAGTATAAAAAAGCCCATGTCATCATGGGCTTTTTAGTAACAATTTTTTAAATGCAACCTAGATTAAAAACAATTTAGGTTAAGCGCAATATGAATTATTGGCGTGTACTATCAGGCAAGCTGATATTCATCTCCAACACTTCCATGTTCGCTTCATTGTGATGTTGAATATTGACGTCATCAATGTTGACACCTGATACGTAGGTATTGACCACTGCCAAAATCTCACGTTTCATTTTTTCGATACGCTCCGGGGTTAACCGATTGTGCAAGCGGTTTTCGCTGGCAACGATGACTTTTAGGCGCTCTGCGGCAGTATTGGCACTGTTTGACTTTTGCTCACCGCCAAATAAATTACTCCAAAATCCCATAGCCTAACCTCCAAACCAGCGTTGTAGGAAACTTTTCTTCTTCACCTCGATATGGCGATAGGGACGTTCTTCCCCCAAGAAACGAGCGACCATGTCATCATAAGTTTGACCGGCTTTTGAATTTTGATCTAGCACCACAGGTACACCTTGGTTTGATGCCTCAAGTACGCTATTGCTTTCAGGAATCACGCCAAGTAGTGGCACTTTTAGGATGTCATTAGAGATACTGTTGATGTCCATCATCTCACCGCGCTCCGCACGCTCTGCATTGTAGCGGTTGATAACCAAGTGCTCACGTACCACGCCTGTACCTTCTTCAACTTTTTTGGTACGGCTTTGCAAAATACCGATGATACGGTCTGAGTCACGCACCGATGAGATTTCTGGGTTGGTCACGATGATGGCTTCATCGGCATGGTACATAGCAAGCTGGGCACCGCGCTCGATACCGGCGGGCGAGTCACACACGATGTAGTCAAATTGTTTGGCTAACTCATTAATGACTTCGGCGACTCCTTCATCTGTCAAGGCGTCTTTGTCGCGCGTTTGGCTGGCAGGTAAGATAAACAAGTTATTGAGTTGTTTGTCTTTTACCAAAGCTTGGGACAGGCGCGCGTTCCCTGAGATAACATCAACAAAGTCATACACGATGCGGTTTTCGCAGCCCATAATGAGGTCAAGGTTTCTAAGACCCACGTCAAAGTCAATCACTACAGTTTTAAAGCCGCGAACGGCAAGACCCGTAGCGAAAGAGGCGCTGGTGGTGGTTTTACCTACCCCGCCTTTTCCTGAAGTTACAACAACGATTTTTGCCACTTTGGCATACTCCTATTCATAGCACGGTGTCAGTGAGGCGGTACTGAATCATTCAAGCCATACACACATTCACGCTAAACTGGTTTGAAAAATATGGATATAAATTAACGTAAATCGTTAAAAATTAAGACTTAAATTTTAGTTAGCCTAAATTTGGTTAATTGGGCTAGTTTAGCATAAAAAACTTTTCGAAGTTAATCGAGAGATTGACGATTTTTGCATAGATTGTGGTATAAGTAGTTGTTTAGGTGATTATTATTCCATCAACTCAAACACCAAGCCTTGTCCATCCAAGTAGCTGACTTGTACCGCTTTATCCAAATACTCAGTGGGAATATTTTCTTTTAGGCAATAAGTCCCTGCAACTGATACCAGTGACGGGTTAAAACGTAAACAGAATATTTTGGCATTGGTGTCGCCCGTCGCCCCTGCGACCAATCGCCCTTCGGCTTTGCCATACACGTGTAGGCTATAATCGGTAATCGCTTCCGCGCCGGCATTGATGCCTTTGGTCAAAATCACATCACCACCAACATGGTTGATACTTTGACCCGAGCGCAAAATTTGACTATGCACCAAATCGCCTTCAAGCTGTGATTGGTGATGCGATGAGGCGACAAATTTGTCAGGTGCAGCTGCTGCGGTATTATTGCTTGTGGTCTCATGGCTTGCGGTATCATTGGTTACGATATCATTGGCGGTTTGATTTTGTCGTTTGGTCGCTTGACTGTCGGATGTGAGTGATTGGGTAGGTGATTGCGCAATGTTTTGAGAGGATGGAGTATTGGCTGTACTGTCTGATTTTCGCTCACTACCCGTCGCCACATTTTTTGGTACTTTGCCATCAATGCGCTGCCCATCTGCTGGAAAAATGGCAATGCGAAGCTGATTGGCTTGGGTGTCATTGGCGCCTGTGACTAACCCAATTGGCTGTAACCCTAGCACCCATAAGCCGCCCCAAAGCTGGGCTAAATTTAATGGCTGTTGACAACTGACAATCACCGGTAAGTTGGACTGGCGTTGACGACCTAGCTTTTGTGCAATCTTTGTCAAAATTACTTTGATATCATTGCCTTCAATATTTAGGCGGGTAAAGTTCAGTAGTCTGCCAGTGAGTTTCACGCTAGTGGCTACAGGGTCGGTGGGTAATGGGTTGGCTGGCTGCTGACTTTGCGGTGAATCCTGCTCTGATAGGTTGGGTAGACTTTGTAAGTTTTGTAATGAACTATCTTGGGTCAAGTCAAGGGCAGCGGGCTGTGTCATGAAAAACCTTTTTATAATAACTTTTTATACATCAAAATCGATTCATACCGCATATTAGCAAGTATTATTTAAAACAACAACCATTCACCGCGCTATTTATTGTTTGACAACCAAAGCTGTAATAGGGCGATAAAAAAAGGATTGCACAGCCGTTAGCTGCCAGCCAAATTGGTGGATTGAATCAGCGTATTTGGTGCTTCCATTGTTGAATGCGAACTTGGTTGGCAAGTGACGTCAAGCTATCATCAATAATTTCGCTAACTAATTTTTCTAGCGCAGGGCTAGTGACGTCAATTTGCACCAAGCTTTTGGCGATTTCTTCATACATCAGCGTGAGCGTTTGCGGTTTGGTAAGGTTAGTGGTCAAGCTTAATGTCAGATTTTCCCCAATGTGTTGCCCGATGCTGTGCATTTGGTTTTCTATCAGACTACCTGCAATCGGTATCAACCGTAATATGCGGTGCAGCTCGGGCGTATCGGTCAGCGCTTGCTGAATAGCGATGCCCACTTGTTCTGCCAAAGGTTTGGCAAAGATGGCAGGATGGGCGGGCGTGGATTGTAATAACGGTGTGGCTTCTTGCTGCAGCACTTCGACAATGACCTTTTGTATGTCATCTCGATGCTTGTCGATGATGTTTTTGACCAAATGCCCATCGGTGTTGCTTATTTCGGTGCGGATATTGTCAATCGCAGTTAAAATCACCCGATCAGAAATCTCTTCCATAATCATTTGATAATAAAATTTGATCGTCGCAAGCCAACTGGCGGGCAAAACTTTGTAGCCTAGTTCGTGCAGACGATAGCCAATCACGCCAACGCGCAGCAGTCGTAATGCGCGGAGCTGCGGTGCACAGCCTAATACTTCATACCAATGCACAAATGGAAAGAAAAACCAGCGGTAATAGCGTTTTTGGGCGATGGCAATCAACCAGCGAACCACAAGCTCTGCTACCAAAAAGATGGTAAACAGACCCCCTGCGATTTTGAGCGGCTCGTGCCATCCTTGCTGATAACTGACAATACTGTCAAGAAACCCCAGCCAACTTGCTATTTTTGCCATAAAGCTACTTAGCATCAAAGCGTCAAACCCCATGAGCAGCAAATCCAACACAATGGCAACCATCATGATGGTATCGTAGGCTAACTGCCAACGACTGGGTTTGGCACGGTGAGCAGCGAGCGATTGGCTAATATTCGAGCTTGGCGTTGGGCTGGATTTTGGGTCTAAATTAGCAGTTGGCATAAAAAAGTGCTCAAAATGGGGTCAATACCGCAAAAAATGTGAGGGAGGACAAGGCAGGTAAGTCATATATCGCATGGCCTACCTGAGTTTTTAACTAGTAGTCTAATTAGTAATATGTCACTAGTCATGTATCGTTAGGGATGACGGGTAAAATCATCGAGCATAGCTTGGATACGTTGGTCCTTTTGCTGCCACAAGGCATCAAGCCAATGGTACATATCTATTTTGGTTTGTTCATCCTGCTGGTATTTGCCATCCATGAGCCGCTGTAGCAAGTCATCTGGCAATGTAATTTTTTGAATATCCACCCCAATGCGTTTGATATTACCTTGCCATAAATCCTGATAGGTAGGAATACCGTCAGGATACACAATCGTCATGTCGAGCACGGCGTCTAAATCGTCACCCAATGCACCCAATGCAAGTGCAATGCCGCCCGCTTTGGGTTTTAGCAAATGTTGATACGGTGATTGTTGCAAGTCACGTTTTTTTTGGGTAAACCGCGTGCCTTCGATAAAGTTAAGTAAGGTAAAAGGTTTGTCGAGTAAGTTTTGACAAGCGCGTTTGGCTTCGATGATATCGCGGTCTTCTAGCGCTGGATTTTTAGCAATCGCTGTTTTTGAGTAGCGTTTCATCATCGGAAAGTCTAAAAAATAAAAGGCTTGCCCCACAATTGGGATATACAGTAGCTCGTATTTGGCAAAAAATCGCGTTAATGGTAGTCGGTTTTCACTGATATATTGGATGACAGTGGTGTCGACCCAAGATTGGTGATTGCTCAGCAAAATATATTTGCCATCAACTGACAAGTCATTAGGCAGGTTGACGCGAAAATCAATATCGGGCAGGATGTTTTCAATCAAACGATTGTTGGTGTTAATCCAGTGATTGGCTATTTTTAACACGGATTTATCTGCCAATGTATGACCCGTTAATGTTTTTACTGCGCCCATCGCCCAAAGCGGTAGACTAAACAGCACTGAATTGCTTGTAATGGTGCCTGCTGCCACCGCTAAACTGGCGTTTTGCGCCAAAGGTAATGATGTTTTACGCAGTTTATTTAACGTGTTTTTGAGCAATGATGGTTTATTGTTATTTGTCATATTTGGCTCCCACAAAGCTTACTCAAAAAAGCTTATTTGAATGAGACATAAAAAAAATACTTGGCTTTATTAACTTGGCTTCGTTAATTGTAAAAATAAGTGTTAGTTTAGCAAACGTCAAAAATGTTCACTAATAAATTTTTCTACACTGGCAAGCAAAAATCCTGCGAGTTTGTTGGTGCTAATCTATACATCCCAGTAAAATTAATTTTAAAAAATTTTTTTAAAAATTAACAAGTTATTAAATAAATTATGGATAATAGGTTGACTATGCAGCACGATTTTCAACAAGATAATAAGATAGTTAATATATAAAAATAAATAATATAGATAATGAATACTTGAAAATATTTTGTAACAAATTATGCCATCCTACAACATCCTTAAGACAAATCATTACATACAAAGAAAAAGTTTATTGCATAATGAGCTCAATCACAAAGCAACTGAGTGTTGTCAGGTTTATCTGGCGAAAGAGATAAAAACAACAAGTTGGTGCGTGGCAATTATAACTAAGCCATTATAACTAGAGGAATTCTAAGGAGATTACTCATGCGTACTAAATTATTAGCAGCTACTTTAGCATCAGGTGTCATCTTAACAGGTTGTGCGACAACGCCAAATGGTACGACAACAACAGGCATTACGAACAATAAAGCGCTTCTTGGTGGTCTATTAGGGGCAGCCGCAGGCGCGGGTGTCTCAAAAGCAACGGGCGGTGAAAAAACCGGTCGTGATGCAGCAATCGGTGGTGTACTAGGTGCAGGCGTGGGTTATTATATGCAGCAACAAGAAGCTAAACTTCGTGCGCAAACTGCAGGTTCTGGTGTAACGGTAACGCGTGACCCAGTGACTAATAACATTAACTTGTCTATCCCAGAAGCGGTAACTTTCCGCGTTGGTGATTCTACTATTCTACCTAACTTCTATAATACGTTAGACAAAGTTGCTACCACACTACGTGACTATAACCAAACTAACATTCAAGTAAATGGTTATGCGTCAGTAGAAGGTGATGCAAATAGAAACCAACAATTGTCACAGCGCCGCGCATCAGCAGTCGCTAATTACTTAGTCAATCGTGGTATCTCTGGTAACCGTATCAGCGCTATTGGTCGCGGTGAAACAACACAATTTGGCTCAAGCTATGAACCAAACCGCCGTGTAGAGATGACTATCCTTGCACCACAGTCAGTTAACTAATCAAGTCAAGCCAGATGATATTTTCATCCGCGCATTGATAAAAAAAGCACCTTTTATAAGGTGCTTTTTGTTTAAGGTGCTTTTTTGGTTCAAAAAATGAAAAAAGGACCATATCACCGTCATAAAATACTCACCACAATATTATTGCCATGGTCTAAGGCGTCATTATAAAACGCCAATAACTCATTATATGAAGCCAGCAATTCTTTATCCAAGTTTTCCTTTTTGTCTTGCCAAATATTGGGTGGAAAAATAGCTTGCTCACGTAGTGACTTCATCGAGACTTTTTCTAAGCGTTTTTTAAAGTTAATTTTTTCTAAGGCATCAACGATTTCGACAATATGTGCCCACGGGGTAAAAGCAATAAAATCGGCATCTTCACTGTCACTAAAAGTTTCCACACCCACCACAAACTCGCTGATAGGCTCATCAGGTACTGGTTGGGTGGCGCTATGTTTGGTTAACACAAAATGGATAATGTCCCACAGTTTGCCCAAATCTACCAATTGCGCTTGAGGCTGCTCACTCATGCTTTCAAGTAACGCGGTTCGCGCTGTATCAGTGGCATTTTGCAGTTGCTCGAGCAGGGCGTTATCAACCATCAAATATTGTGCGATCATACAATTTCCTAGTTATAAAGTAGCGAGATATTAGCGTAGTGGGATATGACAGTCCTAGCACTTTATGTTAAGACGAGGACCACAAGCGAAGATAGTATACCTCATACAGCAAGCGATTTTGACGATCTATTCACTTGAATTGAACTGACTTATTTAGCTGACTTATTTAACCGACTTAACTTTAACCGATTAGGCCCGCTGACATATTGATTAACGAGGCTAAAATCGCGGTATTAAAGAAAAATGACAACACACAATGAATGGTACCGATGATCCGACTTTGCTGGGTGTTGAAGGCGACATCCGCTGTTTGACCTGAGGTGCCAATGATGTAGGAAAAATATAAAAAATCCCAGTAGGCAGGGTCATCATCGTTAGGAAAATCTAGCATTTCTGCGTTTTTTTCTTCTTTAAGCAAGAAATACTCGTGGGTGTAATGAATAGCAAACATGGTATGAATAAACAGCCAAGCCGTCAAAATCGTCATGGCGGTGAGCGCGATATGAAACAGCATCAAAGCACCTTTGGCGTCCTTGCTCGCACCCAACTCTACGACAATCGCCAGCATACTGACAATGGCTGTGACAAAAACCAAAATCAGCATTAACACCGTGCCTTCGTCTTCCGCATGGGCTTTATCCAAAATTGCATTTTGATCGGCTTTATACATCATCCGAAAAATAGCCAGTAAATACACCCAAAGCCCGATATTCCAAACCAGCAAAAATTGCGTCACAAACTTCAATTTATCGTAGGCTACCGCCAACGTCCAATCTTTGGGCAATAGGTCAACCAGCGTCGATAACCCAAAATACACCACCACCATCGTGGCAAACCCTAACAGTAGACGAGGGCGGCTTTGAAAAAAACGATAGATGTAACCGATCATGGCTCTTTTCTCATAGCGGTTTCCTTACGGCTGTCTACTCCCGGCTGTCTAATCATGGCTGCCTGCGTCGGCTTGTTGGGTGCTTTAATTGTGGCGATTTAGGCGTTAACACGCGAGGTTTTTTGCGCGATTGTGGCGTTGTCGTTGCCGGGGATACAGGTTGGACACCCAGTCGCTTTAAATCGGCAGGCGATAGATGTATTTGTGTGGATGCGCCAACCTCTAAATTTCCCAAGCTAAAGCCACTTGATGCCATGCGAATCAGCCGCAAACAGGGCAGTCCCACATGGGCAGCCATGCGACGTACTTGACGATTTTTACCTTCAAAAATAGTAATGGCGAGCCATGTGGTGACTTTGCGTTTGGCAATCTGGTCAGGGGCTTGCCAAATATGCTCGGCAATTTGTGCTTCGCTTAGTCTTACAACTTCGGCAGGTAAGGTGATACCGTCTTTGAGTGCTACCCCTGTATGTAGTTGTTGTAGCTGGGCATCGCTTGCATCGCCTTCCACCTGTATCCAATAGGTTTTACCTTGTTGTTTGCCTGCATTGGCTTTGGGTGGATGGGTCAAAGCTTTATTAACTTGCCCATCAGCGGTTAGCAGCAGCAATCCTTCGGAAGTGGCATCTAATCGCCCCGCCACGCGTAGGCTTTTATCGCTAAAATAATCGCTGAGCGTCGCAAAGTTGTTATTGTCATCGCTGCGAAATTGGCTAAGTACGCCATAAGGTTTGTTAAATAAAATCAGTGTCGGCATGGTAGAGGATGACAAGTGAGTGAAAAAAAGCTTAAAGCGCATCAAGCAGTTGGCTGCTAAGTTGTTCAGTGTAAACACTAATCTTGGCTATTGCAATTTGTCTATTGCAACAAAGTCACCGTTATAAACCATACCGCCCAACGCCATACATATTTTGCAAAATTGTGCCAAATTGTGCAAAAGGATAAGCCCGTATTTTTGGCTAAAAACAAGGTATAATAATTCGTTCATACAACTACAATAATACTAACATATGTCCTATCACTATCAATTTACCACTGAGTTTGACTGGCGCTCACAGACACAGTGGCAGACGCCTGATACGCCCTTTATGCACTTTGATTTTTGGCAAGCGCTCATAGATGCAAAGCTGATTGGCGGACACAGCGACTGGTGGGTGCAGTATGTGCAGATTGTCGATGACAGTGGTCAACTGATTGCCGTGATGCCCGTGTTTATCAAAAAGCATCACCAAGGCGAATATGTGTTTGATTTTAGCTGGGCAGAAGCCTTTGAGCGCTATGGTAGAAATTATTATCCAAGATTGGTGACAAGCGTGCCCTTTACCCCCGTCACGGGCGAGCGGATTTGGGTGGCACAAGGCAAATCATTAACCGCGCCACTGTATCAGACCTTGCTGCAAGCGATTGATGAATTGGCGAGTCGCTATCAAGCATCCACTTGGCACGGACTGTTTTTCTCCCCAAAAGATATCCAAGCGTTGCAAAATGTGCCCACTCTTTGCGAGCGGCTAAGCTGTCAGTTTTTATGGCAAAATCGCAATCTACAGGATAAAAAATTCGCCAATTTTGATGAGTTTTTGGCAACATTGACTGCCAAAAAACGCAAATCAATTAAAGTGGAACGCCAAAAGGTGCTCAAGCAAAATTTAAGCTGTCAGGTTAAAATCGGTGACGATATCACCGAGGCAGATTGGGCGGTTTTTTATCAATGCTATGCCATGACCTATCTGGTCAGAGGGCGGCAGCCGTATTTGAATTTAGCATTTTTTAAGCAGCTTGGGCAGACTATGGCAGGCAAGCTGATGCTCGCTCAAGCGCATAACGCGCACGGTGATATCGTGGCTTGTAGTTTATTTTTTTTCGATGACGATGTCGCTATCAGCACGTTATATGGCCGCTATTGGGGCTGCCTAGAAGAATATGATTGTTTGCATTTTGAGCTGTGTTATTACCAAGGCATTGAATTTGCTATCAAGCATGGCCTTCGCTACTTTGACCCTGGTACGCAAGGGGAGCATAAGTTGATTCGCGGCTTTTATCCGGTGTTAACCCATTCGCTACACCGTGTTTACGACAAGGTGTTTGCCCCTGCGATTGCCCAGTTTTGCCAAGACGAACAGCACGCTATATTGGCGTACCAAGCCGATGCGATGACCGCGCTACCTTTTAATGACACCTATAAAAGCCAATTTTTTGGCGATGTTGCTGCGCAAGGCACAATACCCGATAATGAGTTTTTGAAAAAATAATGATAAATGTTGGTCTAAACCTAAACTTAAACCTAGCTGGCGCGCATTTGAGCGCGGCACACAAACAGCAGATACCGCCGAAACTCATCACTTGGCTTACGTCAACAGGGTCGCTTACCGCCAAATTTGAAGCCTTATCTCAGCATAAACTCATCGTACAGCCGACGTTTGAAGGGCGGCAAACCTTGTCCCTGAGCGAAAAGCGCCAACTGCAGTTACCGCTTGGGGTGCGCCAATCGGCGTGGGTGCGTGAAGCCTTATTATTTGGCAAGCCTAATCAAGATGCGTGGGTGGTGGCGCGGTCAGTATTTCCGTTTGCTAGCCTCATTGGTAATGCGCGGAAACTGGCAAATCTGGGTACAACACCGATTGGTTATATACTGTTTCGTCGGCATGGCGCAGTGATGACCAATCGCTGGATTGATGTGACAGCGCAAGGCTGGCGGCGCACCACCCTTTACCAGTGGCAAGGCAGGCATTTTTTGATTAGTGAGACCTTTTTATCCGCATTTGAAAATAATCTTAACTAATTTACACAAAATTTGTTTACTAAAAAAGACAATCTACCTATAATAAATTTAGTAAAAAAATGTAGTAAATTGTTACAGTTATATTTCAAAAGGTAAAAGAATAGAGATGAAAAAATCAACTTCTATCATGGTACTGATGTTAGGTTTGGCAGTGTCATCAGCCAATGCAGGTTTTTTGGATAGTTTAAGTGCGGTGCGTAATGTGGTCGGCAGTATCGGTTATACCGCCGATACCGTATCTTACGCCAAAAACTCAACCAAAGAGATGTCAGACAATCTAGGCTTAATTGGTAAAACTAAAACTGTACAAGAAAGCAGTCAAGGTGGTCTAAGAAGCGGTGATGTGTTGGTGAGCAAATTAGCTACACTAAAACTTTACGGTGATAGCGGTAAAAACAAATTTGTCACCACCTTGGGCAAAGCAGACGCCTTGGTGTTTATGGGCGAAGAAGAAAATGGCATGATTCATGTCAGTAGCGATAAAGGCGAAGGCTGGGTACAAAAACCATTGGTTGCTGTGCGCTAGTATTTAAATAGTTAGCCAAAAAAAGACAGTTAGGGTAACTGTCTTTTTTTATGAAAATTTTTTGGATGGCGCGTTGTATTAATGAGTTTTTCAAACCAATATCAGTCAGGTCAGTAGCCGACGACAAGTAATAGACAAATTCAGCCAAATGGCTGGATTATTCACTAAAAAAAACCAAACCATGCTAAACTAAGCAATATTTTTCGGTTTTATCCGCCCATTTTTTGACTCACTTAAAAGGAAATTGCCATGTTTAAAAATGTGACTATTCACCAGTTTGACGCTGAACTTGCCCAAGCGATGGACAATGAAGCCAAACGTCAAGAAGACCATATTGAACTGATTGCTTCAGAAAACTACTGTTCACCAGCCGTAATGGAAGCGCAAGGTAGCCAATTGACCAATAAATACGCGGAAGGTTATCCAGGCAAACGTTATTACGGTGGCTGTGAATATGTTGACGTGGTTGAGCAATTGGCGATTGACCGTGCCAAAGCGCTATTTGGCGCAGACTACGCTAACGTACAGCCACACGCCGGTAGCCAAGCCAACAGCGCGGTATTTTTAGCGCTATTAAAAGCGGGTGACACGGTACTTGGCATGAGCCTTGCTGATGGCGGTCACTTGACGCATGGTGCGCATGTAAACTTCTCTGGTATCAACTATAAAGCCGTACAATATGGCTTAAACAAAGAAACGGGCATCATCGACTA
>Ga0316228_1003832_pt1 | contig 11712 bp, 8 predicted proteins | sample TBH18021metaG_FD_206005 | JGI IMG/M metagenome (GOLD analysis project Ga0316228, IMG submission 206005) | Freshwater microbial communities from Trout Bog Lake, Wisconsin, USA - TBH18021 | ecosystem: Environmental > Aquatic > Freshwater > Lake > Hypolimnion/Profundal zone | place: USA: Wisconsin... | reverse complement strand
CAGCCTGAATTCGCAGCGACAAATTACTTCCAAAAACTGTCTCAAAAACTGACGCACGTCTTTGCTTAATGTTATTGAATCACGCTACAACTGGCGAAACACGCTGGTTGTAGGTGCTTATCCTCTGCGAAAAATCGCAGTCGCTGGTAAGGAATGTTAAACTAGCGGTCTATGCAAAACAGCACCTCTACTTCCACTACGCCCATCATTCTGCAGCGTGGCACTGAGCCTTATCAGCAGACCTTCGATGCGATGCGCGCCTTTACTGACGCGCGTGATGCCAATACGCCCAATGAATTCTGGATTGTCGAACATCCTCCGGTATTTACGCTGGGGCTGGGTGCCGATCAGTCGCACGTGTTGGCGGCGCACGATATCCCGGTGGTTCAAACTGACCGCGGTGGCGAAGTCACCTACCACGGTCCGGGTCAGGTTGTCATTTATCTCATGATGGACTTGCGTCGTAGCCACCCCAAAGCACGTTTATTTGCGCGCGAATTCGTTCACAAGATAGAACAAGCCGTCATCGACACGCTGGCAGCGTATAATCTGGTTGGCGAACGCAAAGAAGGCGCACCCGGCATCTATGTTAGTGACGGCGCATTTAAAGGCGCAAAAGTTGCGGCATTAGGCCTCAAAGTACGCGGTAACGGTTGCACCTACCATGGCGTATCCCTGAATGTGGACATGGATTTAGCGCCGTTTTCGTGGATTAACCCTTGTGGTTATGCCGGACTGGCAACCGTGGACATGAAAACTCTGGGCGTCCATGCAGCCTTAGCCGATGTACAAAACGCCCTCGCACAGAATTTGCAAGACTTATTGTCTGCACCCGATTGAATTTTTGAAATTTTTCGACACCGCTCCGTATCATGACAACCGAAAATACTCCTGTCTCTCCTGCTGACACCAGCAATGCGGCTACTGCCGCCTACGATCCGACTGAAAAGCAAAAAGGCGCGAGTAAGACTGCGCGTATTCCTATCAAGATTGTACCGATGGAACGTCTGCCGAAGCCAGACTGGATACGTGTCAAAGCCGGTTCGCCAACCACCCGTTTTTACGAAATCAAAGACATCCTGCGTGCCAATAAACTGGTGACGGTCTGTGAAGAAGCCTCTTGCCCGAATATTGGCGAATGCTTTGGTAAAGGTACTGCAACCTTCATGATCATGGGTGACAAATGCACCCGCCGCTGCCCATTCTGCGACGTGGGTCATGGCCGTCCAGATCCACTCGATGTCAACGAACCCGCTAATCTGGCAAAAACCATCGCTGACTTAAAACTCAGCTATGTTGTCATCACTTCGGTTGACCGCGATGATTTACGTGATGGCGGTGCTGCGCATTTTGCTGAATGCATCAGCAAAATCCGCGAACTGTCTCCAATGACACGCATCGAAATTCTGACGCCAGATTTCCGCGGTCGTATGGATCGTGCTTTAGAAATTCTGAACATGGCACCACCAGATGTGATGAACCACAATCTGGAAACAGCACCACGCCTCTATAAAGAAGCACGCCCGGGTTCTGATTATGAATACTCTTTAAATCTATTGAAACGCTTTAAAGAAATGCACCCGAACACGCCAACCAAATCCGGCATCATGGTTGGCCTCGGTGAGACCGATGAAGAAGTCTTACAAGTCATGCGCGACATGCGTGCGCATAACGTGGACATGTTAACCATCGGCCAGTATCTGGCACCAAGTGGTCACCACTTGCCAGTACGCCGCTATGTACATCCTGACGTCTTTAAAATGTACGAAGAAGAAGCCTACAAAATGGGCTTCGCGCATGCCGCTGTCGGTGCAATGGTTCGCTCCAGCTACCATGCTGACCAACAGGCGCATGGCATTGGTGAGTAATTGTGAATGATCAGTGTAGCAAGCACTGATTGGAACAAAAAATCTGATCATTTCAATATCTTATCGTCGAATTTCAACCTTCTCAAAGGATGAAAAATGATGACGAATTGACGGGTTCGGAGAAATTGCTTTTCCGGACCAGTTAGTTCGCAATTCCCTCTATTCTCGATCATCTAAAATCGGGAAATATCCACATTTACATCCTATACGCAAGTATTAGATGCTGATGACATGATGCAAACAACCAACACGTAACCCGATTTTCACGGTTTTATTCTATTTCCTCAATTGCAAAATGAGCCGTCTTAAATAAGAATGGCGTGCTTCAAAAAATTTTTAAAAAATTAATACAATTAAATAAGAGGAAGTCGATGAAGTTATTATCATTAGGTATCGCAGGCCTACTTGGATTGCAATTAGTTGGTTGCGCTTCAGTTTCGAATGGCACTACCCAAGCAATCCGTCTGGAGACTCTGACCGCAGATGGGAAAACTGTTGAAGGCGCGCAATGCAGCTTAACCAACGATTCAGGAAGTTTTAATGTGACAACTCCTGGTAGCGTCTTGGTTCATCGCTCCAGTGCTAATTTGAACATCATCTGCAAAAAAGATGCTAACGATCCAGCATCTGCAACAGTCGTATCGAGAGTTGCAGGCAGCATGTTTGGCAATATTATTCTTGGTGGCGGTATCGGCGCAATTGTTGACCATTCAAATGGCTCTGCTTACAACTACCCAGAATGGATGCGTTTAGTATTCGGTCAAAATCTGACTTTTGACCGCGGTGATTACAAATCTGGCGAAGCAACAGCACCACGTCAAACGTCAGAAGTCGCTAGTAAAAAATAAATATTGACATAGCCAATGCAAATCATGGCTGTGTAAGATTTAGCAAAAAAAACGCCGACAAATTATTTTTGTCGGCGTTTCATTTTCTTCTATAGAAAAGCCAACAAAAAACAGACTGTCAGCGTTTTTTATATCAATGCTAGCGCAAGTTACCAGTGTGTCCCAGCGAGTAGCGACCAGGTTGCGGCCAAACAGTTAAACCATGCGGTTCCTGACCCACGGCAATCTTATTGACTGCGCCGCTAGTAGTATCGATACGATAGACAACGTCATCGTATCGACCAGACAACCACAGATATTTACCGTCAGCACTGACGTTACCCATATCTGGGCTCCCACCACCGGGAATAGGCCATTGCTGTACCACTTTACCGCTGGCGAAATCGATCACGGTCACACTGCCTTTACCATTGCGTGGGCCGTGGATCAGATGTGAGCCACGATTGGCAACGTAAAGCTTACTACCGTCACGACTAGGGTATAAGCCATGCGCTGCAACGCCAGTTGGTATCAGACCAATTTCTTTAAACGCATCACCATCAACAATGTGTACACCGTCTGCCTCCATGTCGGCGACGTAGAAACGCTTACCATCTGGCGAGATGCGGATATCTTGCGGCATACCTTTTTTAGATGAGCAAATTTCTGTTGCGCCCGGCCCCGCAAGACTCGGTACATCTTTAAAACGTACTGCTGGCATTTGTAATTTCAAATAGCCAATGACGGAGCGATTTTTCAGATCGATCTTTGCAATGCTGCCGTCAAATTCACACGTAAAAATCGCGTAACTACCATCAATCGAGAAATCGGCATGATTGATGCCACCACACTGCGGAGTAGAAATCGAGTATTGCGTAGCCATGGTGTGCGGGTCACGGAAGTCGAGACGGTGTTTCGCTTCAGCGACCACAATCGCCGATTTACCATCTGGCGTGAAATACAAGTTGTACGGATCATCGACTGGTAGTGCTTTGGAAGATTTACCAGTGCGTGGATCGATTGGCGTAAGGCTTCCAGAATCCAGACGCTCGGCATTATTAGCCACCCACAGCGTACGCAAATCCCATGAAGGAACAATATGTTGGGGGGCTTTACCAACCTTAAAACGATCAACTACTTTGAGTGTTTGCGGGTCAATCACAGAAACGTCATTCGAGCGCAAATTAGGTACATAGACGCGCTGCAGATCGTCTTTCACTTGCGGGTTCAAATGACTGGGACCAGTTTCGCTGTAGAGGTTATGTGCATCCACTACCGCTGGCATACCAGGTACCGTATTGACGGTAGCAGCGGCCTGAATGGCAGGTGCAGCACCTGCCGTCAGAAACTGAAATCCAGCAATCGACAAAGCAGCAATAACACCTGTACGAACAACATATTTAAATTTCAAAGCCATACTTAAGACTCACTACTTCAGCATAATTTGATTTATCGGGCGGCAGTCACGCGTTTAATCGCTGTCACTGACGTATCTATAATTTGTTTGACGGCAATTTGACCTAACTCGTCGGTCGCCTTGCGCGGATCACCATACACACCTTCGCTCTCGCTTGGTTTCGCTGCGTGCGCCATCACATCCACTCTGACCAACGAGCGATCTAGCGCCATGGTCAATGCCGTGTCAGCCAGACCCGCATGTGTGCCAATTTCCGCCATACTAAACCCGCGACTACGCAGAGTATTGACGTAGCTCACTGAAACTGCCTGATAATATTCCGGCAATGCAGACACGCGGCAAGAATGATCATTCGCCCATTCGCGGTTTAAACGTGCGGCGACCTTTTGCATATTCTTTTGGTAGCCACCGTGGTCGCCGAGGAATATCACGTCTTTAAAGCCGTGCTGTTTAAAACTTCGTGCAGTTCCTTCGAGCATGGATTCAAAAGCGCCCTCAGGAATTGAAATGGTGCCGGTAAAGCGCATGTGTGCGACCGGTGGTTGGATGCTGCCTTCGGGCACATAAGAGATCACCGGTGCGACCAAGGCATTACCGAGCGTTTGCGCTATTTTTTGCGCCAACAAAAAGGCACGCACATTGTGCTTACCCAGTGCGACATAAGGCCCGCTTTGCTCGGTCCCACCTATCGGTACCAGAATCGTAGTGCTACCGCTGGTAATGCGATGTTGCGCTTCCGTCCAGGTCAGATTATCAAGTTCTACTTCGCTCACTCCTGCGAGACAAACCAAAGGCGTAGAAGAGCACAACGCGGCAATCAGCAAAGCGCATGCGCTGACAAATCGAGGCTTAGTGCGGGACGTCGACTGTAGTTTTAAAGACGCTGTGATCTGGGCATTTATCCTGAAACGCCAATATTGTGTCAAAGAATTCATAGACGAATTATGGGGCCGAAATTTAAAAATTTCCTATTGCGGCGCAAAAAAATATGATGCTTCCTTTCATAATTCTTCAGTATTGACATATTCATCACATAAAAACCGCATTTTTTATGTTTGAATAAGCAATTTCATGCATTTTTGCAATCTAAATGATCAAATCAACAAATACGTAACAAGAAATTTCATTTTAAAAATATTGTTTGCACCAAAGTACAATATCTCTTCATCGATTAGCTGAGTAAGCTCAATCCCGGCAATGCCTTCCGCGACAAATTCTCGTCAAATATCTTTATTTATTTGGTGAAAAGATTTGCAAAAACTCATTCTCGAATGGAACTTCGTATGAAAATCAATCCCAGCACTGGTGTGCTTATCTGCACTTTGCTATCGCTCGTTGCCTGCGGCGGCGGTGGGGGTGGCGGCACAACGAGTAATAGCACCTCCACAACCGACAGCAGCGCTGCAACAGCACCTGCAGCCGTCACAACAGCAAGTGTTCAAAATACGTCAGCAACCAGCATCAGTCTGGGTTGGCCAGTTGTCGCTGGCGCAAGTTATTATGAGGTTTTTCGCAGTGTGGCGAGTGGCAGCAATTCCACCAGTTTTACATCATTAGGTAATGTCACAACGAACTCTTACGTCGACAGCGGTTTAACTGCAGGAACAAATTATGTGTACCGCTTAGTTGCTTGTTCTAACGTTGGCTGCGGCAGCAACTTCGATTTTCCGGCAGCGACCAGCAGCCTGCCTTCTACGGCGCCAAGCGTGCCCGCAGCACCGACAGCAGGAACAATAACCAGCACGCAAATCGTTTTAAACTGGGCGAGTGTTCCTGGTGCATCGAGCTATCAATTGCAGCGCAATGGGTTTCAAATCGCCAATGGTGCGACAATTTCCGGGCTCACTTATACGGATACAGGATTAACGCCTGCAACGAGTTACGCTTATCAGGTACAAGCTTGTAACAGCGCTGGCTGTTCAGCATGGAGCGCAGTGGGGAACTTGCAAACGGCAGCAACGCCCGTTGTTACTACGCCGCCTGTCACCCCAACACCACCTGTAACCCCTAACCCACCAGTGACGCCCACACCACCAGTGACGCCGACACCTCCTACAACACCACCTCCAGCAGTACCAACGCAGCCTAGCGCAGTTGCAAAAAATAGCAGTACTGTCACAGTATCATGGGCCAGTGTTGCCGGAGCAACGCGCTACGTCTTGACACGAAATGGTACCGATGCTGGTGGTTCTAACCTGACGGCATTGAGCCTCGTCGATACCGGCTTGGTTGCCAATACGGCCTATAGCTATCAGGTCGCAGCATGTAACGCCACTAGTTGTTCCGCAGCTAGTCCGGCAGCAACTGCAACGACCAACGCAATTGATAATATTTTGTTGAATGTAAGCGGGTTTGATAACACTTCCGGCGCAACTATTTCATTTCGCGTTAATGGTTGGGTAGATGGAGGTGGCGTCTATGGCATAAATACCCTGTCGAGAAATGGCGTAACCACCAGCTTTATAAAAACCCAAAGCGGCAGAAATTACAGTGGCTCAGTGACACAACAACCTGGCAACGGTCAGACCTGCACCAGCAGTCTTGCGGACCCATCTGGTGTTGCAGGTACGACCGATGTGACGATTAATATCAATTGTTTGACAACAGCAAGTTTGAGTTTTCCAGCTGCGAGTAAATCAATGCCAGCTCAAATTTCCGGCAATATGCCGCAAGTTGCACAGGCGCAAAATGGAAGCGGTACCATATTACCAACCACCGCCATCCGGTATTCAAGCAGTAATACTGCCGTGGCAACGGTAGATAGTGTGAGTGGCGCCATAAACGCGTTACAAGTGGGAACAACAACTATTTCTGCCAATTTACCTTCAGACCAATATACGGCAACGCCCGCGACTTATACATTAACCGTGGTGCCAAATACGGCTAGCTCACGTCTTGCCCATATTGAGCTCGCACAAAGCCTGGCACAACGTCCCGCGAGTACCTACCAAATTCTGACACCGGGTCGTGATGCTTTGGTACGTGCCTATATGTATGCAGTCAACGCATCTAATACTGCGCCACCAGTGGTCTCCATACAGGTTCGTGGCAGCAATAATCCGATCACAATGACCTGTCCTAAAGCACTTCCGCTTTATGATGGTGACATCAATATTTCCTATAATCTGAATGACCAATGCTATGCCACGATCCCTGGAAATCAAGTGCAGCAAGGGATGGTACTTGATGTCGCAACGACAGATGGTCAGGGATTAAGTGCAACACCTTTAGTCAATAACAGCAATGTTATACATCTGACGATTGTTCCTTTGATCGTCGACTCGGTGACAGCCAACGTTCCAACGGCTACACAATTGGTGAGTGTATTTAAAAAGGTTATGCCATTTGCGAGCGTTGTCGTTAATTTTCATGCACCGTGGTCACCGAGTGGTGGTCTGACTGCAAGTGACGGCTATGGACGCGCGTTAGGCCTCGTGGAACAACTCCGCGTGACAGAAAAAAGTCAGACACATTATTACGGAATGGCGCCACCGGCATTTAGTGGTGGCATTGCTGGAGTAGGCTATGTACCTGGCTTGACCGCTGTAGGCGACGACATGCACGGTGGTGGTGACTATGCTTTACACAATGTCATTGTTCATGAGGTAGGTCATAATCTGAGCTTATCGCACGCGCCTTGTGGCAACCCAGGTGGCCCTGATCCTTATTTTTCTACGGCACCACTTCCATGGCAAAACTCTGATAAAGCACAGCTAACTGAAGCACCATTGTTTGACCAGGAAAATAGTTTATTGTCTTCGCCAGGTGCATTAGGATCAAGAACCACAGATCTGATGGCATATTGCGGTGGCAGATGGCTGTCTGAATACAGTTATCAAAAAATTGCGAACTACATCCGTGGCAGAACAAATTATCAGGTAGCAACACTGGCTGATAAAGCACAATCAGCCGGTGCTCCCACTCCAGTGGCACCTCAGGCAATCCTGATGGTATCCGGCATCATTTCTGCAGACGGTCATGTCAGTTTAGATCCAGTGCAGTTATTGGGTAATGATTATCAGGCAGATGCAGAAAGTGGCACGTATCAGTTGCGCATTGTCAGCGCTGATGGCAAGACCACGTATCGCAGTTTTACGCCGGCATCATTGGATCATTTGGATGAAAAGCACATCTCCGTATTGCTGCCTGCCATTCCAGGTATTGTCAGTATCGACGTGATGAAAGACGGAAAAATCATGCCAAAAGCCGCGCCACCTAAAGTCGTTTCGACGCAAGCAGGAGTGGCGTCCATCAGTAGCGCGTCAATGAAAAAATCATCTGCACTTGTCGCTGACACAGCAACGATTGAACAATCCGGCAACAATCTGCATCTGGTGTGGGATAACAACCACTATCCGTGGCTTACCGCGATCTTCATTGGTAATGATGGAAGCCATACCACCCTTGCTATGCGAGCGACAGGCGGAAATATCAATCTCAACCTGGCAAAACTGACACAAGCAGGTCGCGTGCAAATATCCCTCAGCGATGGCCTCAATACGATCATGAAAACACAGGCAATCAACACAACTAGCCACTAATCAACATATACAATTTCATGTATTTCTGGGTGCCGTGAATAACAACACGGCACCCTTTTTTTATTCTGCGAACTAAATCCTCCCTCGCACCAAGATATTGAATGTGATTGATGTAGCTGATTGATAGACGATCATTCAGACGCAAAAGACACAAAAACAACAACTACAAAATTGCGTCCCAAATAAAAAACAACGTTATATAATAAAAACGCTGTTATGAATTAACCAGCATGCAGTATAAAAATAACTATTAATGAGACTAGCTCGTTCACACGATTGAACAGCGAAAAAAGGATGACCTATGTTGAGAACATTCATCATGGCAGCTTGTGCTGCCACGGTGCTGGCCGCGTGCGCACCTAAACCTGCCACACCTACCGCCGGGCAAATCAGTGCCGCCGAAGTCGCACTGCCTGCTGACCCACACATCGCAACGATCTATCAACGTTCCTGCATCAGCTGTCATACCGCCGTCAGTAGCACGGCTCCAATTGTTGGCTTTGCCCCAGCCTGGGAACCACGCCTGCAACAGGGGATGGCAGTGTTGGTACAACATGCACGTGAAGGTTACAAGGCGATGCCGGCGAAAGGCTATTGCAGCGACTGTAGCGATCAGGATTTACAAAAACTGATTGAATTTATGTCGACCACCATTCCCGCCGGAAAGGACAACTCATGAGTAAGCAACATCCGCACGACACGACGTACGGCTCTCGTCGAATGCTGTTAAAAGCTGGTGTTGCAGTCGGTGCGATCGGCGGTTTGGGTGTGCTGGCAGAAATTGCTAAAGTTCCGGTAGAACTGGCAGCAACACCAGCAAATCTTTCTCCAGCTTTACCAGCAGGAAAAGCAAACGCAATCACCTGGCAAAACTGGTCAGGCATACAACGCTGCCAACCCCTCGGCATCAACAGCCCGGCAAATGAAAGTGCGATTGCGGACTTATTCAAACAAAGTTCAGGCAACATACGCTGCGTCGGTGCCGGGCATTCATTTGTACCTTTAGTTCCCACTGACGGCACCATCGTTTCACTCGACAAAATGTCTGGCATCATTGATCACCGCGATCATCTGGTACGTGTGCAAGCCGGCACCCGCCTTGCCCAATTAGCCCGTGAACTCGATGGTATCGGTCTGGCGATGCATAATCAACCTGACATCGATGCGCAATCATTCGCCGGGGCCATCAGCACTGCAACCCATGGCACCGGTAAAGAATTACCTGCGCTGCACGCCAAAGTACAGGCATTGCGCCTGCTCACGCCAAGTGGCGAAATTCTCACCTGTGATGCAAATACTAATGCTGATTTACTACAGGCTGCGCGTGTTTCACTCGGTAGTTTAGGCGTCATCACTGAAGTCACACTAGAAGCAGTTCCAGCATATCACTTGCAAAGAAAAGTATGGTTAAAACCGGTCGACAAGATGTTGGCGATGGCGCATGATCTGGCGAATCAACATCGCCATTTTGAATTCTATTATCTACCGTTCACGGGCTATGCAGCTGCGATTACCCACGACATTGCTAACGATGACAAGATCCTGCGTCCAGAATCTGGTGATGAAGCCATGTTGCATGACTTGCGCCAGCTACGTGACTGGATGGGACGCTTCCCGGATTTACGTCGCTGGTTGGCTAAAAAACTAATAGACCCACAACAAGTTGAACTGGCACAAGATAAATCCTGGAAACTATTATCGACATCCCGTCCAACCAAATTCAATGAATCTGAATGCCATGTCCCACAAGAACATGGGATAGATTGCGTACGTGAGGTTATACAAAAATTAGAACAAAGGCATGATGTATTTTTCCCGCTGGAGTTCCGTTTTGTTAAGGCTGATGACGCGTGGCTGAGCCCATTTTATCAGCGTGAGACTTGCTCAATCGCAGTACATGCTGCCGCTGGAGAAGCATATCAATATCTGGTACAAGACATTGCGCCTATCTTTAGAAAATACCAAGGGCGTCCGCATTGGGGCAAATTGCATGCCCATCAGGCAGCTGACTTCTCGACCTTGTATCCGCGCTGGAAAGATTTTTTAGCGATCCGCGAACATTGCGATCCACACGGACGCATGCTCAATCCACACTTACGACAAGTGTTTGGAGTCAGCGCATGATCTCGACCAAACGACGCAAATTATTAGCCCTTGCTGGCCTTGGCGTAGCAGGTGCTATTGCACTCAAACCAGGTATGAAAGGTGCACCGCACACGGCGTATTTCGCTGACATCGCACAGGCCATAAAGAATGCTGGTATCGCAACACCAACGATGATTATTGACCGCCAGCGTCTACGGCAAAATGCACACAACATCATGCAGAACATCAGTGGCAAAGTAGCGCAGCGCCTGGTGGTGAAATCTCTGCCTTCACATGCCTTGATTAAAGAAATTACCGGCATAACTGGCAGCCAACGCATGATGTTATTTAGCTTACCGCAATTGTTGAGCATGACCAAAGCAGATACCGATATTCTGCTTGGAAAGCCTATGCCTATTGCAGCGGCCGCGCAATTTTATCGTCAGCATAATGTTGCAAGCACTGGCTTTCGCCCTGATCTGCAGTTGCAATGGCTGGTCGATACGCCTGAACGTCTGAGTCAATATCGGGAACTGGCACGCCAACAAAATCTGAACTTGTTACTGAACTTTGAGATTGATGTTGGTCTTCATCGCGGTGGCATCAATCACACCGACACCTTGCAACAAATGCTGGCGATTTTACAAAGCGATCCACGTTTGCAATTCGCAGGCATGATGGGTTACGACGCTCACGTGGCGAAAATTCCCGACTTACCGGGCCTGCAAAAAGCGGCACATGAACATGCTCATCAGACTTATACCCACTTTGCTCAATACGCACTCAATGCATTAAAAAATAGCACTAGCCACGCACCAAAACGACCACTCACTTTTAACGCCGCCGGATCACCGACCTACCGTTTATACGATGGTTCCGGGATAGAAAATGAAGTATCGATTGGCTCCGCTTTCGTCAAAGCGAGCGACTTTGATTTGCCCGGTCTGGCCGATTTGCAAGCCGCCGCTTTCATT
>Ga0316228_1003831_pt1 | contig 11713 bp, 10 predicted proteins | sample TBH18021metaG_FD_206005 | JGI IMG/M metagenome (GOLD analysis project Ga0316228, IMG submission 206005) | Freshwater microbial communities from Trout Bog Lake, Wisconsin, USA - TBH18021 | ecosystem: Environmental > Aquatic > Freshwater > Lake > Hypolimnion/Profundal zone | place: USA: Wisconsin... | reverse complement strand
AAATACAAGGTACATTTTTTGGCAACAGATCGATCACTTGTTGGTCAGCAGGACCAAAAGTACCTGCTTCGACCAAAAACAAAATCACATCGGCCGCTGTCAATGTGGTTGTCACTGTACGATTCAAGGTACGATTCAATGCATTCGAGTGGCGAGTCTGAAAACCCGGCGTATCAACATACACAAATTGCGTATTATCTTTGGTCTGAATGCCAGTAATTCGATGACGTGTCGTCTGCGCTTTGCGCGACGTGATACTCACTTTAGCGCCAATCAAGGCATTCATCAGGGTAGATTTGCCGACATTTGGACGCCCGACAATGGCGATGTACCCACAGCGGAAATCTGGGTTATCTAAAATTTCATTCATGGGGCGCTCAAGCTGTCTTTGGATGATGGTTCGGATTTGCTATGTCTTCTGCGGCTTTATTCACTTCAGCTTCTATAACAGTCTTTTGTTTCTCGGTCACACTCTTTGCTTCGGCAGGTATTTCATTTTGCGAAGTAGCAATGCCTGCCAATTTTAATTGTGCCGCACGCGGTTTCGCTTTACGCGATGCGGGAGTGCGGGATAGGACTTCAATTGCAGCTTCCAACGCCAGCTTTGCGGCGGCTTGCTCACCAGCACGACGACTTCCACCTGTGCCAAATACTTGAATATCGAGCTTCGGCACCAGGCATTCAATTTCAAATTCCTGATTATGTGCCGCACCATGTGTTGCCACAACATTATATTGGGGCAATGCAATTTTTCTGCTTTGCAAAAATTCCTGCAACAAGGTTTTGGCGTCTTTACCCAGGGTTGTCGGATCAACAGACTCTAAAATTGGTGAGTACAAAGCACGAATAACCGCTTTTGCAGCATCAAAACCAGCATCAAGAAAAATACCGCCAAATAAGGCTTCCAACGTATCAGCAAGAATCGATGGCCGACGAAAGCCGCCGGACTTTAACTCCCCCTCGCCAAGGCGAAGAAACTGAGAAAGTTCTATTCTTTGTGCAATTTCGTACAATGTTTGCTGCTTAACGAGATTAGCCCGAACACGCGACAAATCACCCTCATCTATGTTCGCAAAGCTATCAAACAACAACGAAGCAACCACGCAATTTAAAACAGAGTCACCCAAAAATTCAAGGCGCTCATTATGGACGACACTATGACTGCGGTGAGTCAATGCCTGCTGCAATAAAGCTGGATTTCCAAACTGGTGACCCAGCCTCTTTTGCAATAATTGAAGATTCATACGTCAATATATTTATTCTGGCTTTTTGGTGACGACACCATTTTTTGCCGTTGTACCTTCGTATTCCAGCAATAGCGAAGCTGGTCCAAACAAAGGAATCTTTTTTTGATAAGAAAAACTTACATTAATATCTTCGCCATTTCTGTCGAAAACCAAGTCTTTACCAGAGATGGATGTGATGTAATTTACATCGGCCTGCTTATCAAACGAAATTTCGATTTCATGCGCAGTAGAACCAGCATTTTTTGCACTGGCAATCGCTTTTTTGATAGAGAAGTATTCAACTGCTGTCGGCACTACTTTCATTGCCAAAATTGCGATCAACACCAAAATGCCCAGAGAGAAAATCAGACCAGTTAAGGAGATTCCGCGCTGCGACTTAAGTTGGGTATGGTAATTTTTTTTCATTGCTGATCAACTCCATTTTAATTAAATCAATTACTGAAAACTGCCAATACGCTTGATATTTCCTAAATTCATCCAGATAAAGAACGCTTTGCCGACGATATTTTGATCAGGAACGAATCCCCAGTATCTGCTATCGAGGCTATTATCACGGTTATCACCCATCATGAAGTATTCGCCCTCTGGCACAACGCAAGAGAAACCTTCCATATTGTATGTACAATTTTCGCGTTTAGGGAAATTATGCGGATCATGCACATCTGTCGGCGCACGGTCGTCATTCAATATCCGGTGCGGTACACCACTCAGATTCTCAGAATATTGCTTAAAATAACTCAAGTGCTCTTCATCCAGAAAATCTGGCATCGCCTGATATGTCATTTCATTGCCATTAATCAACAATTTCTTGTTTCTGTAGACAACTTTATCTCCGGGAACACCAACAACCCGCTTGATGTAATCAACTGAAGGGTCTTCGGGATATTTAAACACCATTACGTCGCCGCGCTGTGGGTTATTCACCTCGATGACCTTTTTATTCAAAATGGGCAGACGAATGCCATAAGTGAATTTATTTACTAAGATCAAATCACCAACAAACAAGGTTGGAAGCATCGAACTCGATGGAATCTTAAACGGTTCATACAAAAATGAACGCAAGAAAAAGACTAGTGCAATAACGGGGAAAAAGCTGCCAGAATACTCAACCCACAAAGGCTGGCGCAATATATTTGCTTCAATTTCTTGGCGCTTGCTTTCTTCGACTTTGATCCCTTCAGCACTAAGTTTTGCATTACGTGCGTCGTAGGCGGCCAATGCTAAGTCAGCAGCTGCGCGGCGGCGTTTAGCCAATACAAACGTGTCAAGAAACCACACAATGCCTGTGCCAATAGTCAGCACAAACAATATCAGAGCAAAATTTCCTAAAATTGATTGAAAACTCATTTTTCATCCACTTGTAAAATTGCCAAAAATGCCTCTTGTGGAATCTCAACAGAACCCACTTGCTTCATACGCTTTTTACCAGCCTTTTGTTTTTCCAGCAATTTACGCTTACGACTAATATCGCCGCCATAACATTTTGCCAATACGTTCTTACGCAATGCCTTCACGTTTTCACGCGAAATAATGTTGGAGCCAATGGCAGCCTGAATTGCCACGTCAAACATCTGGCGCGGTATCAATTCGCGCATCTTGGCAGCAACCGCTCGGCCACGGAAATGACTGTTGGCACGGTGAACAATAATTGCCAGCGCATCTACTTTTTCGCTGTTAATCAGCATATCGACCTTTACCACATCGGCCGCCCGATTTTCTTTGAACTCATAGTCCATTGACGCATAACCGCGCGAAGTCGACTTGAGCCGGTCAAAGAAATCGAGAACAATCTCCGCCATCGGCATCTCGTAAGTCAATTTCACTTGTCTTCCGTGGTAGCTCATATCCAGTTGCACGCCACGCTTTTGTGTACACAGGGTAATGACGGAACCAACGTATTCTTGTGGCATGTACAGGTTGACTGTAACAATAGGCTCACGAATCTCTTCAATTTTGGATGGGTCTGGCATCTTTGACGGATTATCCACCATCAAAATGGTGCCGTCTGCCATGACGACTTCATACACAACGGTCGGAGCCGTGGTAATGAGATCCATATCAAATTCGCGCTCTAAACGCTCCTGCACGATTTCCATGTGCAACAAACCAAGGAAACCACAACGGAAACCAAAGCCCAGCGCCTGAGACACCTCCGGTTCGTACATCAACGCAGCATCGTTGAGTTTCAATTTCTCCAGCGAGTCGCGTAAAGCATCATATTGATTTGCTTCAACGGGAAATAAACCGGCAAACACTTGTGGCTGCACCTCTTTAAAACCTGGCAAAGGTTCTTTAGCTGCTTTATTCGCCACGGTAATCGTATCGCCAACCTTGGCAGATTTCAGTTCTTTAATACCTGCAATGACGAAGCCCACTTGGCCAGCAGACAATTCCGTACGACTCAACGACTTCGGCGTGAACACACCCACACTTTCAACCAGATGCTGAGCCTCGGTTGCCATAAACAAAATCTTATCTTTCGGGCGCAAGGTACCGTTCACAATACGAACCAACATCACTACACCGACGTAGTTATCAAACCACGAGTCAATAATCAATGCTTGCAGAGGTGCGTCAGGATCGCCTTTCGGTGGCGGCACCTTTACTATCAGGGACTCAAGCACATCCAACACACCCAGACCGGTCTTGGCAGAACAATGCACGGCGTCAGTCGCATCAATGCCAATGACTTCTTCGATTTCTGAACAAGCGTTTTCAGGATCTGCTGACGGCAAATCGATTTTATTCAAGACAGGAACCACTTCCACGCCGAGTTCGATGGCGGTATAGCAGTTGGCCACCGTCTGCGCCTCAACCCCCTGAGATGCGTCAACGACAAGCAATGCACCTTCGCAAGCGGACAAAGATCGACTAACCTCGTAGCTAAAATCGACGTGACCCGGCGTATCGATCAAATTCAGGTTGTACACCTGGCCATCACGCGCTTTGTAATGCAATGCCGCTGTCTGGGCTTTAATGGTAATCCCACGCTCACGCTCAATATCCATGGAATCAAGGACTTGCGCTTCCATCTCGCGATCGGACAAGCCGCCGCACAATTGAATAATACGATCAGCCAGCGTGGATTTGCCGTGATCGATATGGGCAATAATAGAAAAATTCCGGATGTTATTCATTGAAATTACAAAAAAATACTAAGGTGAGGCGAAGACCAGCTAAAAAAAAGCGCTCCAGACTGGGCAATAGTCCCCAGGCGAGCGCCTTCAGTGCGGGTTTTGCAAAACGTCATTTTACCGGATTTCAGAGAGGAAATCTGAGAAATCACGCTCATTAACAATAAAGCACTACAAAAGAGACAAGAAGCCAGGTAATTCAACGCCGTCGGAATGGGGCAAACCCCATTTTTCATCATACTCAATTTTTGCCAGATATAAACCGTCAGGCATAAAAGTCGGCGCAGCAATACTTCTATCCTTACTCTCCAAAACCTCAGCCATCCACTCAGGAGAACGCCGTCCCATACCAACAAACAATAAAGAGCCAACGATATTACGTACCATGTGATGCAAGAACGCGCTGGCTTTGAGCGTAAAAACAATCATTTCACCTTGCTGAAGAATATTGATCGAATACATATGCTTGACGGGCGTCTTCGCCTGGCAGCCGGAAGCACGAAACGCAGAAAAATCATGCTCACCGAGTAGCTTTTCAGCGGCAACACGCATTAAATCGACATCTAAACGACGGAATGCCCAACCTGCACGCCCCGACCAAATCGGAGAGCGAATCTTATTGTTGTACAAGACATAATGATAGGTTCTGGCTCTGGCACTAAATCGGGCGTGAAAGTTATCTTGCGAACCCTCATCCAACTCAAGCTCTTTTGCCCACTGAACCGCTACGCTAGGTGGTAAAAAAGCATTGACTCCGTTGACCCACGAGTAAGCCGAGCGCTCAAGCATCGTGTCGAAATGAACCACTTGCTCTATTCCATGAACTCCGGCGTCAGTTCTCCCTGCACAAACTGTAGAAATATTGGCACCACAAAATTGGAAAAGCGCCCTCTCGAGTGCGTCTTGCACAGTATTTCCCGAGGGTTGCTTCTGCCACCCTTGCCAACCACTCCCATCGTATTGCACACCCAAAACGAGACGCTTCACAAGTAAATCCATTCATTCAAAAAACAAAAACGGGCGCCGATCACATGGCGCCCGCAGTATAACTAACAATCACATTCAGGCCATCTGCGCCAACATGGTACCAGCTCTTTCTTTTTGCTCAGCAGTGCCACCTTTCAACACCTCATCGAGCAATTCACGAGCACCTTCTTTATCACCAATTTCATGATAGGCAACTGCCAACTCAAGCTTGGTCGCCATTTCAGCATTAACCGCAGGCGCCGGCTCACTGACCAGAGGTTCTGCTAAAGACGTTTCCGCAACGTGCGGAGCATCCGACGGCAAATCCAAACTAATTCCGGAAAGATCAAACTCAAACGCGGAAGCAGCTTCAGGTATTGCATCATGATTACCATGATGCTCTTCATCGTGCGGCAATTTCAACTCTTCTTCCACTACGGGAACTTGAGTCTCGAAGTGGGACTCCATCGCTGGCACTTCTATTTTGTGATCAGCAAAGTCGAGCGAATGCAAATCATCACTATCCGACTCAGAAAGTGCCAAATGCTCTAATGGTGCCTCCTCAATCTTGGCTGTGGATTTGTTATCCGCAAAATCAAAATCAATCGAACCGAAATCAACCTCAGGAATCGACTCAGGAACTATCGTCGAAGTTTGATGAGGAGCAGACGATGGCAACTCAGGAACTTCTGCCTCACCCATACCAAGATCAAAATCAAGTCCGCCGTCATGGCTTTCAACAACATGATCAAGCGATGCGGCTTGAGCGACATGCTCAGGCTCTTTTGTTTCGCTATGAGACGCAGTATCAATAATACTAATTGCCTCCAGCATATCTCTCGACAACGAATTCCCTAGCAATGCATCAGGATCAAGATCTTCGAGGGGTTGAGTTGGAGAGCCAAGACCAGCGCCGTACATCATCTCAGATTTAGCTTTACCGCCAGCATACAGCGGGTTACCGGGCTCCAGAACGATCCCCATAGAGGCAGCCTGCGCCCACTCATCCCCCTGACCACTAGTCATCCCATACAACTCACCTGCCAGACGCTCAAACAATTTAGCATCTTTGCGCGCAAAGTAAATTTCAAGTAATTTCAAGCGCACCGCATGACGATCCGGCTGCGTACGCAAAGCCTCTTTGAGAATTTCTTCGGCTTGAGAATCCCGACCATAGGCGATATACACATCCGCCTCCGCAACAGGATCAACTTCATTGGCATCAAGCTGGCTGGCAGAAGGTGCGAAATTAGAATTGAAAACACTGTTATTCGTATCAACACTCTGACCACCTGTAGAACCGAACATTGAGTTCGCTTTCATGCTGGAGCCAGTCAGAATACTATCCTCAAACTGCTGTAGTTTTTTCTTGCGACGATTCATCCATACGCCTGCACCAGCAAGCAGCGCCAACAATACGCCACCGCCCGGCAATAACCAGTCAGACATGCTGTCAAAAAAGCTGGGTTCCGGCGGCGGAGGTGGCGGCGCAACCGCATGACGCTTAGGTTTCACCGGAGCGATAGAGGCCGCGCTAGCAGAACTATCTGCAGCGCTTGCAGGAGCCTTTTCTTTCGCGGCAGATGCCGGCACAGCTGCAACTACAGTTGAACTTGCCGGAGTACTTGCCACCGCGCTTGCTGCAGACGATGCAGGAGTAACAACAGATTTTGCTGCTGGCGCCGACACGGAAGCAGCACTGGCAACAACCTGCTTGTCCTTAGCCTTCGCATTTAATTCAGCTTCTTTTGCCGCCAAATCTTTATTCTTGACATCAAGTAAGCGCTGCAAATCACCAACATTTTTTTCCAACTCTTTCAAGCGATTAGCAGCTTCCTCGGTTGCTTTTTTCTTGGCGAGATTTTCTTCTTCAGAAACGCCTTTGCCATTTCCACCTTTCTCTGATGGACTTGGGGCAGCTTTAGAAAGTTTTAATTTATCTGCTGATTCATTCGTTGCTGTTGGAACTTCCTTAACCTTGGCGGTAATCGTACCACCTGCGCTTTGCTTTTCAGGCACCTGCTTAGTGGCGGGAGCGTGTTCAACGTAGTCAGCCAGATGATTACGATAAGCATTGAAATCAGCTGCATGGGCAACCACGACAGAGTGGGCACTCGCGTTGCCACCGGCTGCTGACCGCACAGCTTCCGCATCAGGAACACTAAGGATCTGGCCTGCCTTAAGGCGGTTCATGTTTTTACCAGCAAAAGCTTGCGGATTCGCCCGGTACAAGCCAACCAACATCTGATCAAGAGATACACCCTCTTGCTTATACGATGCTGCAATTTTTCCTAACGTATCTCCAGGCCTAACCGCATACTCGTCGGACGGCGTTTTACCTGCCTGCACAGCCTGTGGCAAATTTTTCTTAGCAGAAATTTGTGGGCTTGCACTGTTAGCAACAGGAACGGAAGATGACGGACGCGCCTCCGCTTGATTGACTGCAGAAGGTTGTCCCTTATTTACAACAATATTGGGATTACTGACCTGCGGCGACTGGGAATTTCTTAATTCAGCAGGATCTAACAGGAACGTATATTCCCGCAATAACTTGCCATTCGATGAGGTAATTTCCAAGAGCATATCAACGAAAGGTTCATTGATAGGCTGCGCGGAAGACACCTTAATAACGTAACCTCCACCCTTGGGTTCAATCGCAAAACGCAAAGAAAGCAACGCATTATTAAAATCGATATTAGCCTGACGAAATGCCTCTGCAGAGGCCAATTTTGGCACCAGCGTATCAATTTCATCTCTATTCGGAGAAGTAAGCTCGATTTCGGCCCGCAAAGGCTGCCCCAAAGCTGAAAGAACAGTTAATCGCCCCATGCCTGTTGCATTGGCATTTGACATTAAAAGCAAAGTCGAGGTTACAGCAACACTCAAGGCTTTGTGTCCCAGAGAAATCACAGATGTTCTTTTTTGTTTATGCATTTTGTCTGACATATTGGGAATTTTGCGAACAAAGTCCGCTGGGATAGTCTATTCGTATTGCCGAGCGAAGCGTTATATTGTTTCACGATAGCATTACATACTAAGCGCTGCAAGCTTAACCCGATTTATCAACAGGGTAAATACATTCAGGCATCTGAAGCCCATCAAGCGGTCAGAAACGTTGTTGCCATTTAACAATTCTATGACATTATTACCTATTCAACAAAAACATGACCCAAAAAAAAGGGAGGCAATCCTCCCTTTGTTCATTCAATCAAACGATGTCATGGACCTTTGTTTTTTCAAAAAACAGCAATCAATCGATCAAAATACGCAACATGCGACGCAGAGGCTCTGCAGCACCCCACAATAACTGATCGCCAACAGTGAATGCACCAACGTACTCAGGCCCCATCGCCAATTTACGAATGCGCCCAACCGGAATATTCATTGTTCCGGTGACTGCGACTGGGGTCAAATCACGAATACTCGCCTCACGTGTATTTGGTACAACTTTGACCCACTCATTGTCTGCCGCAATCATTGCCTCAATGTCCGCTACCGGCACGTCCTTTTTCAGCTTGAACGTAAGCGCCTGACTATGGCAGCGCATTGCACCAATGCGAATGCAGAATCCATCTACTGGAATTGCTTGCGTGCCATAACCAACACCCTGACCCAGAATCTTATTGGTCTCCGCCATACCCTTCCACTCTTCCTTAGACATACCATTACCAAGATCTTTATCAATCCAAGGTATCAGCGAGCCACCGAGAGGCACGCCAAAATTAGCAGTTTCAGATTCAGAGAATGAACGCTGCTTCGCAATCACCTGGCGATCAATTTCGAGAATGGCGCTCTTGGGATCGTCCAGTAGATGCTTCACTTCAGCATTCAATGTGCCATATTGCGTCAGCAATTCACGCATGTGTTGCGCGCCACCACCAGAAGCCGCCTGATACGTCTGAGTACTCATCCACTCAACCAGACCCGCTTTATACAAAGCACCAACACCCATCAACATACAGCTCACGGTGCAATTGCCGCCGATCCAGTTCTTTTGCCCCTTTACCAGAGCGTCCTTAATCACTGGCAAATTAACCGGATCCAGTACGATCACTGCATCGTCATTCATACGCAAACTGGAGGCAGCATCAATCCAGTGACCCTTCCAACCTGCAGCACGCAATCGAGGGAATACTTCATTGGTGTAATCGCCGCCTTGGCAGGTAATAATAATGTCGCACTTCTTTAATGCGTCGATATCATTTGCGTCTTGCAGCGTCTTTTCATTTTTTGCCATCGCAGGTGCAATACCACCCGTATTCGATGTAGAAAAGAATACTGGTTCAATATGAGCAAAATCGTTTTCTTCTTGCATACGCTGCATCAGAACCGACCCGACCATTCCACGCCAACCTACCAAACCTACCAGCTTCATCATATTTCCCTTAAAGTTTCCCACTCAATGCAGGACCGCCCTGCCCATCAATCATCACTCAACTTGCCAACGCACTCACCACTGCAGCGCCCATTTCAACCGTACCAACTTTGGTAGTCCCTGCAACATAGATATCTGGCGTCCGCAAGCCTTGTGCCAACACTTTTTTCACCGCCGCTTCAACACGATCCGCCTGTTCTGGCTTACCGAGAGAGAAACGCAACATCATTGCAGCAGAAAGAATCGTTGCCAACGGGTTTGCGATGCCTTTACCAGCGATATCCGGCGCAGAACCATGCGACGGCTCATACAAACCTTTATTGTTCGCATCCAGGGATGCCGATGGCAACATACCGATAGAGCCCGTCAAACTCGCTGCGGCATCAGACAAAATATCACCAAACAGATTACCGGTCACGACGACGTCAAACTTTTTCGGGGCACGCACCAATTGCATCGCCGCATTATCGATATACATGTGATCTAAAGCGACGTCTGGATATTCTTTTTGCACATCAATCATGATGTCTTTCCAGAATTGCGAGGTCTCGAGTACATTTGCCTTATCAACGCTCGTCAGACGCTTGTCGCGCTTTTGCGCTGCCTGGAATGCCACATGCGCAATCCGACGCACCTCACCCTCCGCGTAGCGCATCGTATCAAAACCTTCACGCTGCCCCTTAAAAGGACCATCCGGGCACTCACGAACACCGCGTGGCTGACCAAAATAAACATCCCCGGTCAATTCACGAATAATCAGCAAATCGAGACCAGAAACAATTTCCGGCTTCAAAGTCGACGCTTCGGCCAATTCCGGATACAAAATCGCAGGCCGGAAATTGGCGAACAAATTCAGATGTTTACGCAAACCTAAAATCGCCTGTTCAGGACGCAAAGCGCGTTCCAGGCTATCGTATTTCCAATCACCGACTGAACCAAACAAAATCGCGTCTGCTTCTTTTGCCAACTTCAACGTAGCATCAGGCAAAGGATGCCCAAAAGCTTCGTAACCAGCACCACCAACAGGCGCGGTTTCCATTTCAAAAGTTTCACCCAAGGCATTAAGAACCTGAACCGCTTGCTCAACGATCTCAGGGCCGATACCATCACCTGGCAGAATTGCTATTTTCATGTATTTTTTCCTCAACTCTGCTTCAGATCGTATTTGCCAACCATGGTTGCGCAGCGATATGACGCTCTTCAAATGCGCGAATTTTGTCCGATTGACGCAGCGTCAATCCAATTTCATCAAGGCCGTTCAGCAAACAATATTTGCGGAACTCATCAATCTCAAACGGATAACTCACACCACCATTGGTGATCACCAATTGTTTATCCAGATCAATGGTCAGGCGATAACCAGGAAACGCTTTGACTTCATTAAATATATGCTCAACCTGAACTTCACTTAAAACGATAGGCAACAAGCCGTTTTTAAAGCAGTTATTAAAGAAAATATCAGCAAAACTTGGCGCAATCACAACCCGAAAGCCATATTGATCCAGTGCCCATGGCGCATGCTCACGCGATGATCCACAGCCAAAATTTTTACGGGTCAACAAAATTGACGCCCCTTGATAACGTGCCTGATTAAGCACGAATTCTGGATTCAAAGGACGCTTACTGTTATCCATACCTGGCTCACCATGATCCAGATATCGCCACTCGTCAAATAAATTAGGACCGAAACCAGTTCGTTGTATCGACTTTAAAAATTGCTTAGGAATAATGGCATCCGTATCCACGTTTGCCCTGTCCATCGGCGCGACCAAGCCATTATGTAAATTAAATTTTTCCATGACTTGGATTATTTTTTACCAACACTCTCGACTGCTTCACCCGCTTTTTGTACATCTTTTCCAAGACCTTGCACGGTGTTGCAAGCACTCAGGACAGTGACACAAGCAACACAAAACATGATTGCGAAGATTTTTTTCATTTCTTTTTCCTTTAGCAAAAATTATGCGAGTGCTCGCACATCAACAAAATGA
>Ga0316228_1003827_pt1 | contig 11723 bp, 9 predicted proteins | sample TBH18021metaG_FD_206005 | JGI IMG/M metagenome (GOLD analysis project Ga0316228, IMG submission 206005) | Freshwater microbial communities from Trout Bog Lake, Wisconsin, USA - TBH18021 | ecosystem: Environmental > Aquatic > Freshwater > Lake > Hypolimnion/Profundal zone | place: USA: Wisconsin... | reverse complement strand
GTACTTCAGCATGTTCGATTCACGCAGACCGGTCAGGCCGTAGTACATCCACGAATTGCCGTCGTAGTTACCCACGCCCAGCGGGTCGAAGTTGCCGCCCGTCGTGAAGCCGAAGTTGTATTGACGGCCCAGGGTGATGGTGCCCAGGTCCTTGTTCGACAGACCCACGAACGATTGACGGTTGAACAGCGTACCCTTGCTGCTCATCGTGCCCGAGTCGGAGTTGAAGCCGCTTTCCAGCACGAACAGTGCCTTGTTGCCGCCACCCAGGTCTTCCGAGCCCTTCAGGCCCCAGCGGCTGTTCGACACAGCACCGCTTTCCATCTGGGTCACGCTGTTGCCAGCTTGGTTGGCGTTGTTGATGTAGTGAATGCTGGTATCGACAATACCGTACAGCGTCACGCTCGATTGGGCATAGGCAGAACCTGCGAACAGGGCGCCAACTGCGACCAGAATGGCAGACTTTTTCATGTGGGCTCGTAATAAAAGAGTTGTCTCAAACCGCCCGACCCCGTGTGCATGAGGTTGGGCTCCTCCGTTTCCTTAACTTCCGTGTCGGAAGTGCCGCGCAAATTTAACAAAAGCCCATATGCGCGGCAAAGCAATTCACGGAATCGTTCTACCAAGTGTGGTAAGCGCGCATCGCTCTTAATGCGCTGCACCAAATCGGCCTATGGCAAGGCTTGCCGGCTCGGGACGCCCTGCTGTGGTGCATCAACGCCGAGCGCTGGCTTTCACCCCATCTCTTGATTAGACAAAAAGGTTGGGAGATTGCCGGTGGCGTTACGCCATTGGCGCGCTTTTCAGCGCCGTTCACGCTGACTTGCATCATTTCGGCGCCGACAACAAACCGTTCGTCGCTCCACCGTGGATGCGGCATGCCTCCTGACCTAGGCTGTAGACCGTGGCAGGACATCAAATGACCACGCCTAAAACAGCACCGAAAATCAGTTGAAGAAGGAGTTCGCCATGCGACTCAAGCAAATGGGGTTGGCCGCCATGTTGGCGGTCGGGGCCCTCGCGGCGGGCAGCGCTTGGGCGCAGGCCAGCCGCGTGGAAGTGTTCGGCCAGAATGCTCGCGCCGAACGGTTTGACGTCTATAGCGACGGTGCCCGCACCGGCCGCTTCGACACGTATACAGAAGGCGCGCGCGCAGGCCGCTTCGATCCCTATTCGGAAGGCATGCGCAGCGACCCGGCCGGCCGCTCCCGCGAGGGCGGCGGCACGGTCTACGGGTATCCGGTTCCGAATTGATGCGCTGAACGGCATTCACCGCGTTCGTCACGCAGCCGTCACGCATTGATCAGTTACGGGCCTGTCTCCAGGCATCCTCCGTTTTCCGCCTCTTGGCCCACTCTGGCCCCGCTGGTGATGCGCCGGCGGGGCTTTTTCATGCGCGCTCAGATGAGCTTGTCGAGCGTGATCGGCAATTCGCGCACGCGCCGGCCGGTGGCGTGATAGACGGCGTTGGCGATGGCCGCCGGCACGCCGGTGATGCCGATCTCGCCGATGCCCTTGGCGCCCAGCGGGTTGATGTGCGGGTCCGCCTCGTCGAGTACGAGGATGTCGATGTCGGGCACATCGGCGTTGACGGGCACGTGGTACTCCGCCAGGTTGTTGTTGACGATGCGACCGTAACGCGGGTCCAGCAGGCTCTCTTCGAACAGCGCCATGCCTATGCCCCAGACGATGCCGCCCATGAGCTGGCTACGGCCCGTCTTGGCGTTGAGCAACCGCCCGACGCCGTAGCTCCCCACTATGCGCGAGACGCGGATCACGCCCAGGTCCGCGTCGACATGGACCTCGGCAAACACCGCGCCGAACGAGTGCATTGAGAACTTCTGCTTCTCTTCGCCCGGCTGCACCTTGGCGGTCACCTCGATGGGGCGACCATAGCGGGCGACTACGGCAGCCGCCGGTTCCCGAGCACCGCTGTGTGCGCTCAGAACACCATCGGCCACCGTGATGGCGCCCGCGTCCAGCCCATGCAGCGGCGAACTGGCGTCGGCAATGGCCGCGGCAATCAATGCATCGCGTGCCTGCTGGCCGGCGGCCTGCACCGCGGGCGATACGCTGGCCACGCTCTGCGAGCCGCCCGACACCGGCGCTTCGGGCATGCGCGTATCGCCCAGACTGAAGAGCACGCGGTCGACGGGCATGCCCATGGCATCGGCCGCCACCTGCGTCATCACCGTGTAAGTGCCGGTGCCCAGATCCTGCGATCCCGATTCGACCTGCGCCGTACCGTCGGGCAGATAGCGCGCCGTGGCAGCAGCCGCGCTGCGATTGGCTGGGTACGTGGCCGTGGCCATGCCCCAGCCGACGCGCGTAGTGCCCTCGCGCATGCTGCCCGGCTGCGGGTTGCGGCGCGCCCAGCCGAAGCGCTCGGCGCCCGTCCGGTAGCAGGCAGCCAGGGATTTGCTCGACCACGGGATGCGTTTTTCCGGGTCTTGGGCGGCATCGTTGCGCAGGCGCAGTTCCACGGGGTCGATGCCAAGCGCGTAGGCCATCTCATCCAGCGCGACTTCCAGCGCGAACGTGCCAGTGGCTTCGCCGGGTGCGCGCTGGAAGGTGGGCGTACCGACGTTCAAACGCGCCAGCCGATGCGTCGTCCGCTGGTTGGGCGTGTCGTAAAGCATGCGCGTGACGATGGCGCAGGGCTCGGTCCAATCCTCAATCATCGACGTGGTGGTCAGCGAGTCATGAGAGATGGCGGTGAAGCGGCCATCGCTGGCGGCGCCCATGGCGATGCGCTGCTCGGTACGCGGGCGCCCGCCGACGGGGCCGAACATCTGCGCCCGCTCCAGAACAAGCTTGACGGGCCGCCCCGCCTGGCGCGCGGCCATCGCCGCCAGCACCACGTGCGACCACACCGAGCCTTTGCAGCCGAACCCGCCGCCCACGAACGGGCACACCACACGCAGCTTGTCAGGCGACAGACCTAGCGTCTTGGCGACGGTGCGGCGCACACCCGAGACGTACTGCGTGCTGTCGTACAACGTGAGCGAATCGCCCTCCCACACGGCGATGGTGGCGTGCGGCTCCATCGGGTTGTGCGCTTCCATGGGCGTCCCGTAGATGGCCTCGATGCGCTGCGCCGCCTGCGCCATGCCGGAGGCCATATCGCCGCGCATGGTATCGGCCGATTGCGTCTGCACCTTGCCGGGCGAGTGCGCATCGGCGCGGGCGGTTTCGAAGTCGAGCCGCGCCGGCTGCTGGGCAACCTCTACGCGCACCATGCGCGCTGCGGCCTGCGCGTGTTCCAGAGTGTCGCCCACGACGACCGCCACGGGCTGGCCGTTGTAGTGCACCTGATCGTCCTGCAGCAACGAGAGCACGCGTCCGGCCGGCGGTTCCAGCGCGGGCTTGCCATCGTTAGGCAAGCGCGGCGCGTTCTCGTGCGTCATCACCAGCAGCACGCCGGGCATGGCCTGCGCAACGTGTGTATCCACCCGGGTGATTCGGCCGGCGGGCACCGTGCTTTGCACCAGCACCGCATGCACCAGACGCGGCACCTGAAACTCGGCCGAGTAGCGTGCCTGGCCCGTGACTTTAAGCAGACCGTCAGTGCGGTCCAGCGGTTGGCCGACGTTGCTCATGCCACGCCTCCAGTCGGGTCGGAAGCCACGGTTAGCGCGCGCGCCACCGCACGCTGTGCGAGCGGCACCTTGAAGCCGTTGTCGCGCAGTGGCTGTGCGCCCTGCACGGCCAACGCGCCGGCCTGGGCAAACAAGTGCGCGTCCAGCACCTGCCCCGCCAGCATCTGCTCCGCCGCATGCGCACGCCACGGCTTGTGCGCGACGCCGCCCAGCACGATGCGCGCCTCCCGGATCGTCCGCCCATCCGCTTGCAACGCCAGCGCCGCAGCCACCGACACCAGCGCAAACGCATAACTGGCACGGTCGCGCACCTTCAGGTAATGCACGTGCGAGCCGAACACGGGCGGCGGCAGATCGATGGCGACGATCAGCTCGCCGGGCCCGAGTGTCGTGTCGATTTCGGGGTGCGCTTCCGGCAGCCGATGGAACGCGTCGATCGGGATACGCCGCTCACCGCGCGCGCCGTGCACCACCACCGTGGCGTCGAGCGCGGCCAAGGCGACGGCCATGTCGGACGGATGCGTCGCCACGCATGCCTCGCTCGCACCCAGAATGGCATGCATGCGATTGAAACCCTCGCGCGCGGCACAGCCGGAGCCGGGCTGCCGCTTGTTGCACGCCGGGTACGCCGTGTCGTAGAAGTAATGGCAGCGCGTGCGCTGCATCAGGTTGCCGCCGTTGGTGGCCATGTTGCGCAGCTGCCCCGACGCACCCGAGACAATCGCCTCGCTCAGGAGCGGATAGCGCGAGCGCACCAGCGGATGCGCCGCCGTGTCGGCATTGCGCGCCATCGCGCCCAGTCGCAGGCCGCCGTCGGGCAACGCGCGAATCTGCGCCAGCGGCAGGCGGCTCACGTCCACGAGGCGCTGCGGCTGCTCGATCCCGCCCTTCATCAGGTCCAGCAGATTCGTCCCGCCGCCGATATAGCGCGCGCCCGGCTCGTTGCCCAGGCGCACGGCAGCCTCGACGGAAGATGCACGGTCATAAGCAATCGATTGCATGAGGCTCCTCAGGCACCGTTGCCGGACTTGGCAGCCACCACGCGAATCGCCGCCACGATGTTGGGGTACGCGCCGCAGCGGCAGAGGTTGCCGCTCATGCGCTCGCGTATTTCGTCTTCGGTCAGCGCAACGGCGCCGTCATTACCGAGCGCCGCGGGCGACGTGACGGTGCTCGGCATGCCGCAGCGCGCCTCTTCCAGCACCGCCACCGCCGAGCAGATCTGGCCCGGCGTGCAGTAGCCGCACTGAAACGCGTCGCGTTCAAGAAACGCGGCCTGCACCGGGTGTAACGCCGCACGGTCGACCACGCCGTCGTGCACGTGCGCCAGGCCTTCGACGGTGGTGATGTCCTCGCCTTCGTGCATGATCGCCAGCGTCAGGCAGCTGTTGATGCGCCGGCCATTCACGAGGACGGTGCACGCGCCGCACTGACCGCGGTCGCAGCCTTTCTTGGTGCCGGTCAGACCCAGCACCTCGCGCAGCGCATCGAGCAACGTGACACGCGGCTCCAGCGACAGCCCATACCGCTTGCCGTTGATATTGAGCGACACCGGCCTTGCCGGTGCCAACGCGGCCGGGCGGGCCGCACCTGGCGCCGAAACGCGCGCTGCAGCCGGCTCATGCGGCAGCGCCAAGGCCGAGGCGGCGGCGGCCGCGCTCTGCAAAAAGCCGCGCCGGCTCGGCCGCGCGGGCGCTCCCTCCGGTTCGCAGGCGGGGTCGTTCGATGCTGCGGCGGGATGTTCGGACATGGCGCACGCTCCACCGGCCGGGCGGCCGTAGCTGGGGACATGCGTCAGGGGAAAGCAAGCGGAATACCCGGCACCCGGGCGGTGGGAAGCCGCAGGGCAGCGGCTTCGCGCAAGAGAGCTGCTGCGGCGCGTGTAAGGCTTACGCGCCGCATTGCAGTGCGGTTACTTGGCCGGGCCGACGCGATCGCGCGACACGTCCATGATCATGCGCGTCAACAGGTACAGGCGCGGCACGATGGAGTTCAGGTCGACATATTCGGCGTCATTCGAGTGCGCGCCAAAGCTCGCCAGGCCAAAACGCTCGATCACGGGCGCCTTCGTCTTCGACGCGGCAAACGCGGCATCGGTGCCGCCGCCTTCGGCCTTGTCGTCAATCTCCAGCGTCTTGCCGAGTTCGCCATAGATCTTCTGAGCGTGTTCGGCCAGCGCGCGCGACGCCGGCGTGGCTTCCAGCGGCGGGCGACGGCGCTCGAACTTGGCTGTGACCTGCGTATCCGGGATCAGTTTGTTCTTGATGCGTTCGTTGACGGTTTCTTCCAACTTGTCGGCGTCGGCTGCGCGCAGCAGGCGCACATCGGCCTGAGCGCTGGCCGCGGCCGGGATCACGTTGCGGTTCGTGCCTGCCTGCGCCACTGTCCAGTTCACCTTGAGGCCCGTTTCGGGCTTGGACAGATCGCGCATCTGCAGCACCTGGTGCGACAGTTCGTACAGCGCGTTGCGGCCCTGCTCCGGCGCGCCGCCGGCGTGCGAAGCCTTGCCCTTCACATCCAGCAGGATCGCGCCGATGCCGCTGGTGGCCACCGACAGCTTGTCCGACGTCACGCGCGTGCCTTCGCACGAGAACACGGCGTCCTGCTCGGCGCCCAGCTTGGCCTGCATGGCCCGCGCGCCCGGCGAGCTGATTTCTTCATCGCCGTTGATCAGCACCGTGAGCGTGCCGTATTGCTTGAAATTGACGGCCTGCAGGATCGACACCGTGTGGAGGATGACCGCGACGCCGTTCTTGTCGTCGGCAATGCCCAGACCGTAGGCGCGTTCACCGTCGATGCGGAATGGCTGCTGCGCGAGCATGCCCTTGAGATACACGGTATCCATGTGCGCAATTAGCATGATGTTGCGCTTGCCATCGCCCTTGAAGCGCGCGAGCACCATCTTGCCGATCTTCTCGGGGGTATCGGCCATGCGGTAAGCGTGGTCGCTGGGGTCGATGAGCTTGACGTCGCCGCCCATGCCGCGCAGGCGCTCGGCAATCACGCCGGCAATCTTGTCCAGGCCTTCGATGTCCTTGCTGCCCGATTCGATCGAGACCAAAGTCTTCATGGTGTCGATCAGCGCGGGTTTTTCCTGCTGGGCGCGCTTGTAGATTTCAGCCGGCGGCACGGCGGCAGCGTGGCCGGCAGCCAGCGCACCGACCAGTGCGACGGCGGCCAGCACTGCAGGGCGCAAACCCTTGGGCAACAACGGGGCTCTCATGGATGTTTCCTCACCTGTTCTTAGTTATGGTCTGCAACAAAACCGCGATTTTCTCACGCCAGCCTGAGGATTGCCCGAGGGCTATCCCCCCTTCGGATAGGCACATGACACCGCGCAAAGGAATACTGATAGAGATGCGTAAAACGAAAGCGCGGCGATGACACTCTCGCTACAATTGCTGCCATGCAATACATCCATGTCGTCAACGGCGAAGTTGCCGGCGCCACACTCAAGCAGGCGCTCGCACAGGCTGGCCGCCCCGATTCCGTAGTCGTGCTGCGCGACGATCTCGCCGTCGGGCCGCTGGTCGACGTCGACAGCGTCGCCATGGCGCGCTCCGGCTTCTGGCAGCGCGTGGCGCCCAACAGCAACATCGATTTCGCCGCCGAGATGCGGGACGCACTTGCGTCACTCGCCGACCTGCGCGATGCCACCACGGAAGTCGCCATCTGGCACGGCCAGAGCGCGTCGGATCAGCTCATGCTGCGCCGCGTGGCGTTTCACCTGCATCAATCGCCCCAGCGCATCAATGAAGTCGGCATGGATGTGCGCGAACTTGAGGCGCCCAACGGTCAGGGCCCGCTAACTACCATCGGCATGTATTCAGGCGCCCGGCTGGCGCGGCGGTTTTCGACCATCGCGCCGGTGTCGGTGCTGCGCATCGGCCGCCTGGCCTACGAATGGCAACAGACCGTGCGCGAGAACGCCGATACGCGGCTATGGAAGGGCAACACGCTGGTACCGGTGTCGTACGGCACGGTGGATGAAGTGATCCTGGAGCATGTTCCCACTGACTGGGCCAGCGCACGGGACGTGGTCGGCAGCATCATGGGCGCCATCGACGGGCTGCTCGCCAGCGACTGGTTTGTCTTCTGGCGCTGCCGCGAACTGGTCGGCAACGGCCAGTTGCTGTTGCGCGGCGAGGCCGATTCGCTCAGCACCTGCGAACTGCGGCGCAATGTGAGCGTGGCCGTGTAAGCGCCGCGCAATCCTGCCAGTCTGCCCCGAGGAGCGCCCAAAAGCGCTCCTTTTTGTTTGTTCACGCTGCTTGCGCCTAGAACGGGGTTCATCACCAGCGCGGGTCAGCCGTCGCGTCGGATGCCCGCGCGCGCGGGGCAATCAATCGGAGCGTCGGCGTCGCCACCGTCACCTTCGTTGGCCAGGTCGCTGTCGGGCTGCATGCCTTCCACGTCGCTGTGGTCGTCGCCCTCGCCCCAGGGCATGCCGGATTCGCGCAGGCGCTTGCGCTGCATGCGGTCGCGCTGGAACATTTCGGTCAGTTCGTCACGCCCTTGCTGTGCAAGGGAAACGAGCTTCTTCTGATCGCGGTAAACCGGGTAGACCTGCTCCATTGAATTGAGCGTGTGGCGGCGGAACGTCTGCGCGATGCGGTGCGCTTCGTAGGGCTCCTTGCCCAGGCCCTCCAGCACCCGGCGGCTAAGCATGAGCGAGCCCTCGAACATCTCGCGCTCGATCACTTCCACGCCGCGGTCGCGCAGTTGGTACACGTGCGACACGTTGCGCGCCCGCACGTACAGCTTCAGGTGGGGAAAGCGCTCGCGCACGCGGTCGACCACCTCCAGGTTGGTTTCCATGTCGTCGATGGCGACAACCATCATGCTGGCCTTGTCGGCGCCGGCGGTCTCCAGCAGGTCCATGCGCGTGGCATCGCCGTAGAAGACCTTGAAGCCGAAGCGGCGCAGCATGTCGATCTGGTCGGGGTCGTGATCGAGCACGGTGGCGCTGTAGCCCTGGCTATAGAGCATGCGACCGACAATCTGCCCAAATCGGCCGAAGCCCGCGATGATGACTTCGTTCTCCTGCGGCTCGATCGTGTCGGGCGCGCGCTTCTTGCCATCCATGAACCGCGGCACCAGCACCTTGTCGTGCAGGAGCAGCAGCAACGGCGTCGCGGCCATCGAGAGCGCCACCACGAGGTTGAGCGCAGCAGCCGTCTCCGCACCGAGCACGTTGCCCGCCACGCCGGGGCCGAACACCACGAATGCAAATTCACCACCCTGCGAGAGCAGGAATGCAAACAGCCACGCCTGCCCGCGCGCAATGCCAAAGCGGTTGGCGAGCAGGCGCAGCGCGCCAATCTTGACCGCCAGGAACACCGCAACCAGCCCGATCACAGCCCACGGCTGGCGCATCAGCACGCCAAAGTCGATCGACATGCCGACGGCCAGGAAAAACAGGCCGAGCAGCAGGCCCTTGAACGGCTCGATGTCGGTTTCGAGCGCGTGACGGTATTCGGAATCGGCGAGCAGCACACCGGCAATGAAGGCGCCCAGCGCCATCGACAGGCCCACGCCGTGCATCAGCAGCGCAATGCCCACCACCAGCAGCAGCGAGAACGAGGTGAACATCTCGCGCATGTTGGTGCGGGCAATTGCGCGCAGCACGGGCCGCAGCAGGGTGCGTCCGCCAAAGATCACGGCTGCCACCACGCCCACTGCCTTGGCCGCCGCCACCCAGCTATGGCCGCCGGACGCGTCGCTTGCGTCCGTCGCCAACAGTGGCAGCAGCGCGATCATCGGGATGGCCGCAATGTCCTGGAACAGCAGAATGCCGAAGCTGGCCGTGCCAGCGGGCGTGCGCATGAGGTTGCGCTCGGAAAGCGTGGCCAGCGCAATCGCCGTGGATGACAGCGCCAGGCCCAGCCCCGCCACCACAGCTGAGCGCCACGGATGGCCCACCGCCATGACCGCCAGCCCGACGGCCAGCGCACACACCACAATCTGCAGCCCGCCGTAGCCGAAGATGCTCCGCCGCAGCGACCACAGCCGCGCCGGCTCCAGCTCCAGGCCAATCACAAACATCATCAGTACGACGCCGAATTCAGAGAAATCCAGAATCGACTGCACATTGGTGATGAGCCGCAGGCCCCACGGCCCGACGATCACCCCGGCCAGCAGATAGCCGAGCACCGAGCCCAGCCCCAGCCGACGCGCCAGCGGCACCGCTGCCACAGCCGCAGCCAGGTAGATGACGAAATTGACGAGCAGATCGTGCGATTGCATAGGCAGGGAAGAGATCGGAAACGTCAGGCGACGGAGTTGGCGTCGGCATCGGCCCGGAGCCAGGGCTGCAGTGCGGCGCGGACCTGCGCGATATGGGCGTCGATGACGTCAGCAGACGCATCGTCGGCGTCGTGCAGCACATGCGGCGGCTGCCATTGCATGCCGCACAGCGCGGCGGTCTGCTGCAGCGGCAGCAGGAACATGTCGAACGTGTGGCCGTGAACGCCATCCGGGTTGTAGGAATGCGCGCGGCCGCCAGTGGTGGCGAGCACCATTAGATGCTTGCCGCGCAACGCCGTGCCGCCCGGCCCATAGGCCCAGCCCATCTCCAGCACCACGTCGATCCACTCCTTGAGCAGCGACGGCGTGGCATACCACTGCACCGGAAACTGGAAGACGATCAGCTCCGCCGCTTCCACCGCTTCCTGCTCGGCACGCACGTCGATGTCGAAATCGGGGTAATGCCAGTACAGGTCGTGCATGGCCACGCCGGGCAAGCTGGCCAGCGCACGCGCGAGTGGCTTGTTGGCGCGCGACCGGCGCGGCGCAGGATGCGCGTAGATCACAAGAATGCGCGAGGGTGTCATGGAAAATCAGGAGGCTGGGGCGTCTTGATGGCGCATCTTCGCACGGCTATTGTTGAGCGGCGTTACAGGCGGCGATCGTACTGCGGGTAGTGATGTAACGCGTGCGGCACTTGGAAAGCGCACGCCCCATCTCTTTTGCGCGACGCAGCATTTACGTTGTTGCTGCACCACACCGCTGGAGACCTTGCTCAGATGCGCTAAATCAATGATTTATCGGGAAATTCTATGGAAAGTCTGACACCAGACTTACGGGGAAACCCTGATTGCACTACAATAGCATGGTGCATTGCACAACACTCAGTTGCCCCCCCCTGAGTGCCCCGGAGGTGTCATCCGCGCCTCCAACTCATCACTTGCCGCCCTCCACTGAAGGGCGCGATCAGAACAGGAACCGTGTCGTGAACCCGCTCGAACTGAGCAAGGCCATCGGCGTCGTCACCCAGGACGACATCGACAAAACGGAAGCCGCGCAAGGTGCGCCGCGTTCCACCGTGCTGGTGCGCGAGCTTGCTGCGCACCACCGGTCGCGCCTGCTCAAACACCTGCTCGCCCTGGGCGAGGAAGACCGTCTGCTGCGTTTCGGCCAGGTGGTACGGGATCACGTCATCGAAGCGTACGTCGACAGCATCGATTTCGACCACGACAAGGTCTTCGGGGTCTACAACGAGCGCCTGGAGCTGACCGGCGTGGGCCACCTCGCCTACCTGCGCGACAACCCGCAAGGGCGCGTGGCGGAGTTCGGCGTGTCGGTGTCGGAATCGGCGCGCGGCAAGGGCGTAGGCAGTGCGCTGTTCCAGCGTGCCGCCATGCACGGCCAGAACACCAAGGTTCGCACGCTGTACATGCATTGCCTGTCGCGCAACGCGGCCATGATGCACATCGCCAAGAAGGCTGGCATGCGCGTGCAATACGCCTATGGCGAGGCCGATGCCTACCTCGAATTGCCGCCCGCCGACACGATGAGCCTGTTGACCGAAGCCATCGACGAACAGGTCGCCGATCTCGACTACATGCTCAAGCGCAACCTGCGCGATGTGCGCCGTTTCGGCCAGCGCTTCTGGCGCTCGCTGGTGCCGCAAAAGCGCGCTGTGTAAGCGCATCGCTCTGCAACAAACGCCCGGCTCACCACCGGGCGTTTTTGTTTGGTGTTGGGCGTTGCTCGCCATCTCCCGCCTAGGGCAATTGCGCGCTTGTCAGCCGCGCGGGTGCTTTCCCTACGATGAGGATGCGGCACCTCTCGCTCTCCAGCGGCGGCCATCAGCGTCGCCCGCGAGCCGATGCCGAGGCAAGA
>Ga0316228_1003820_pt1 | contig 11730 bp, 9 predicted proteins | sample TBH18021metaG_FD_206005 | JGI IMG/M metagenome (GOLD analysis project Ga0316228, IMG submission 206005) | Freshwater microbial communities from Trout Bog Lake, Wisconsin, USA - TBH18021 | ecosystem: Environmental > Aquatic > Freshwater > Lake > Hypolimnion/Profundal zone | place: USA: Wisconsin... | reverse complement strand
TGTCCTCTCCTAGCTAGTATTTGATCATGACCAAGGCGGAAGATTCCGCCGGGAATCTGCAACCTAGAGTTTTTTCCTGGAACGTCAAAGGCCACGGGAATAACATGACGCATCAGGTACCGGTGTCGATTCCTAGTACGCCGATGCTTCACTGGCATATAAAGGCGAGTTGCTCCGCTCTAGTCAGCGGAATGCAACTCGCCTTTATATCTGTTAACTCTCCTGGAGTATATCGCTTCTATCAAGATATCAACAGCAATGCAAGATTTAGCGGCAGAAGCAAATTGAAGCCAGTAGCCCATCGGGTACTGGCTTCAATTTGCCCTAAGGCAATAGCCTGGAAACTTTGAATACCTTATCTGCTGATTGTTATTCTTGTATTGCCAAACCACCAGGAAACGAAGAAAGAATCATGATTTTCATAGACTTCATGGTCATCACGTAAGTAGATAAACGCGCCATCGGACATATAGCCCACGCTGACAAGCTCATTGTCCCCATCAAAGAAGAGGACAGCATCGTTAACGAAATGCCCGTGATGCCAGAATCCCTGACCATGCCAGCGGTAAGCCCTCAAACCAGGGAACCTGTGGCCCCAGTCGCGATCATAGATCCGTTCCAGGTGATGACGATCTTGCATGGAATCATAGCGGTCATGCCATCTGAAAGGGAGTTGATTCTCCGACTGAACATCATGATGATGCGTATGCTGCCAATTGGTGTCAGAGTCGTAGTGCTGATCATTTTGCCAATCGTGATGAGCACTTGCAGTCACTGACATTAGCAGCAGAACGTACAAGGTGATGACGAGAAATAACACTCTTTTCATTGTAGACACCTCCTCTGCAGAAAACCATAAGACGAGAGAAATAAGCAGCAAAACCCCTTATTCAGGTCCTTACTTATTCTCCGAGAAGATCCCGCAACCTTCAGTGCGGATGCTGTCAATGATTGGCATGACAGCTTACCATAAATCTGTCGGTGGTTGTCGGGTTGAAAGTGTTAAACAAAATTGGGATGGCTGTCACGGTTTTGTCACAGAAGGACATTATGATTACATAACATGTTTAAATATGATGACAGAATATGAAGATAAAAATTTTGGATAAGGCAGGTAATAGGGGGCGTGCAAGAATGAAACGTATTAAAGTTAATATTCTTTTTGTCTTATTATTATCACTAACAATATGCTTAGGAATGCCTTTCAGCATTTCTGCAGGGAGTAGACATCGGGTCATTCCTGTTCTTTTGTATCACAGGGTCGGTTACACGACTGACGCTTTGACGATACCACCAGAGCGGCTTGCCTCGGATTTGGCGGAACTAAAGCAAAACGGCTATGAAACCATTTCTTTAAACGCTTTTGAGGACTATTTAGATGGGAAGGATGTTCAGCTTCCCGCCAATCCAATCCTGATTACTTTTGATGACTCGTATCAGGACAATTATGATAATGCGTTTCCGATACTCAAACAAAATGACGATATAGCCACCTTTTTCATCATTACCGGGTTTGTCGATGGCAACAAGGACCGGCTGACCTCACAAGAAATAAAGGAAATGTATGCCGCCGGAATGAGTTTCGGATCGCATACAGTATCCCACACTCCCTTAGGCCAGGAGTCGCAGGAAAGGGCCCGGAACGAACTGCTATTATCCAAACAGTTTTTGGAGAATCTTTTAGGGACACCCATAACCACCATAGCCTATCCCGAAGGAAGTTATACTGCGGAAACAATACGGATTGCTACTGAATTAGGATATAACACCGGGTTTTCTGTGAAGACCGGTATTTGCCGTCGGAATAATCCGCCGTTTATCATTCCACGGATACCGATTTTTCACTACACCGGCGATATCGTAGAGGCTATCAACCGGGTTTAGTGTTCGAGCTGTCGCCAGCATTGGGCTGGATAAATTTCAGATAATCAATACTACTTTGGCGGCACTGGGAATTTTGGCCAAACATTGTGGGATAATATCAACCATGGGTGATCAACCGAAGGGAGGTCTTTCTAATATCTATTGAAACAGCTCAGACTGAAACCGTTAGGTTTGAGTTTGATAATCAGATCGTAAGTGCCGTCTTGACAATTACTGATATCAGAACAGGGCACTTTGTTGTATTGGATTCGGCAGTCATTAGTAAAGCGTCAAAGATTGACAGAATAACAGCGGAGTCAATTCTAAGGGAATTCAGCCGCAAGATTGGTATGGACTGGTGGCAGTGAGGACTGTTTTGTTGCTGCTGGGTGTTGCTGTTCTCTTGCGATTTGATTATGGGAGAAGGGCAAGCTAAAGGTATCATGTTGAGGGAGGCGTTATATATGCTTAACAGCGATGACAGGTATCAGAAGAACGGTATTACCATCTTCCCCGCAACACCCCGCGCCCACGGAGATGTGAAACTAATATATAATGGGTTACTGCCTAAAAGCGGCGCCGCTGAAGTTTGGGCCCATGTGGGGTATGGGAAAGAATGGGATAATGCACACGATTATCCGATGATAAAAACCTGGCACGACTTTGAGACAGTGGTTTCCGTGCAGACTGCGACCACCTTAAATATCGCTTTCAAAGATTGTGCAAACAACTGGGATAACAACTCTGGGAATAATTACAGTTTCGATATCGCGCATTAAAATGGCAAGAACACTTAATTTGGGTTTCAATGGATGAGTTATCCATTGAAATGAGGTCAAGAGAGGCGACTCGACATGGGATCGCCTCTTTTGTGGCTTGATTGTAAACACCAATCAACTAACAATTTTAATAAAAAAGGAGTTGTTAGTTGATTATCGAATCTTAGGTAACGGAGATAATCCGGCTCATGCCAGGTTGGATCGCCAGCTTTGCCCAATTAGCAGAAGTTCAGAACAAATTATATCATGAAGGATGTGGCTTGGTGTTCGGTTATTTCAGCGGAATCATGCAGATGGCTTTGACTTTTTGTTATAATCTTACAAGTTATATGGGCTTTCCTAATTATGGTGTAGCAATTATCTTGCTGACAGTAGGGATAAAGATATTGCTGTATCCATTGACTGTGAAACAGGTAAAATCCATGAAGACGATGCAGGAACTGGGGCCAAAACTAAAGGAACTGCAAGCAAAATACAAGGATGACAAAACCAAACAACAAACGGAAATTGCCAGTCTGTACAAGACAGCAGGCGTTAATCCTCTGGCCGGCTGTTTGCCGTTATTGATTCAGATGCCGTTTTTAGCCAGCATTTTTTATGCAATAAGGGATTTCGGCTATGTCAGTCAGCCCAATTTTCTCTGGATCAAAACTCTGGCAGTCAGCGATCCGCTCTATCTGCTCCCGATTCTTGCGGCAGTCACGACCTATTTTTCATCCAGGCAGACGATGACTGACTCGAGTCAGCAAAGCAAGATGATGCTGATGGTCATGCCATTTTTTATTGGGTTTATGACTCTTCGGTTTCCCGCTGGATTGGGTTTATACTGGGTGGTGAGCAATCTTGTCCAGATTGTTCAACAACGGTTTCTATACCGCAGGCCAGCTGCAATCAGCTAGTACTCTTTTATATGGTCTCAGCGACTTGCAGTGAGTGGAGCAACAAAAGAAGCACCCTTTGTGAGGTGCTTCTTTTCAATGACAGGAAAACTATCCTTCTTTCAAGCCGCCGGTAAGACCCAAACAAACGCAAAAACCCAAGGTCATATTCAAAATTTATGCGCATTCACAAAGCAGCGCCAAGCAGGTTTGACACAGCGGATCAAAAAGGAGATTCATAGCAATATATGATGAATCGGTCAATACAATGGCGAGGGCGGATATTGAGCCCAAACGGCCGAGGTTGGCAACCTTGGCTCTACGCTGGTTCTGGCTGATGTAATCAGCAACTTTTTTATGGGTTTCCCCAGACCCGACCACAAGAATCCGATCATTCTCTTGGATTATGGTATCTGGATTTGGCGACACAATCAATTTTCCGCCGCGGCGAAGGGCAACCAATGTCGCGCCGGTGTGACACCAGAGGGCAATTTCATTAAGTGATTTGCCGATGATCGGGGACTTGTTAGGAATGCTTATCTCTTCGGGAATCAGAGTTTGCATGCTTTTCAGCTTGTCAGAAAAAGACAGGGTCTTGCTGAACATGATTTCAAATTGCTTATCAATTTGCTGTTTTTTGGCAAATACGAGTTCAAGTTCTTCCTGCAAAAGACCAGAGACGACATTGCTATTGCTTTCGATGAAATAACCAGCATTTTCCTTTGATAGAACCGTGATTTCTTTTCCCTGGGAAACTTGAACAACTGCTGAATCTTTGAGTAAACTGACTGACTTTCTTATTGTCTCGGGAGAAACAGAATATTGACATGATAATAGCGATCGGCCTGATAATTTGGCTCCGACAGGAAAGTCTCCGGTCGTGATCTTTTTCGCGATATCCAGGGCGATACTTTGATAAATTGATTGTTTATTAGCCACTGTTTCTTCCTCCAGGTTCAAAGCGTTCTTACAAACTGTTCACACAACCCCAAATGTAAAGAAATGCAGATCTGTTGTCGGTCGGAAAGTTATTAGAGTTATTAAAGTGGTAATTCAACAGCATCAACGATTTTCCTGTACGGATTCCAATATACGTGTGCCATCTGCGCCAGGTGTATCAAACTTTTTGACGCAAATGGCACACTGTAGAGTTATGAAATTACATTATATGGCTTTCTTTATTCAGAAGTCGACAATTCGATGGATCAGGCGGATTTAGTTGTTGTGATTTCAGGCGCTAATCATTTCTGCTGTATGGCACGCATTTTGCATCTAAAACAGAGGGTGGCTCTAGTCTGGCCGCAGGCGGACAGCTGGTCATTTGATTGTTTTGGATAAAGAAAATGGCTGGCAGTGAATCCTATACATATTCTTGATATCCTGGCCGCAAGTTGAACCTGTTTTTTCCCGAAAAACAATGATTGACTGAAAAACATTGCGAAAAATTGGTGATTTGTGAGAGGACAAACATTATGGCAGGTTTTTTCGTTTTTGGATTAGCGGTTGGTACGATAGGAACGCTACTCGGGGTAGGCGGCGGATTCGTACTTGTCCCCGTCTTTTTGCTTGTTTTCCACTACACTCCGCAGCACGCCATAGGTACTTCGCTGGCGGTGGTGTTTTTGAACGCCCTGTCCGGCTCTGTTGCTTATGTCCGGCAAAAGAGAGTGTATTACGACGCAGCTGTCCGGTTCAGCCTCGCTACGTTGCCGGGAGCACTGATGGGAAGCTACGCCGCCCAATATTTCACGAGTCGCAGTTTTTATATCGTCTTCGGTCTGGTGCTCATCGTCATCGCCGCACTGTTGTACCGCCGTGGGGCACAAGAAAATTCCGCTCTTGTCTGTGACGCGTCTTTCCACTACAACCGCACGATGGGAGTAGTAATTAGCATGGGTGTCGGCTTTCTGTCAAGCATTCTGGGAATTGGCGGCGGAATCATTCATGTGCCTGTGATGGTGTGTATATTGGGTTTTCCCACCCTTTCGGCAACAGCTACCTCTCATTTCGTCCTGGCAATTTCCACCTTTTTTGGCGTAGTATCGCATTTTGCGCTGGGGAACATCTTGCTGCTGCCAGCGCTGACTATCGGGGCTGGCGCTGTCATCGGGGCTCAGTTTGGTGCCTTTTTGTCCCATAAGGCCAAACCAAAATGGATTTCCTTATTGCTGGCGATCGCGCTGGCTGCCGTGGGGTTGAGACTTATTCTGGCCGCGAATCTCTAAATTCGGGCGAAAGGACAGTTAGCCAATCACCGGCGGTGAAGAGGGGCATGCGAGGCAAGATTCTTGTCTGCAGGAGGGTAGAAAAATGCATGAAATTTCAGATGAAGACCAGCAACGTCGCAATGGTAATCGTAGCGGACAACAAAAAGCTCGCCAGATACCGGAAAGAGGGATGAAAGACCCGGCAGGGGAGAGTTTTCTTATCCTACCACTGAAGGGTGCAATATGGATTTTTATCTGTATCATAGTTGTTATCGCTGCTTTTTGGGGGCTAAGACAGTTTGGGATTATTTGATTCCTGCCAGCTTGTCGTCTATTCGGGAATCTGTTGATTGGCTATGGCCGCGTTAATTTAATAGATTCATAAAAAATGGTTGAGCGGGTTTACCCGCTCAACCATTTTTTATGGATATGGGTTGCCGCATCAATCGTCTGGTTTGGATATTTTGTCAATCAGCCGGTATAATGACCGCCTGGAAATGCCGAGATGATCTGCGGCGGCAGCTCTGTTACCGTGCGTTTTTTCAAGCGCCTGCCTGAGTATTTCTTCATCAATTTTATCGGCTATCAGGCCCCGGTTCGAAAGGAAAGATACATTGGTTTTCATTTCATTAGGTTCGACAGCCAACGCTTTTAGATGGTCAGGAATTACTTCTTCCCCTTCGGCCATCACAGTAATCCATTCCATTAAGTTCTTAAGCTCCCGAACATTTCCCGGCCAGTCATATTGGTTCAGAATATTGCTGGCTTCTTTACCAATCCCGAGAATTCTTTTGCCTTTGTGAGCGGCTATCTTTTCTAAAAAGGATTGTGCCAGCGGGAGTATTTCCTGCTTGCGTTCCCGCAGTGGCGGAATAAAAAGTTGGCCAACTTTCAATCGATAGTAAAGATCCTGACGGAAAAGCCCTTCACTCACGGCCTTTTCCAGGTTGCGATTGGTTGCGCAGATGATTCGCACATCGGATTCAATCTTTTTTAAACCGCCGACACGATAATACTCCTTTTCCTGTAGGAAGCGAAGTAATTTTCCTTGTAATTCTATGGGAATCTCTGTTATTTCGTCTAAGAATAATGTTCCCCCCTGGGCTAGATCGACTTTCCCCTTTTGCCCCTTAGCAAGGCCCCCGGTAAAAGAGCCGCCCTCATAACCAAACAGTTCGCTCTCAAACAAGCTAGGAGTTATTGCTGCACAATTGATATCGATGAAGGGCCGAGTATCGCCGCCATCGCCAAAATGAATAAGTCGGGAAACCAGTTCTTTGCCTGTGCCGGTCTCGCCCCTGACAAGTACCGGGATATCGCGTTCGCGGTGATAGACATAAGCCTCCCGGATGATATTTTCCATTACAGCGGAATGAACTTCAAATACGGATGAACCCACTATTATTTGGCGACCGGCTGACCAGGGGTCTGTATCGAGGCAAAAACCCTGAGCGGTTTTATTGACGCGTTCAATAACAGCGACGATATCTTGGACATTGACAGGCTTTAACAAATAGTCAAAGGCTCCTGCCCGCAAGGACTCCATTACTGAATCCATCGTGCCGTAGCCTGTAAATAAAGCTATTTTAGGAATGTGTTTCAAAGACAGTTTCGCGATGTTGTGAACCAATTCGATACCGGTCATGCGCGGCATCATGATATCCGAAAAGACCAAAGATACACCCGCTCCCGGCAACGCCTGCAATGCTTCCAGGCCATTTTCGAATTCTACGACGTCATGGCCGAGAGCAAGAAGAAATGACTTAAGACTGTCCCGGATGTTTTTGTCGTCATCGACTATCATTATTTTCACACGCGTTTACCTCCGCTTTACTCAGTTGGCTTTGCTGCAGGGAAGGTCAGGCTGAACGATGCGCCTCCATCTGGATTGTTCCCGGCTGCCACTTCACCACGGTATGCGCTGACAATGGACTGAACGATGGTTAACCCCAGCCCCATATTGTCTTTATGAGTATTTGTCGAAAAAAACGGTTCAAAAATGCGTTGAAAACTATCGCAATCAATTCCGGGGCCATTATCGGAGACCGTGATGTGAGTTTTGCTATCATCCAAACTCGATGAAACAGTAATGACTTTATCCCCGCGATTCACCGAACATAGGGCTTGGGCGGCGTTATTTAGTAAATTGACAATAACTTGCTCTAACTGGTGCATGTCACATGCAATCCAAGTTGCCACAGGGGAAAGGTTTCGCCGTATCTGGATTCCATTGAAGATTTGCTGGTCCTCCACCAGCGCAATCGCACTATCGATGGCATCATTAACCGCTATTAAAGGTGCTGTAGCGGTAGTATCCATCCGGACCAACTTCCTGGTTTTCATAATAATACGATTGATCCTGTCAGTCTCCTGGACAATTCTTTCGAGTTCCTGGGACAGGTATTCTTTGGCTACAGGAATATTTGCCTCCTGAAAGTAAGCCAATCCTGAAGCAGCTATTTTAATTGTGCTTAACGGTTGGTTAATTTCGTGGGAAATGTTTCCGGCCATGATGCCTAAGGAGGCCATACGCTGGGCCTTGGCAATTACAGCGCGGGCGTTCTCTGCTTCCTGCTGGGCCTGTCTGTGGGCGGTAGTATCCCGAATAACCAATAACACCTCGGTTTCTCCACAAGCAATAACTCGTGCCTCGCGGTAATAAACGGTGTTATTGATTGGCAAATCATATTCTACCGAATATACATCGTTATAAGCCAAGGCTTGAGTTATCGCGGCATCAAATTTTTGGGCAAGGCTTTCAGGTAAGATGTCATGGATGTTTTTTCCGGTGATATTATCAGGCTCAAAGTAAAAAACCGGATACCTTTTAGTGTTGAATTTTGCTGACAAGACATCTCCGCGCCGGGATAGATGAATCATGGTATCTGGAACAGAGTCTACCAGGGCTTTATTACGAGCTTCGCTGGCGCATATCTGCCTGAACATGCTCTGCTTTTCCAGGGAGTTTGATATAAGTTCACTGACGACCTGCAGAAGGGAGATGACGTCTTCTTTAACAGCGGCGATGTCGTAATCGACCGCCACTCCGAATAACCCTGCGAGTAAATTATCTTGGACTACCGGCATAAGAACAACTGACTTAATATTCTTTGCGGTAAGTTCGCTAGTATCGAAACCCAAAGATTGCATTTGAGCAAGAGAGAGGTAAACGTGTTCAAGACCGAGCAATTTCGAGCGTATCGCCGCGGATTTCAAATTTATTTTCCTGAATTTGGCGTAGTCCCGAAAATGTGTTTTATCCCGTAACCAAAAGTGTTTTAGACCGAAGTGCTCATTCTCTGGATTATTGGAATAGAAGAAACTTACACTTGCGTCGACGAAAAGACCAATTTCGGCAAGTGCAGCCCGGATGCTTTTATCTGTTGCCGTAATCCTTGAGTTCGCTAAACGAGTTGAGATTTGGGCGACTAACTTCTCAAGGGCAACCTGCCGCCGGAGTGCTTGCTGCATCCTTAATCTCTCCGTAATATCGCGCGCGGTGGAAATCGCTAGAAGTTCATCCCCGAGCTTAAAGATGCGACTATTAACCTCCACCGGAATTTCCTCTGCATTTCTTGTTCGGTAGCTGGATTCAACCAAGGTTGACCCTTCGTGGATGAGGGCCTCAAAAGCTTTTTGTGATTCGAGATCAGGATGGTTGCTGATATCAGGTAATGAGAAGTGCAATAGTTCCTCTTTGCTATATCCCAAACTAAGGCAAGCGACATCATTGACTTCCAAAAAACGACCAGGCTTGTCCTCAGTGATCGGATAAACGAAGACAGCGTCGTTAACGCTATTGAAAAGAATCTCATAGCGTTCTTGCATTCGCTGGTGTTCGGCCGCTTCGCGTGCTAGGGCGGCGGTACGCTCGTTTACGCGGGTTTCCAGCTGAGTATTATTCTGTTCAATGGTTTCTGCCATATGATTAAAGGTATCGCAAAGTTCGTGAAATTCAGACTGGGCATAAATAGGGGTGTAACTAACAGGAATTCGATACTTGTAATCACCTTCCCGTAGCTGTTTGACACCGCTGGATAGCTCAATGATAGGTTTCGTAATATGTCTGGAAAAAATAAAGGCGACAGGCAGGCTCAGTAAAAGGATAACTAGGACAACTAGAAAGTTTAATCCTAGGTCATCCAGAATGTAGCCAACCAGTTCATCTTCATTTATCTCGGCAATGATCGCCCAGTTCTTTTCTGGCAGCCACTGAAAAGCTCCGACGACTTTTTTGCCACGGTAATCTTCGTAGGACTCAATTCCGTTCTGGCCGTTCTGTGCTTGACGAAAGCCGAAGGTATCTACTTTGATAGCGGACGTAACAGAATTTCTTGCCAGGGCCTCATCGGGAAAACGCGTTTCAGTCAGCATGAATCCTTGGGCATCGACAAGATAGATTTCACCGGATTTCCCAAAGCGCATCGTTCGCATTACATCGTTGATTGTTGTCATCTTGGCAGAGGCTTGTAACACGCCGATTATCTGACCGTTGTCCCCATAAACAGGTGCGGCGAATACGATGATCGGCTCTTTTAGGGAAGCTCTGCCGACGATGATTTCGCTGATGTGTTCTTTCCCTTTGATTGCTTCTTGGAAATAACCCCTATCGGAAAGATTTAGGCCACCTTGGCCACTTGTCGTCACTTCGAGGCGCCCCTCAGTTGTCAGAAAGCCGATATTTGCGATATAGGGATCCAAGTCATTAAGGGCCTTAAAATCGCGGTTCATGGTTGCGATGTCATGCTCGCGGACAGAAGCCAGTGCAGCCAATTTACGAACCGTTTTCATGCGGTCCTCGAACCATTGGTCAATCCACTGGGTCCTTGTGGTCATCATTCTTTCCATGGAGGATATTTGCTGAGTTTTGAGCGAATGCCATAATATCGCTGTATACACAGCAGAAATAAGGAGGCTTGTGAAAATTATCAGCAATACTCCGAACCCAACTATTTGGCGCTTAATAGAGCGGAAGCGGAAAAGACGAAAAGCCATCTGGGAATCCTCCCGTCAATCCTCTGAAAGGAAGATGAGGATAATAACTCGTGGTATCGAACGGATTTAATGACACAGACAGACAATATTCTACAGTGGTGTACTAATACCTCTCATAAATTCGTCATTATTGAAGGACCGGCGGGTGGGAAGTTGTGGTTTTTTGATCAAAACTCATTGAGTATGTCTTAGGTACTCAAAGTACAGTGTGCCAAGTGTGCTGAAATTGGCACGCCTGGCACATTTGGCACATTTGGCTGTTTTATGGCTGTTTTATGGCTGTGAATTGTTGAAAGTGCCGTATCCAGTGTTATTACGGTTAAAATGCGTCACAAGTCTACCTGTTTGATAATACATATCACCATTTTTTGTGCGTGCCGTACTTGGCACGCATTTTGCATTCTTTACGGTAAAAATGATCATCTTCAAAAACCTAACTGTCGCCGGAATAAATTACATACCAGGAATTTGTGAGATGTAACCAGCCTATTACTATTCTTGAAGTTGAAGATTTTTAAGTGCTGCGGATCATTGTGGAGGGAGGATATCAAGTTAGGCTCTAGCAATCGCCGTTACCATCGAGACAACAATTATGAATGGGGTGTCAAAATTTATGGTTCAGACGCAAAAAAATCCGGCATCTTCCTCAATATCCGCCACAAAGATAATGATAACTCTGGCAGCCGTGCTTGTTATGGTTGGAATCTCCTTTATGCCTGACATACCCGGATTATCTTCGGCCGGGCAACGGATCCTCGGGATTTTGGCCTTTGCGGTTATCACCTGGGTGACTGAATCAATTCCTTTTCCGGTAAGCGGAATATCCATTATTGTATTTATGCTTCTTTTACTCGGCTTTGCTCCAGCCAAAGGGGTAGCGGGTCCGCTTTTGGGAACAGGTAAAGCGATTCCGTTGGCGCTAGGCGGTTTTTTAAACGGCGGATGGATATTGGTGGCCGCTGGTCTGTTTATCGCTGCCGGTATTCTTGCCACAGGCCTGGAAAAGCG
>Ga0316228_1003817_pt1 | contig 11733 bp, 8 predicted proteins | sample TBH18021metaG_FD_206005 | JGI IMG/M metagenome (GOLD analysis project Ga0316228, IMG submission 206005) | Freshwater microbial communities from Trout Bog Lake, Wisconsin, USA - TBH18021 | ecosystem: Environmental > Aquatic > Freshwater > Lake > Hypolimnion/Profundal zone | place: USA: Wisconsin... | reverse complement strand
CCCGGACCTGCGCCTGCCTGCCAAGCGGTCTCTGCGAGGCGCACGCACCTCCGGAACCCGCTATCAGCGCCGTGGCCTTCCAGCCGTCCCGCCTCGTCGTGGGCGGGTCCGCAGGTCGCTCAGGGTCAGCCCAGAAGCGGGTCGGCGCGGGGGCATTTCCGCACCCGCCGGGCAAAGCACCGCCCGGTCTCACGCCCGCCACCGAGACACGCCCCGTACCGGTTCGCCGCCCGGGGCGATGGCGGCTGAGAGCCACCGACGCAGGCACCGCCCTCACCCACGGACCCGCCCGGTCAGCCACCGGACGAGCCCCATGACGGACGCCGCGGGATCGCTCCCGAAGCGCCGTGGGCAGGTGCGGCTAGGAAGCACAAAATAGGAATATTGTCAAGATCGGGGAGCGATGGGGCGCCTCGATGCGTGAGCGCGCGGCGCGGGTCCCCTCTCCCGCACGCGAGAGGGGGTAGGGCGCGGATGTCGCGACCGGAGGCGCCTGCCATTCAGACCGTTGCCGCATGATCGGGAGCGGCCCAGAGCCGCCTTCGGATCCGGATCCCGGATCCCGCTGCGCGGTCCCGGGATGACCTGCCTCCCACGAACGGCAGGGGCCGGGACTGGAAGACGGCCCCGTCCGGCGACATGCTGGCGCGGCGCCTTCCCCACACGGGCGGGCGCCCGGCACTCGGAACAGGGACAACCGCATGGCTGCGCGCCTCGCCCTCCTCGGCCTCGGCGCGATGGGGCATCCCATCGCCCGCAACCTCGCCGCCAAGCGGGACTCCGACGGCGAGACGCTCGTCGCGATCGATTCCGATCCGGTTCGCCTCGCCGGCCTCGACGCGCCGGGCCTCGTCGCCACGACCGATCCCGGTCGGGCCGCCGGCGCCGACGTGCTGTTCCTGTGCCTGCCGAACGGCGACGCGGTGGAGGCGGCCCTCCTCGGGACCGGAGCCCTGGCGGAGCGCCTCGCCCCGGGGGCGGTCGTGGTGGATCTCAGCACCATCGCGCACGCCAAGGCGCTGGCGATCGGCCGCGCCGTGGCGGCGACGGGGCGGTCCTTCGTCGACGCGCCCGTCTCCGGGGCGCCGGCCGGCGCCGAGGCCGGAACGCTCACCGTGATGTGCGGCGGCGAGGCCGGGGCGGTCGCGCGGGTGCGCCCGCTCCTGGAGCGGATCGGCACGACCCTCCTCCACATGGGCCCGGCCGGGTCCGGCCAGCTCACCAAGACGATCAACAACGTGCTCTACGACATCAACATCGCGGCGCTGGCCGAGGTGCTGCCGATGGCCGTCGCCATGGGGCTCGACCCGGACCAAGTCGCCCAGGTGGTCACCACGGGTACGAGCCGGAGCTACGCGGCGCAGTATTTCGTGCCGCGCATCCTCCAGGGCCGCTTCGACGAGGGCTACCCGATGGGGGCGGCCTACAAGGACCTCGTCGCCGCCGCGGCGATCGCGGCGGAGAACGGCTTCCCGATGCCGGTCACCGCGGCCGCCACCGCCACTTACCAGACCGCCCTGCGCCAGGGTCACGGCGACCGGGACAAGGGCGCCATGGTGCTGCCGTTCGAGGACCTGCTCGGGGTCCGGGTACGGTCGCCGCCGTAGGGGCATCGGGCGGTCGATCCCGACCGTCCCACCCGCGCCCTGGAGCTTACGGCAGCTCGAGCACGTCCTTCAGCGGCACCACCGCCAGGACCTGACCCGACGCGTCGGCGATCTCGAAGGACTGCCCGGCCAGCACAGCGCCGTCGACCCGCTGGATCTCCAAGAGCGCCCGAGCGGAGCGCTCGGCCTCGGTGCGGGCGGCGTCGAGGTCGGGCAGGTCGGAGCCGTCGAGATCCTCGACCCGCCACTGACCGTGCCGGATGTGCAGGTAGAAGCGCGGCATAACCGGAAAACCGCGCTTACCGCCTCGGGTTGCGTTCCGCCTGAACTGCGCTCTCCACGTGTGGCCTCCCGGTCATTCCGCGGCCTCGGTCTCCGGCACGGCGGCGTGGCCCGACCGGGGCGGGAGCACCGGCGCGTCGGCGCGCTGGAGCACCTCCAGGGCGGCGTCGGCCTCCCGCTGGCGGTCCCACAGCGCCGCGTAGACGCCCCCGGCCTCCAGCAATTCGGCGTGGGTGCCGCGCTCGACGATTCGGCCGTGATCGAGGACCAGGATCGCGTCGGCATTGACCACCGTGGACAGGCGGTGGGCGATGACCAGGGTGGTGCGGCCGCGGCTGACCCGGTCCAGAGCCGACTGGATCTCGGCCTCCGTGAAGGAATCGAGCGCCGAGGTCGCCTCGTCGAGCACCAGGATCGGCGGCGCCTTCAGGATGGTCCGGGCAATCGCGACCCGCTGCTTCTCGCCGCCCGAGAGCTTCAGGCCGCGCTCGCCCACCGGCGTGTCGTAGCCCTCCGGCAGGCTCGACACGAAGCGGTCGATCTGGGCGAGCCGGGCCGCCTCGCGCAGCTCCGCGTCGGTGGCGTCGGCGCGGCCGTAGCGGATGTTGTAGCCGATCGTGTCGTTGAACAGCACCGTGTCCTGCGGGACCATGCCGATCGCCGCCCGCAGGCTCGCCTGCGTCACCGCGGCGATGTCCTGCCCGTCGATGCTGATCCGGCCGGCCGACGGCTCGTAGAACCGGAACAGCAGGCGCGACAGCGTCGACTTGCCGGCGCCCGAGGGCCCCACCACCGCCACCGTCTGGCCCGCCGGGATCTCGAAGGAGACGCCGCGCAGGATCGGCCGCTCGGGATTGTAGGCGAAGCGGACATCCGCGAACCGCACCGTTCCGCCCGCCACGGCGAGCGGAGCGGCGCCCGGCCGGTCGGCGATCTCGGGGTTCTGCCCGAGGATGCGGAACATGTCGTCGATGTCGATCAGCGCCTGTTTGATCTCGCGGTAGATCATGCCCATGAAGTTGAGGGGCATCGCGAGCTGCACCAGCATGGTGTTGGCGAGCACGAAGCCGCCGATGGTGGTGCGCCCGGCCAGGATATCGCGCGCCGCGAGCCACATCACCACGGTCATGCCCAGGGTGAAGATCACCGCCTGGCCGGCATTGAGCACCGCCAGCGACACGTAGGTCTGGGTCGAGGCCTTCTCGTATTTCGCCATCGACTCGTCGTAGCGGGCGGCCTCGCGGGCTTCCGCGCCGAAGTACTTGACCGTCTCGTAGTTGAGCAGCGAATCGACCGCCTTGGTGTTGGCGTCCGTATCCGACGCGTTCATCCGGCGGCGGATGGCGATCCGCCACTCGGTCGCCTTGTAGGTGAAGGCCAGATAGGCCGCGACCGTCAGGAAGGCGGTGGCCGCGTAGGTCCAGCTGAACTCGTAGGCCAGCACGCCGAGCACCAGCACGAACTCGACGATGGTCGGCACCAGGGTCAGCACCATCAGGCGCGACAATTCCTCGATGCCGGCGCGGCCGCGCTCCAGCACCCGGGTCAGGCCGCCGGTCTTGCGCTCCAGGTGGAAGCGCAGCGACAGGCGGTGCATGTGCTCGAAGGTCTGGAGCGCCAGCCGCCGCACCGCGTGCATCGCGACCTTGGCGAACAGCCCGTCGCGCACCTGGGTCAGCGCCGACATGGCGATCCGCGAGACGCCGTAGAGGGCGATCAGCAGCATCGGCGCGGCGAGCAGGCCGGTGGGCACCGGCGCATGATCGCCCGCTTGGCCGCCGACCGCCGCGACCAGGGCATCGGTGATCCACTTGAAGGTGAACGGCGTCACCATGGTCACGAGCTTGGCGGCGAGCAGCAGTCCGAAGGCCAGGAAGACCCGGCGCTGCAGATCGGGCCGCCCGTGGGGCCAGAGATGCGGCCAGAGCCGCCGGTAGGTGGCGATCAGGCCGGGGCGCTCGGCCGGGATCTTCGGCCCGGCCGCGGGCGCGGTGTCATCGGTCATGGGGGTTCTGGGAAGCGTGTCGCGAGACCCGCATATAGGCCGGTGATCGCGCCGGATCACCCGCGCTGCGTGCAGGGCACCGTCTCACGCCCGCCAGAACGGCTTCCCGATCTCGGCGCGCAGGTCCCACGGTTCGAGGCCGGCGTCCCGGGCCTGGTCGGGGTGGAGCGCCGCCAGGGCGCGGCGCGTGCGGATCCGCTGCAGCCACGTGCGGAGCAGGGACAGGCGCGGGGTCGGGCGCGGGCGAACGAGGGCGGGTGACGACGACAATGTGACGGCAGGCATCGCAGACGATCCGGTGGCGGGAATGCAGTCCGGCCGGGATTGCTGGCGCAGCATTGATCCGATACAAAACTCGGATCAATCGAAACATTGACCTCGGAGCAATTATGCGAGCCGCGGATTACCGCTCCGTCGCCGACGCGATCGCGGCCGACATCGCGGCGGGCCGGCTCCGCCCCGGCACGCGGCTGCCGCCGCAGCGCGACTTCGCCTATGCCCGCGGCATCGCGGTCTCGACGGCGAGTCGCGTCTACGCGGAGCTGGCCCGCCGGGGGCTGGTGACCGGCGAGGTCGGGCGCGGCACCTATGTCCGCAGCGATCCGGGGCGTGCCGGCCTCCTCCGGCCGGAGCCGCCCCCGGCGGCCCTCGACCTGCAGCGGACCCATTCGCGCCTGCCCGAGCAGGAGGCCGTCCTGGCCGAGACCCTGGCGGCGCTCGCCCGCGACGACGGCCAGATCGGCTTCAGCCAGTACGGGCCCGCGGGCACGCCGTCGGCGCAGGCGATCGCCGCCGGGTTCCTGGCCCGCGAGGGCTACGCCCCCGACCCCGCCGACATCCTGTTCACCGGCAACGGCCGGCAGGCGCTGGCCGCCGCCCTGGCGGCCCTGGCGGCGCCCGGCGAGCGGATCGGCTGCGAGCCCCTGACCTATCCGGGGGTGAAGGGCATCGCGGCACGGCTCGGGATCACGCTGATCCCGCTCACCATGGACGCCGAGGGCGTCTGCCCCGAGGCGCTGCTCCAGGCCCACCGCGCGACCCCGCTGAGCGGCGTCTATCTCCAGCCGACCCTGCACAACCCCCTCGGCGCCACGATGGGGCCGGCGCGCCGGGCCGCCCTGGCGGAGGTGCTGGAACGGACCGGGCTCACCGCCATCGAGGACGCGGTCTACAGCTTCCTGGCCGAGGCGCCGCCGCTCGCCGGCCTCGCGCCGGACCGGGTGATCTTCGTGGACAGCCTGTCGAAGCGGGTGATGCCGGCGCTGACAGTCGGCCTGATCGCCGCGCCGCCGTCCCTCACCGACCGGCTCGCCGCCTCCGTCCGCCAGGGCGCCTGGACGGTGCTGGGCCTGTCGCTGGCGGCCGGCATGCATTGGATGGCGGGGGGCTCGGCCGCGGCGCTGGCCGAGGCCAAGCGTCGGGACGCGACGGCCCGGCAGGCCCTCGCCCGGGCGGCTCTGGCCGACCTGCGGGTGGTGGGCGATCCGCAGGCCTACCACCTCTGGCTGGAACTCCCCGAGACCTGGCGAGCCGAGGCCTACGCGGCCGCGGCCCTGCGCCAGGGCATCGCCCTCCTCCCGGCCTCGGCCTTCGCGGTCCATCCCGGCCACGCGCCGAACGCCGTGCGCCTCGCCCTGGCCTCGCCGTCCCGAGAGGAGCTAGACCGGGCACTGCGCAGCCTGCGCCGCCTGGCCTTCGCGGGCGACGATCAGGTGGTGGAGTAGGCGGGACCGCTCAGCCGCGCTTGTCGGTGGGCAGCACGAAGATCTGGCCCGGATAGATCAGGTCCGGATCGCGGATCTGGTTCTGGTTGGCGTCGTAGATCACCGTGTAGCGCTCGCCGCGGCCGTAGGTGCGCTGGCTGATCCGCCAGAGATTGTCGCCGCGGGTGATCCGGGCGGTGCTGATCTCCGGCACGAACACCGCGCCGACCTGGTTCGGCCCCGCCATGTCGGCCATCGGGGCGTTCGAGGCGGCGGCCGGGGGCGATGCCGCGGCCGGCCGGTCCCGATCGGCACCCGCCCGCGTGCCCTGATCGCGCACCCCGCTTTGGGCGGGCGACGGTGCGGGCTCGGCGGTCTCCCGGGCGGCAACCTGCGCCGGCTCCGGCACCGACAGGGGAACCGCCGCGCGGCTGGCGACCTTGCCGGTGGCCGGATCGACCTGGTCGATCCGCACCTGATACTGGCCGGGCTTGAGCCCGCGCCCGATCGTGAAACTCGCCCGTCCGTCCGGCCCGATGCTGCCCGGGGCGACCGGCGTGTCGTTGAGGTAGAGCTGGATCCGCGCTCCCGGTGTGCCGGTGGCCGTCACGAACAGGCGGCCGTTCCCCTGCACGTCCACGCTGACGATCCGGGTCGTCGCCGACCCGGACGCCGCGGCCTCGCGGTTCTCTCCCGTCCCGGCCGGCCGCGCCGTCGGCGCGCCGCCGGTATTCCTGCCGCCGGGTCCGGCGCCGGGCTTGGGACCAGTCTTGGGACCGGGCTCGGGGCCGACCTTCGAGCCGACCTTGGCGCCGGCCCTGGCGTCGGCCGTCGCGCCAGGCTGCGACAGCACGACGGTCGCGGCATCCGGGGCGGTCAGGGCCACGAGGGGCTGGCGGTCCCGTCCAGGGGCGACGTCCACCGCGACGCTCTGCTGCGACTCGGTCGCGCGTCCGTCCACGCCGGTCATGCGCAGGCGCAGGGTGCTGGCGCCCGCCGGCAGGGCCGGCGGCACGATCGCGAACTGGCCGTTGGCGTCGGCCTTGGCCCGGGCCACGGGCTTGCCGTCGACCAGCATCTCGATCGCGGCGTCCGGTGCGCCGCGGCCGGCGACCACGGCATCGCCGTTCGGCTCGATGCGGACGATGTCGAAGCGCGGCGCCTCGGCCGCGTCCGGCCGGCGCGAATCCGCGCCCGGGCCGGGCCCGGCCTGCGATGCGCCGGGCGCGGCGACGCGGGGATCCGGCGGGAGCGCGGCCATGGTGCCCGCCCCCGGCGCCGGGCTTGCCCGGCCCGGCTTGTCGTCGCGGAAATCGATCGCCGGATCGGGGCGGCCGGCCTGGGCGCCCGGATCGGCGAGGCTGCGCAGGCTGCCGCTCGGCACCGACGGTGCGGACGTCGCCGGGCCGGAGCGGCCGGTGAAGCGCCGCAGGGAGTCGCCGCCGAACAGCGCCAGCACGAGTCCGAGTCCGCCGAGGAGACCGGCGAGCGCCAGGGCGAGACTGCGCCGCACCTGTCTCGACATCGCCACGAAGGCCTCCCCTGATCCTGCCGCCGCCCGTCGGGCGGGCCCTGCGCCCGCGCGAAAATCGTCGACGGCGCCGCCCATAATACCGTACATGATCCCGACACCAAGCCGTCCCGCCGCCCAGGCGGGTGAATCCCCCGCGAATTCAGCAGTTTGGCACGTGGAGTGCCGGTTGCGGGGCTCGTTCTGGACGGCTCGCAACGGACGCGCGAGGAGGGCGCCGGATGGCTCCGGTGAGGACAGTCTGTGTCTATTGCGGCTCCGGCTTCGGCCGCGACCCGGCCTTCCGCGCGGCGGCCGAGACCCTCGGCACCGCGGTCGCGCAGGCCGGGATGGGCCTCGTCTATGGCGGCGGCGATGTCGGGCTGATGGGCACGGTGGCGCGTGCGGCGCTCGCCGCCGGCGGCCACGTCACCGGCATCATCCCGGATTTCCTCCAGGCGCGCGAGCACATGCTGGCGGACATCCAGGAGACCGTGGTGGTGTCCGACATGCACACCCGCAAGCGCCTGATGTTCGAGCGCTCGGACGCCTTCGTGACCCTGCCGGGCGGCATCGGCACCCTGGAGGAACTCGTCGAGCAGCTGACCTGGGCGCAGCTCGGGCGGCACCGCAAGCCCGTGGTGCTGGTCTCGGTCGCCGAGTTCTGGTCGCCGCTGCTGGCCCTGTTCGAGCACATGCGCGGCCACGGCTTCATCCGCGAGGGGCTCGATCTCAGCTACCTCGTCGCCCGCGAGGCGGCCGACGTGGTGCCGATGCTCCGCCAGGCCGGCCACGAGCCGGATCCCCAGGCCGAGACCATCGTCCAGCAGCGGATGTAGCCGCGGATTTGAGAGGCGGAAGGGGGCGGCGTGCGCGGCGCGGGCCGCCCCGAACCCCCGATGCCGGCGCGATCAGGCTGCGCGCACGTCGGCGATGAAGCGCTGGACCTCGGCGCCGAGCCGCTCGGCGTGGCCGGACAGGGCCGAGGCCGAGGCGAGGACCTGCGTGGCCGCCGCCCCGGTCCCCTCGGCGGCATCGGCCACGCCCGTGATGGTGGTGGTGACCGCCCCGGTCCCGGCCGCCGCCTCCGCGACGTTGCGGACGATCTCCTGCGTCGCCGCCGATTGCTCCTCGACCGCCGTGGCGATGCTGGTGGCGACGCTGTTGATCTCGCGGATCCGTCCGGTGATCGAACCGATGGCCGCCACTGCCTCGGTGGTCGCCCCCTGGATCTGCCCGATCTGCGCGGCGATCTCGTCTGTGGCTTTGGCCGTCTGGTTCGCCAGTTCCTTGACCTCGGTGGCGACCACCGCGAAGCCACGCCCGGCCTCGCCGGCCCGCGCCGCCTCGATGGTGGCGTTGAGCGCCAGCAGGTTGGTCTGCCCGGCGATGTTCGAGATCAGCCCGACCACGTCGCCGATCCGGGTCGCGGCGGCGCTCAGCGCCTGCACGGATTGGGCGGTCCGGTCGGCCTCGCTCACGGCACCCTGTGCCAGGTCCGCCGAGCCGGTCACCTGCCGGCCGATCTCGGAGATCGACGAGCCGAGCTGCTCGGCCGCGGAAGCCACCGTCTGGACGTTGGTCGATGCGGCCGCCGCCGCCGAGGCGACGGTGGCCGATTTCATCGCCGTCTCGTTGGCCGTGCCGGTCATGCTCTCGGCGGTGGCCTGCAACTCGGTGGCGGCGTCCGAGACCACCCGGATGATCCCGCCGACCGTGCGCTCGAACCCGTCGGCGATCGCCTGCATCGCGGATTTGCGCCGCGCCTCGGCCTCGGTGCGGGCCTCGGCGGCCTCCGCCTCGAGGGTGCGGCTGCGGATCAGGTTGTCCCGGAACACACGGGCGGACCGCGCCGTCTCGCCGATCTCGTCGAAGCGCTCGGTGTAGGGGATCGCGACGTCGCTCCGGCCGTCGGCGATGCCGAGCAGCACCTCGCCGATCCGGCGGATCGGGCGGGAGACGCCGAAGATCATCAGCAGCGCCGACGCCAGCACGACGGCGAGGCCGACCAGCCCGATGATCAGGCCGCGCCAGCTCGCCACATCGGCCTGGGCCAGGGCGGCCTCGGTCGCGCCCGCCGTGAAGGACTGCGCGTTCTTGATCGATTCGCCGATGACCCGGTCGGCCGCGGCCTCGATCTCGCCGAGCGCCCGGCGCGCCTTTGCCCGGGCCTCCGGCTGCCTCTCCGTCAGGTACGACCGGGCGTCGCCGGCGTAACGCAGCAGCCCCTCCTGGGTCCGCTTGAGCACGTCGGGCTTGAGCGCGATGGCGATCGGGCGATCGAGGCCCTCGGCGGCCGGACGGGCGATCTGGTCGAGTTCCCTGGTGGCCGCTTCGTCGAGCCTGTCCGCGGGCCGGGCTTCGAGGCTGTGCAGGGCGTCGCGCATCCGGGCCATCGCGAGCTGCGCACCCACGATCCCGTTCAGGATCGTCTGCTCGCGGCCGATCGCCGCGATATTGCCGACCATGGTCTGTGCGCTGAACCATTGGTTGGCGATCATGCCGAAGACCAGAAGGCAGGCCGTCACCGCGGCGATGGTGACCTTCGTGCCGATCTTGAGCTTGAGTGTCACCGTTCATCCCCCGTCGCGAACAGGGAACATCGCCGATCGCGCAGCGCAAGTCATCGTCCTTTTGACAAAGTCCAAGGAACGACGATCTCGTCATGCTTCATGATCTTGGATAAAAACTATGCTATCGGCTTAATATGCTGATATTGGCGCGGAAAATAGCAATATAACTGTAGTTATGCGAGACAATATTGTTCAACAAGAAATATTTAACCCTTCTCGCGAATGCGCGCTGCCTCCGAGCACCGACATGGAGGACGCGGCGTCGCCCACGGTGCCGGAAAGGCTCGGCGGGCGACGCGGCGGTGCGTCGGCGATGTCGGCCGGGTCCGACGCGCGGGCGGATGCCCGGCATCCGGTGTAAGAGGCCGCCGGCTCCCGCCTCGGACGAGGAATGGTTCAGGATGCGCGCTTCCCTCCTCGCGGCCCTGCCGCTCGCCTGCCTCGCCGGCGGGGCATCGGCCGACCCGGGGCCGGTCCTCCAGACCCTGGACTACGCCAACACCCGCTATTCCGATCTCGACCGGATCGACGCCGGCAATGTCGGCCGCCTCAAGGTCGCCTGGACCTTCTCCACCGGCGTGCTGCGCGGCCACGAGGGCGCGCCGATCGTGGTCGGGCACGTGATGGTCGTGCACACGCCGTTCCCCAACGTGGTCTACGCCCTCGACCTCGACCAGGGCGGGAAGATCCTGTGGCGCTACGCGCCGCGGCAGGACGCGAGCGTGATCGCGGTGATGTGCTGCGACACGGTCTCGCGCGGGCTGGCCTACGCGGACGGGCGGCTGTTCCTGCAGCAGGCCGACACCACCGTGGTGGCGCTCGATCCGGAGACCGGCCGGGTGCTGTGGTCGGTGAAGAACGGCGATCCGGGCCGGGGCGAGACCAACACCGCCACGGTCCTGCCGGTGCACGGCAAGCTCATCGTCGGGCTGGCGGGGGGCGAGTACGGGGCGCGCTGCCACGTCACCGCCTACGATCAGGCGACGGGCAAGCGGCTCTGGCGCGCCTACGCCACCGGGCCGGATGCCGACATGCTGGTCGATCCGGAGACGACGACCGAGCTGGGGCGCCCGATCGGCACGGATTCCTCCTTGAAGAGCTGGGCGGGCGACCAGTGGCGGACCGGCGGCGCCTGCAGCTGGGGCTGGTTCTCCTACGACCCGGATTTGAACCTCGTCTATTATGGCACCGGCAATCCCGCGACCTGGAACCCGGCCCAGCGCCCGGGCGACAACCGCTGGTCCATGGCGATCATCGCCCGTGACGCCGATACCGGACTGGCCCGCTGGGTTTACCAGATGACCCCCCACGACCAGTGGGACTATGACGGCGTCAACGAGATGATCCTCACCGAGCAGGTGATCGGTGACCGGCCCCGCAAGGTGCTGACCCATTTCGACCGCAACGGCTTCGGCTACACGCTGGACCGCGCCACGGGCGCATTGCTGGTGGCGGAGAAGTTCGACCCCACGGTCAACTGGGCCAGCCGGGTCGAGACGGATCCGGCCGCGCCGGGCTACGGCCGGCCTCTGGTCGACAAAAGCTATGCGCCGGGCGAGGCCGAGGAGGACGAGACCACCAAGAACATCTGCCCCGGCGCGCTCGGCGCCAAGAACCAGCAGCCCGCCGCCTACTCGCCCAAGACGCGCCTGTTCTACGTGCCGACCAACCACATGTGCATGGATTACGAGGCGTTCCGCGTCACCTACACGCCCGGCCAGCCCTATGTCGGCGCGACCCTGACCCTGCACCCGCCCGAGGGTTCGGGCCGGACCGGGGCGTTCATCGCCTGGGACGGCGCCAGGGGCCGGATCGCCTGGACGATCCCGGAACCCTTCTCGGTCTGGTCCGGGGCGCTCGCTACCGCGGGCAACGTGGTCTTCTACGGCACCCTCGAAGGCTACCTGAAGGCGGTCGATGCCCGGGACGGGCGCGAACTCTACCGGTTCAAGACGCCGTCCGGCATCGTCGGCAACGTCACCACCTACCTGCACGACGGAAAGCAATACGTGGCGGTGCTCTCGGGCGTCGGCGGCTGGGCCGGGATCGGGCT
>Ga0316228_1003816_pt1 | contig 11733 bp, 13 predicted proteins | sample TBH18021metaG_FD_206005 | JGI IMG/M metagenome (GOLD analysis project Ga0316228, IMG submission 206005) | Freshwater microbial communities from Trout Bog Lake, Wisconsin, USA - TBH18021 | ecosystem: Environmental > Aquatic > Freshwater > Lake > Hypolimnion/Profundal zone | place: USA: Wisconsin... | reverse complement strand
CGTAGGATTGATTGTGGCAATTTCTTCAACAGAAATCTCGTCGTTACGAAATACTTTTACTTCTTCTCCTAGTTCGGCGAAATATTGAACCAAGTTGTAAGTAAATGAATCATAGTTATCAATCATAAGGAGCATAATAAATTTAACCTATTGATTTAATTAGGGTAACTATCTTATTTTCGATATTAATACACACTTTATTACTCACTTTTTTGTCTGCTAGAAATCAATTTTTATTAATTAATTTCTAATTCCTTTAATTCGTCATCTTCTCATAACCCCACCAATTCCAGAGGAAATTGCTTAGATATTGGTAGTAAGTGGAGAAAGGTAATCCCAATCCTGTCTTAGGAATCAAGGGTTAGTTAAGTTTTTAACAAACTTTGGAATTCTTCAATCTGACCTATATAACCCAATACCATATCTCATTTCAAAAACTGGTCCCGTGCGACCCATTCTGTCTTAGCAATCAAGAAACTAGGAGTAAGTTAAATTAAAAATATCTTAGGGAGTGAGCAATGCTTGGATTGGTTTGGGGTCTGATCAAATTCGCCTTTAATTGGGTGGTTCTATCTTGGGTAGTCATAGGTCTTTTCATCATAATTTTTATCCCTGGAAGACTCTATTTTTGCGAAAACTACCCCTTAAACAGCTTTTGCGTTGATGACACCTATAAGTTCATCGCCGCCAACCGCCAAAAGGAGCAACAGGCACTAGATATTGAGCATAGAGACCAAACGAGAAAAATTAAGGCTATGCAAGCTAGAGCATTGGCAGATCTCAATACCTCCACAACCGCTAATAGAGCACAGCTTCTTAATGAAAGTCTGAATCGCCAATCAAATATGACTAATGAGCAATATCTCAATGCCGATGGCTTAAGTCAAGGGAAATATCAAACAGATCGAGCATCCATAGAAGCGCACTATCAAACAGAGCTAAAGGAACTTGATAGTCAATTTCAAAAGCAACAAGATCAGCTCAACAAAAAATACAAACAAGACACTGTCACTTTATTTAACCAACTAAAAGTCAGTATTCCAAAAAATTAAGAAATTTTGAACATGGGGCGAGATTAAAGGGCATCTAAAAATCAAATTTTTCAAAGCTACGGCAACCCCAGCTGTTTTCTACGCCAATGGATTTAAGTAGCTTTGAGGCTCTCGGATGCTCTGAATTTTCAAAGCATCCACCCTGCCAAGGTCAATCTCTTTAGAGATATAGGTTAACCACCCCACCTCATTATTGAGAGGGGTGATCTTAATTTGCTGATTCGCAAAGTCACAACTAAACCAGGCTCGCTCTATCGCATTTCTGATGTCAATGTGCCCAGGTAAATTACCAATTGCTAGGTGAGCATGTAAACGCCGTCCCCTAGAAGACCCTTCGATGCTAGCAATCATCAGAGGATTAGAGAAATTCTTAGTTGAAACTCTTTTAGCATCTTTGCCAAAAGCAAGAAAAGAGAGTCTTGCATAAAAGTAACGTAGAGTACTTTCAGCAACCTCCTCGTTAAGATAACGCCATTCTCGTAAATCTGGCTTAGCATCCCATTGATAACCCGATTGATAACGCTTACATGATCGCCAGATATCATCTTTAGGAGTATTGCACTTGCTAAAGTCTTGAGGGCTAATTAAGGCTCTGGTCTTAAAAGTCAAAGTAACGGCGTGAGTTAAATGAGGACTGTAATTGCTCATGGTTTGCACATAAGCCTCTTTTAATACCGCTTTATCCATGCCTCATATCATCAATACCGCATTGACTTGCTAAATAGGAATTAATTTTATGAAGACCGTTTCAAGAAATCAACTGTAGATTTCAGGTTAAATTACTCTCTAGGTTAACGAGACCTCTTCCGAGATTCAAGCATTCTGGCCCTAACCAACTCCATCAGATCAAAAATTGTTACCCCCAATCCCTTTGCTATCACTTCGATGGCGTTGATTGTGGGATTTGCAGTTCCATTCTCAATACGACTCAAATAGGTTTGATAGAAGCCGCACCTTTCACCAAAAACGATTTGGCTTAAACCCGCCTCTTTACGAAGCTCTCGAATAATAGCTCCAAGGTGATGTGCAAGTGTCTTTGCCATTCCCTGAATATCGGGGATATACTCTAATTCACATAAACACTAATTCATATATTTTCTGATGAGTGACAACTCACAATCCTGCGACTCATTATGTCGCCGTGACTCTGAAGATGAATTACGGCATGTATCTCAGGAGGATTTAAATGGATGTGAAAGCACGGGTAAAGGATAATCTTGGTCTGACCGATGATGAAATTACGAATCTCATCAAATCAATGAATAGATTTACAGGAAAAATTGATGCTCTGTACAAGTGGAATATTCCACCATTAAAAGAGTTTGGATTTGAACCCAAAGGTGTAAGTCCATATGAAAAAACTATTGAATTAAGAAAATGGTTTAAGGCCAGACTAATTGCAGGAAATGACAACTATGAAGACTTGTGTAAATGGATCGTAAAAGATTGGGGTGGAATTAAAACCGGTAAAGATGAAAATCTTATGGCCAGCATCTTAAATGCATTTGATATTCATAATGGCAATGGAGTTAACTTTAACTTTGAAAGGATTGCCAGTTGGTCAAAAGCACTCGCTTTTCAATTTCCAGAGACTAGAGCGATATATGATGTAAGAGTAATCTATAGCCTGAACTGGCTTCTGCTCAAGGTAGGCTCTAAAAAATTCTTACCAATGTCGGAAGGAAGAAATTCTTTACTTAATTTCTTTCCCTATGAGAATCTCTTATATTTCCAGTCTATTGGATTTGAAAGGGTATTGAATGAATTCGAGGTAGACCTAAAATCCAGAGAAGAAAACGATAAAAAATCACATCTTGTGAATACTTTGGGTAAAGAGGTATTCATTGAGAACAAAAGTGCGTACCAGGCATATTGCGAAATTCTTTTACTTCTGTCGACTGGTACTTATGGCCCAAATGATTTACTTGGGGTTACTAAGATTGAAATGATTCTGTTTAGCATCGCAGACACTGAAATTGTGAAGGAAGTATTCACAAACCTGAGAAATTTGAACTTAAAATAAATTCACTCAAAATAACCAACCTCTTACGCAAGCCACCCCTCCAAAATCATCACCATAGCTAAGGTATCTAACTCACAGTACCTAAGTAAGGCGTTTGCAATATAGAATCGCTCGCTTTCTGATAGTTCTTCAAACTGCAATCTTGCGTATGCAGTTGAGGCAGCACCGCCTAGGTTGATTTCGAATTCATCATCCATTTCCAATTCTGCTAACTCATCTTCCGAGACATCACTAAATACTGGCGGCAATAAATTGTAGGGATCTTGAATCCTTCCATTCTCTTCTCTCCACCAAACCTGATTCGTAAAGTTAAGGCTTTTAATGCCCTGCTTCGACCCATAAATCGGCTGCGAATACTTTTCTCGTATAAATTCTGATGAAGACAGAATAGCGGGAAGTACTTTTTTAATGGAGTTACTTCCCTTAGTCAACGGATGAAAAAATACTCTCTTAGACAAGTCACATAAGTCAAACATTGCCCGAGAGCCTTCGTGTAGAGTTTTTCCACCTTCTTTTTTCCTGGTTAAGCTCAAGATAAATGTCCTGAGTGCATCAGCATCACTAGGAGGTGACGAATCTTCATTCAATTCATCCAAAATTGCATTCAATGTAGTATTTTCATGGGGGGACCACATAAATACAGTGCCTACATCCCCCAATGTCTTGCTTAACTCTCTTACAAAATCATAATTCGGCCTAACGCCAGGGGTAGTACTCAGAAATTGATTTTGATGACTTACTGAGCCATCTTGATTCATCACATGATGCGAGAATTGAAAGGCGATATTGGCATATGGCTTTTGCCCTTTGAAAAAGGGTATCGCCACTCTGGCCGTTTCAAAATCAATGAAATGTAAGGGGTACTGCCACTGAGATCTTGCCTCGTTTAGCAGATCTTTGTCTAAATAAAAACTTTCCCCCCCTGGAATGGATTGAGATGCTTGCATCCATTGGCGCTGACGAGTAGTTAAACCATGAGAAAAGTCCTCATCCTCATTCTTCCAGCCAAGATCTGCCTTTTTGATATCAGCAAACCTCAAAACATCGTTTTGGATCAGTTTTTCTTTTCCTCTAAAACTCCAAATATCGAGCACCATGCCATCTTCAAAGTCTTTTGGCGTTAACCCCTTGCGATCTAACCAGCACTCATGTAAACCACTTTTTAAACTCTGTTTGGAAGTAGTATTTTTAAACTCGCACTTGCCACAATGAGCGCCTACTGGAGAGAGTATTTTTTGATCTTTTGCATATGCCTCTGACCAGCGTTTCACGATTTCAGGAAAGAAACCCTTTACGCCTGGAGCCTCAATGGGAAACTCTAAAATCTCTCTGATGTACTCGTTGACATTAGCGGCGGTCAAAATATGATCGCCAATTGAGCTTGCATTAGCATTCGAAGAAACCTCAATGGATGACCTATCATTGACTTTCTTTATCTTGAAAAATTGATTGAGGCCATCTACCGAACAGGCCTTGGATTTATCCGCCATCAATAAGAAACTATCGACTTCGAAATCTGGAAATGCCCTTTTCAATACATAAGTCTGAAAAGCAACATCTTGTAGATAAGGTAGCATTCCTCCATCGATATCACCTCGAGCACCCCGAAATCCTTGCTCAACCGATGAATCAAATGATTTGGCTTTCACCTCAATCAACTCAACTTTATTGCCCCGCTTACGAATGATGTCCACACGGATGAATAAATCCTCAAAACGAATGGCAGCTTCAAATATCGTGACGTTTTCTTGCGCTAGTAACCGAGTAGTTTCTTGTTCTTGAGCGTCATGCCCATCAACTGTGACCTCAACGCCGCCTGGATACATGATTTTGGCCAATTCCCCCACCTGAAAACCACCTTCTGCCAATGCTTGCAAAAAAGTATCTTCACTAGAGGTATTGGCGTACTCAGTTGCTTTTCCCGTGTAAAAAAGTTTGGTAGGGCACTCAATAGCACTTTTAAAGCGTGACTTTGTTAAATATCTTGGCATGAGAACTCTTTGGAAAATTTACTTCGTAATATCGCTGTACTGATCAGCTGCAGACCGCAAGGTGCTGGCTATCTCTTTTACAAGTCCTGCTGGCTTTAAAACTCGCATTCTGACTCCCTGAGACAGTATCCACCAACGAAGCTGCCATGTGTCTAAAACAGTTGCCTCTAGTTGCCACTGCTTGCCTTTAGCCTTAATCACTTGATTGCTTGCGATGGGGGTCTCTAGAAGTAGGCGTGACAAATCCTCAGATACTAAAGCCACCAAATGCAATTGAGCACCTTCGCCGAATTGCAGTGCACCCTCTTCGACATAGCGAGCCAAACTAAATCCCTTAAGAGGCTTTAGCTTCTCAAAAGTGCGAGCGGCTTTCTTAAAGCGATGTAAGGCGTATAGACGAATATCTGAGTAATCATTGGCGGTGGCAACCAAATAGACGACTGAGCCTCTAGTTACTAATCCTAGGGGATGAAGACGCAGATCGAGTACCTTATCACTCATACCTTGATAAGTGGCTGCAATCTGCTCGTCTAATAACAAAGCAGTTTGCACGTCTTCTAAGACTTGCTCATTAATAGTGGGGGGCAGTAAAGGTAGATTGGCTGGTACGGTCTTGACCTTTTTCGCCCACCTAGCTGTTGGCGACTTCTTCGCCATCATCGACAATTGTGAATGCGCCTGCAAAAACTTAGGGTGAAGCGTCTTTTGCACTGACAGGGGTAGCAAAGGTTTGAGTGTTTCTTCGACCACAACCAAGGACAGGGCTTCAGCCAAAGTAATAGCTGGTAAATCAGATGGCCTATCAAAAGACCATCGCCACTTATAGGGCATCCGATCATCGTTGCATTCAAGACCAAAAAACTCCTGCAGATCTAATAAATCTCTCTCTACCTGGCGCTTGCTAATAACGTAGCCAGCCTGAGTCAGTTCTTTCATTAGCTCTGTAGCTGACCTTCCTTCACTTCTACTGGGAAGCAGCTTTAAAAGCTCCCATTGGCGAGCGAGAGAGTTTCGAGTTTTATTTGCTGGCATGGATAGATATTAACTCGCTTGCAGCCTCAAACCCCTTTAATGAGTCCGCTTAAAAGAGGTCGTAAATCATCCTGATAAATCTCCTCTCTTGCCAATAGGATTGCAATGATTCTATCGAGTAGCTCTCGATTCAATTTAACCATCTCCAGCACGTAGCGATATTGACGCTCTATAAACTGACGCATTAAGGATTCAATATGCGCCGCCTCAGAAGCGCTCTCGCTATTAACAATGGCGGCTAAATTTGTTCCCGTATATTTTTCGCCTTCCATGTTTGCACAAACTCCATGAACCGCAAAAAAACCTCTTGCAATACTACTTACCTCTTCCAAATCTGAGCGCAATCCACTAGTGCCTATTTGCTCAATACCTAGAATAATCTCTTCAGCAGCTCTGCCTCCTAATGCTAGACGTACTGAATGCCTTCCCACTCGATACTCATCGCAATCGATCTGCTGATAGTGATATTCGTATGCTTCCAAAGTAAGCCCAAGAAAACCTTCCCCTCTCAAAATACTCACATAATCAGGCACATTCTCGCCCCCTGAATCCACTATCGCAATAAGGACATGACCAGCCTCATGCACTGCTGTACGGTAGCGATTTTTCTCATGAGTATGGGGCCGAAAAGTACGCTCACCTGTTCCTCTAGCCGCAAGGCGCACTAAGTCTTTATAGCTAACTAGCTCTTTACTACGAGCAGTTAATCGCTTAATTGCCATCACTAATAATCCGAGGCGGCGTTTATCAGGAAAGCGCATATTCATGAGCATCCCCACCTTTTCAGGGTACTGCGTAATGGATTTATCCAAATGCTCTATACCCACTTCCTCAATAAACTCCTGCGCTCGCTCAGTAGGCGTGGCTTTAGGAATCGTAAAGTAACGATCAAAACCCTGAGCCGCTCGCAACTCTTCCGATACATCTAGAAACCTCTCACCTGCAGTCACAATCACTAAAGGAGTTTTCTGGTTAAGCTCCTCAATAGATTGCGTGAATTCCAACCAAGTGGGCACATTCCATTCAAACTCATTTTTTGAACTCTTCTTACTAGTTTTGATAAAGCACTCGATTGGAATATATGCCAGAGTAGGAATGCCTTCATCTTCCTCGGAAATCAGAGTAACCTGGCCATAGAGCCATTGGCTTACCTCTTCTTCTTTAGGTGCTAAATATCGCATTCCTGCCATTTGCGCTACTTGAGGCAATATCTGACGACAAGCCGATCTATCTTGACACTCAATCACCACCGCTCTACCAGCTAAAAAACTGGTTTTATCGCCTTGAGGATTGGCTACCATTGCCATTAGATCCTCGATCCAAGGGTTGAGGATGCCGTAACGCCCTAGAAGCGCTTGTGGAACTACCGCCTCACCAACTCCTGTTGAATTTAAATAACTCACTGTCATAAATTACCCCCTTAAAACTCTAGTGTAGGAAGTAGTGCGACATATTGTGACGCAGTTATACCAATAATAGCCTGAGACACACAACCAACCAAAGATAAGGATGCTCAACGAGCAATTCTATTTACCACCTCAGGCAATCTCTCATTAAAAGTATGAGATCTACTCCACTACAAAATACTGCATCCACCCTTGGGGATAAAAAATTAGACCTACCTATCGCTAAAGAAATTAAGGATCTGGCGGATGCAAGCAAAGGGGAATGTTCTGTTCTGAATCTGAGTCCTTTTTCAGATGTCGATCTTTTTGCAATTGAATACCTCTCCCGATATCCATATGATTTCGTCATCTTAGGGATCAAGAAGTTAAATCCTGATCTTGCTCATTTACTAAGTAGATGGGAGGCAAAACCTTATCTCCTATTTGAGCAGCTTAATACATTGGATCAGGAGTCTGCCAAGGCGCTTTGTAGCTCATCCATTAACCTGGATTTCAAGGTAATACAGCATTTACGCCTAGATGTTGCCAAGGAACTGGCAAAAGGTGAAGGGCACCTTCATCTCTCATTGGACACCATCAACACTCAGATGGCTAAGATCTTAAGTAAACAGCAATCAAACCTTTCCTTAATACTTCAAAATGAACCATCGTATGAAGCAGCACTAGAGCTAGGTCAACATCAAGGTTATGAGTTGTTTTTCTACAGAATTGCCAAGAAACCTAGTGAAGCATTTATAGATGCTCTAGTTCTAAATCACTCTAAGGCAGTTTCCGTAGATCAACAGGCCTTTCCGTACTACTCGATTGAATCTAGAACCAAGGATCTAGCAAGCGCTAATTAAGAATATGTAGATCAGTGGATTTGAAGCTCGTAGCGAGGTTTCGCTACTGTTCAACTATCATGTATTAAAACTTCAAGAAGTCAGCTCTATGATGGTTCAAATCGAGTACAAAGTAGCTTTGCTTAATCAAGATAGATCTTAGACCTTGATAATTACTAGAAATATTAATTTCACCAGCCCTTAATATCGTCAATACTCTCTTGATCTACTGCGTAGATCTACTTGTCTCCCTATGGGAGCCAGCGTAGGATTCACTTATTTTTCAATATAGATTTATTGAATTTAAGATCTATCTTAAGGTCTAGACGGGAATATTTGGACTTCATCATGAGTTTTTAACAAAGTAGAAAATTTAGACAAAAAATAAACTCCTAGACCTATATAGGGATATCAAAAAACACTAATTTTTCAATGCTAAAAATTGAATTGTCTCAACCAAAATGGCCCGTCAGGCTCAGTGCAACTAAATGACTTATTTTTGTTTTTATTATTAATTCAATCAATCTTGAGCGCCTAATCCTACGGAAGCTGCATTTCTTCCGCTAAATGCTGCAACGCACCACCTTTTTGCTCTTTGGAAATATAGTTAGCCCAGCCCTTGCTGTAAATTCGCACGACCTTCATTCCCTTATTGCGATAATTAGGAACGTAAGTTGGGTCTCCTAACTCCCCCGTTACGAGGGCTTCCGTTCGAATTCTCTTTTTGGACTTTTTTGGCCTTAGCCTATTGCGAACATGGCGATTGAGCTCTACATCCACCATTTTGTTTTTGGAAAAGACATAGGCCAATTTTTTGGTAACCCGTTGCTTATTATTGGTGCCCAGGTTGCCTAAAATCAGATGCAAATGCGTTGTCTTAAACTCCTTTAACCCCTCGATCACGGGGATGAATAAAATCTTCGCCTTACTGCGCCTGCCGTAAAACTCTCGTTTTATGGCATTTCTGAGGCATCCACAAATTTTCTTAGCACGCGCCTCATAATCTGGATGTTTCTGCCGTTCTGAAAAATTTCGGGTGAAATGAACGGTGACAGCCCATTCCCCGCCAAAGCTGTTGATAAACTCCACCCCAGCTTCTTTGGCCCTTGCGTTGGCTTTATGAACGCTCAAGGTATACAACTCTCTTTTGGTAAGCACAATATTCATACCAATCTCCCTGGAATGAATATTTATTGAACGGTTTGACTGGATTTCTTGCAGCTATCAATCCATTCCTGGACTTCTAGCTCATCCCAAGCAACGGCACGCTCACCAATCTTGATTTGCCGAGGAAACTTACCTTGCTCAATAAAGGCATAAATTGAACTTCTAGATAAACCCGTGACCTCTTTTACTGAGGCTAGTCTTAAAAACTTAATCATCTTGCACCACCTAATTCGAGAAATAACTCACATGGCGCAGTTTTTGGCCGCACCTCCCGATATATTTATTGGTGTTCGTATTAATTTTCTGTTTGATGTAATCTACTTATATCCAGAGAAAGTTAATAAAACGCCTATATCTAGAGGTATTTATTAAGAAGGGGATTCCAAAAGTGCATTATTGGGAAATTTTATTTAAAAACAATAAGTTAAAAAATTAAACTTTCATGAAAATGCTCTCTGAGAATGAGATTGCTAATGCAATTGAATCTCAAAATAGACTTTCTGGGCCTGCATCAAGGTTACAAGTTTCAGAATTTGAGACCTATAAAGACCCCTTTTCTGGATGCTGGGTTGTCTGCTTTATCTATTTGGATGAATTTAATGAAAAAAAGGAGGGGAAATTACACCGTAAGCGTGGTGGCTACGTTAGAGAGTTCAAGCGCTTAAGTGGAGTTGAGGCGTGGATGAAAAAAGTAGGGGTTAGAAAATTCACAGTTTTTGTATTGACTAACCCTGGGTAAAAGTGAACAAGAGTGGACTGGAATGGTAATTAGGTTAATGCATATTTATCTATTTCATCTGCCCAAAACTGCATCATTTCCTCTCTCTTGGGAAGATAGTTTGCTTGGTTGTATGCTGCTTTAGTCTGGTTCACTTCTTTATGAGCCAATTGAATTTCAATGACTTCACTTGGATATTGGTATTCATAGAGTATTGTTGAGGCGGTAGCCCTAAAACCATGAGCGCTAAAGCCAATTCCTTCTTCCCCTGCAAATTTCATTCTTTCTAGCGCTCTGTTGATGGTTGTTGCTGACATACATTGATTTGGTTTTCTTTTATTTGGAAAAAGATATTCACGGTTTCCAGTGAGCTTTTTTAGCTCTAGAAATAAGGCATTAACCTGTTTGCTAATAGGTACTAAATGAGATCGCCCCTTCTTCATGTGTTCTGCAGGGATCTTCCATCTGGCGCTCTCTAAGTCAATTTCAGACCATTTTGCTTTGCGTAGTTCCCCAGTACGAACAAAAGTAAGCATTAAAAGTTTTATGGCGATAACGGTTTCAGAATGTCCAGTGTAGGTTTCCAGCGCCTTCATTAGCTTAGAAATTTCATCTTTGCTTAGGGGGCGATGATGCGTTGGCTTGGGTCTAGAAATTGCCCCTCGGAGCATGGAAACTGGATTGTTATCAACCCTTGATGTGGATCCTGCGAATCGAAATATAGCGTCAAGCCATTGTTTTAGTAGTTGAGCTACAGATGGTGCGCCACGTTTTGCTGTGCTTTCCAATACATCAAGTATGTCTCTTGATGAGATTTGACGTATAGGAAGTTTGCCAATTTCTGGGTAAACATTGGCTTCCAGCATTTTTTTTACTTGCTTATGGTAAGTCGGCGACCACTCCTTCTCACGCTTGTTAATCCATTCATTTGCAATAGATTCAAGGGTATCGGATAAATTTTTCTCATTCAGTCGAATCTCGATGTCTCTCGCTCGGGTAGGGCTGATGCCTTTTTTAACCTGGAGCTTAGCTTTCTTCATATGCTCCCGAGCTTCTAACAGACTAACCTCGGGATATGAGCCAATTGAGTACATATTGGCTTGGTTATTTAATCTATATCGATAGATCCATAGTTTTGAGCCAGTTGGCTTTATGTATAGATATAGGGAGCCGCCATCTTTCAGGGCGTATTGCTTATCTTGAGGTTTTGCAGTTCTGCAGGCAACGTCTGTAAGAGCCATGATATGAATATTTTATTTGAATACTCACAATAATACTCACTTTTTTATTGGATGCTCTTGGAAGTTATTTGCTTTTCCAGAACGTTAAGTTATTGATTTATATTAAAATAATAACAATTTTGGAAAGCTTTGGAAGTAGATAAATCTCAATGTCTATTATCAATCATGAGGAGCATCGAGTCCTCCTTGTACTAAATCAGCAGCCATTAATACAGCGCGTGCTTTTGCTTCGGTTTCTTTCCATTCTGCAGTTGGATCGGAGTCAGCGACAACGCCTGCACC
>Ga0316228_1003814_pt1 | contig 11734 bp, 10 predicted proteins | sample TBH18021metaG_FD_206005 | JGI IMG/M metagenome (GOLD analysis project Ga0316228, IMG submission 206005) | Freshwater microbial communities from Trout Bog Lake, Wisconsin, USA - TBH18021 | ecosystem: Environmental > Aquatic > Freshwater > Lake > Hypolimnion/Profundal zone | place: USA: Wisconsin... | reverse complement strand
GGTGTAGCCTTGCTGACGACGCAGCCAATCTTTTCCAAGGTCATCTCCAGCCAGACCTTGCAGCAAATCGCTGACGATATCGCCGACCCGCAAATGGTACGGAGGAAAATTGTTGAAGCCGAGCCGGACGGTCCGCGTCAGCCTGCGGTCATCAAGGTGCTCTATGAGGTTCGGCACCGCTTTAAAACCAAGCAAGGCGAGCTTTTGGAACTGCGGAGCAGGGCTGCGATCATCGCCACTCGGCGGTTTGTAGGCCAGTTCCAGTAGGTCGTCGATGAGAGATTCGGTGCTACCCGGTTCGGTCTGCCTGGGGACCAGAGCCGCCTTCAGGTCTTCAACAAGAGCACTGTTGGGTTTGGTCTTCAACTTCGGCTCAACGCCGAGCAAATCCTGCATTCGCCGGGCAATTACACTCCGGTCACTATTTGGCAAGATGAGCTGGTTGCCCCAGTGCGCCCAAGCGGTAAATGCAAGGGCCATCTTGGGAGGGAGATTTGCAGGTTGCAAAAAGGCCGAATAGGGGTGGCCGCTGCTCTGACCCAGACTCACCGTAAGAAGTTCTGAAGCGAGCCGGTGATAGCCCTGAGCCTCGCACTGCAGGGCGGTTGCCAATCCGACGTTGAGCTCGAAGACGGGCTTCATCCACTCTGCCCCTATGGTTTTTGCGTCCACTTTTTCCGCATCCACAGGCCGGGGTTTCACATCTTCATTTTCGGGTCGGTACTCGATGGTTCCCACCAGCAAGAGAGGCTGGTCTTTGGAGTCAGGGTTTACGAGAAAAGCCAGCTGCGAAAACGGCGTGTCTACCCCACGAGCATCCTGAGTCCAACCGTAGTCGAAGAGCACCAGTCGCGCTTGCTTGGGTGGCAACGGAAGACCCCAAGCACAGTAAGTCTCAAGCAAGCCACGAACCATCTTGGGGCTGGATGGTTCCTCTGACGAAGCAGCAGCCTGGCCAAACGCCGAGGCCGCAAGCCACAATGCCGCCGTTGTTGCCGAGATCAAAATGCAATTGCTCACGCGCGTTGCTAATTGGCCCCCGCCGGACCTCGCCCAATCTCGTGCCGAATACCGCCGCATGAATAGAGCATGAGAAGCCTGGTGAAAGAACTCCACCAAAAAAAAGGGCGCCACAGCCGTGCGGATCTGGGCTGGTCGTTGGGTCTTGGGGGGGAGTCGCTGTCGGGGATGAAGGCCAGCCTGGTGGAGGCGCAATCTGTCCGCGAACATGCCCGCCGACTTGCGCCGGGGGCGGGCCGGATGGGGGGTGCGGGTCGAGAAGCCGGCCTGTCCTCGTTCCCGTCGCGGAAATGGACCCGGTCTGCGGGAGCGAGTCGGTTGTTAATCTCCGCGAAGAGGGCACCAGGCGCTGGTCCGGTCACAAGAGGGAATCGCGGAGGAGGGCTCGGGCGTGGTAACAGGGGTCGGCGGAGACAACGGCAGGCGCCGCGCTAGAAGACGGCGCGCGGGGGTGGCCACTGGGATTCGATGGGCTGCGGGTGGTGCCATGGGTCACTGCCGGGCCTGACCAATGGCGGCGAAAAGGCTGACCAGGGCAGGGTCGGCGCGTTTCAATCCGGCGCCGAATAACCAAAGCTGCATCTAAAACTGCATCCGCCATGTCCTTGCCTGTACAACCCACTGGCGCGCAACGTACTTGTGCGAAAAAGCACCGGTCTCTTAATCAATTGGTTCTCAGTTCAAGTCCGAGCCGGGGCACCACTTTCCCCCCTGGACGATCAAGAATGGCCTGAGCAACCACGTTCTGATTGACAGGCAAGGCTCACTGATGTATAACATCCCTGTTGAACATGAAGACCGCAAACGTCAGACAGCTTCGGCACGCCTTCGGCGACGTGATGGAATTGGTGACCGAGGGGCACGAAGTGAGCATCATCAAGAAAGGCAAAGTGATCGCGCTCTTGGGTCCACCTCCCCCCGTCAAGGGCAAGAAGATTGAGCTGCCCGACTTCGCAACCCGTCGCAAACGCATTTTCGGCGACCGGGTCCTGCCGGGCAGCATCATCGCTGAAGAGCGCGAGAGCTACTCATGCTAGTCTTTGCGGACACGGGTTTCATGGCGTCGCTTTACCTGGAGGAAACCACGTCCAAGGCGGCGGATGCCGCCCTAGGCGCGAACCAGGCGCCGTTGCCGCTCACGCCGCTGGCACAACTCGAACTCCGCAATGCCCTTAATCGCGCCGTTCAAAATGGGCGGATCACCCTGCAAGAACGCGACGCGCTCTGGCAAGACGTGGAAGCCGACATTGCCAGCGGTTTTCTCGTGCCGACGCCGGTGGCCGCCGACGAGTTACATCGCAAAGCGCGACACCTGAGTGACCGCCACACCCCCACGCTGGCCACCCGGAGTTTGGACTTGTTGCACGTCGCCGCCGCGCTGCTGTTGGAAGCCAAAGTGTTCTTCAGCTTCGACGACCGCCAACGCAAAGCGGCGGCGGCGGAAGGTCTGAAAGTCAAACCTTAACCCGGGCACTGACCGATCCCCATCCGGTAAATCCTGTTCATCCCGTCAAGGCCTGAGGCACTCGTGCCATCATTGCCAGGGCTCAACACTTGCCGTTCAGGGCCAAGGCGAGGTAGTTTGCGGCCATGAGCGGTATTGCCGAGATTGAAAACGCGATTGAGAAACTACCCGCCCCGCAGGTGGATGAGTTGGCGGCTTGGCTGGAAAAACTGCGTACGCGGCGGACTACGCCCGCACCCGTTGACTTTTGGTTGGAAGGGGCCCGGGGCGCCGCGCTTCCCGGTGAGACGACCGCCAAAGTGATGGCCCTGACTCGGGGCGAGGAATGAGTGGTTTTCTCTTCGACACCAACGCGTTGCTGGACGTAGCGACCGCCGACCCGGTTTGGCTTGGGTGGTCTGAAAACCAATTTCGCTTGGCGGCGGAGCAAGGACCGATCCTAATCAATCCGATCATCTACGCAGAACTGGCGCCAGCATTTCCGAACGCCACGGCTCTGAATCGGTGGCTCGACCCGACGGTGTTTGAACGGCTGCCGCTCCCTTACTCAGCCGGCTGGCTGGCGGCTCAGGCCTTTGTGAAATACCGTCGCGCCGGTGGTGCAAGAACCGCCCCCCTCCCGGATTTTTACATTACATTGCGCGGCGGAGACGAACCGACAAGGCGTTCGCCCAGGATTTCGAGACCGGCTACGAGCAATTCAAAATCGGGGCGATGCTGCGACAGGCCCGCGAAGCGGCAGGCGTAACGCCAGAGGGCCAGGCGCGCATGACCAAGACCAAGAAGTCCGCGATCTCGCGCCTGGAAAACCACGCCGAGGACGTGCGGTTTTCCACCGCGGAGCGGGTGGCGCGGGCGCTGGGCAAGGCAGTCCGAATCGAGTTGGTGGAAGCGAGTTGAGGGCCGCGAGGTTGTTGCTCGTGATGCACTCGCCCGCTCCCCTCGCCGGGTGCCCTGTGGGACATCCTGGGGCGGCTTCGGTCTCCCCAAGTCCGAAGTCGCCGTCGCGCACCGGAGTTGGTTCCCTGAGGTGGACGGTTCCGTCCACTGTCGGAATGACCGGTTGGCGAACCACGGAAGAAACGCCCAACTTCGTCGGCAACTCGGTGCCTGGGCGAAGTTGGCCCCCTTCCTTGATCTCCCCCTGACGCCTTCGCCCTCGACGGCGTTGGTACCAGAAAACCCCGAGCGAGAGAAATCAATGGTCCCACCGGCGAACGCGTCGGTACCCGTTTCGTCAATACTGGGGGCTGCCCAACTTGCGACCGGGCTTGAGAGAATGCTTCTCGTCCAGGTCGTCAAAAGCCTTTATCAGGGCCGGGAAATTGAATGAATTCTTGTCAATAGCCTTGTCCTCGGTTCGCCTGATGATCCCACGGCGCAACGCCGTTGCACGCTCGATCATCCCGTTATCCAGGAAAAACCCGTAGAGTGACCGGGTTCTGGAGTCACCCGGATCATCGGCAATTTGGAGGGCATCCAGTATCGGGACCATGGGCGGGGCCGCCAAGGCTTCGCGAGTCTGTTCCGAGACATAACCGAACATCGTTTCCCACGCCCAACCGTAGTCCCCCACCAGCCAGTACGACAGAGGCCAGTGGAAGCCATTCTTCGCTGCTTCTTGTTCGCTGCCGGCAGTGTGCTCCTTGAACTCCTCCGCCAGCAACGGCAGATAGGGTTCTACTCCGCTCGCCGCCAATTTCCTGATGAAGCTCAATCCGAATCCTGTGTCCGAGAGATTGGTCTTAAGGATTCCGCCCACCTGCTCCCAGTCGAATCTGAGCAACGCGTAGCCTGCGCTGGAGTGGATGTCATCGGTGCCGAGCTCCGTCGCATATCCATCGCCTTGAAGATCTTTGTGGGGCCACGGTCCTGAATTTGTCCGCACCGGTGAACTGGAAAAAAGAGCTGCGAGTGTCGGCACGAGGGCTTTGATCTGGCCGATTCCGATGGCGTCGGCTACGGCTGCCCGCACCACAGGAGAGGAATCCGAGGCCCGCTCCCACAAAGCACCCTCGCAGAACTCGCCCGGAAAGTCCGGCAGGACCAGCACCGCTTGGGCGCGCACAACCTCAGACGGGTCTTTCAGCCATCGTGGCAGTGAATTGCTCACCAAGGCAAAACGCGTGCACGACAGCGCGGCGATGGCCGCGGCGCGGCAGCGGCTGGACGCTGATGAATCTGCCGCCTCGACCAAGGCATAGGAAAATGGGGAGACTTGGACGATGCACTCGGGCTTGACCTCCGAGTATCCGCGCACGACGGGCATGGAGTGGGAATCCGGTAACAGCATCAAGGAGCAGCCACCCACGGCGTAACAGCCGATGGCCGTGGCGGCGACCTGCTCATTATGGTTTGTCACCAGTGGCACAACCGCCTGGAGCACCGCGTCGCGCTTAAAATCATCGCTGTGCGCCCACTGGTCGTAAGCCCTTCCCGCAAGGCTCAGGGTGTCGAGTTTGCTAATGGCGTAAGCCTGGTTTGTCGGGTTGGTGTCCTTCAAAAGCAGGTTGAGTTCGAGCCAATGCGCTTCCTTTACAGAAACGGTGGTGAGTGGACGGGTATCCAGGGCGGATGTGACGCCATCATGGTCGAGCTGCCGGAATTCACTGGGCCGGTTGGTAGCATCGGGCGGCGGGGTATAGAGGTAACCGGGTTGGTCCAGTTTATTGGCGAACAAGAGGTAGGATTTCCCCACCTCAAATTGATGCCAGGAAGGTGGGTCTCCCCCTCCCCATGCGTCCGGTCCACTCGTGTTGTGCCAGAAAATTAGATCGTTGGTGCTTGAGTGCCCTTTGAGCAGAGAGATGAGGTGAATCGTTGTCGCGTGTGGCTTCCCCCAATACGGGAACGACGAATTAGTTCTTGGGGTGGTCGCAATGACCTGACCCTTGAGAATCAAATCCGCTTCGGTCGCCATTTCCTCCAATCGCCCATGAGGTCGGGCGTAAACGCCGGACGTGATGTCACCAGGGACCAGGGCGAGGCTGGAATCGCTACTCTTCCCAAGACCAGAAGTTGACTCTTGTCCGCTTCTGCCAGTGCCCGCAACGCTGTACCCTGTCAGCAGGCAGGCCAAAAATGCAATCCCCACTGGAGTCGCCGCTCGCCTATTCACGAAACAATTTGTAACGCCCAAGCCCGCGGAGCGCAAGTCGCACGTGCAGTTTGATCGCCGCCTCAGCACCAGCAGGGCAAGCTGGCCCGGGCAGACCTGCCCCCAGCCGCCGGGGAGAGGTCCCCATGCACCGCATGGGGGCCGGGGCGGTCAAATCGGGGCGGGTGCGGGGTGAGGGCTACGCCTTGGTGGCCAGCGTCGGCGAAGACAACGGCAGGCGCCGCGCTAGAAGACGGCGTGGGGGGCCTTGCCACTGGAATTCAATGGGGCGCGGCCAATGACGAAGGGCACGGCCACGCTTAACCGATCGTGCCCGGAAAGGCTGCCCATTGTGGGGTTGGCGCGGGTCGATCCGCCACCCGATAACCAGAGTTACATCTAAAACTGCATTCGCCATGTCCTGCCTGTACGGCTCACTGGCGCGAAGCGGCGGGACGCTTGCGTTCGTTGGGAGTGGTTCCAACAGCGAAACCAACCCGTGTCTGCGCTGTCCAACGAGAATGCCTCATTCGTTGCGCGCGTCAGAAAGTGTGCTGGTTAAGTTGGCCCAGGCGCGCCGACCAGATGCCGGACTGCCTACTAAGGGAATCCCGGCGGGCGTGGTTGAGGCACGGCGGGGCTGCTGGTTGGGTCGTTTCCAGGTCTGGCCGGTGGTGCAGCGGGAACTGCGCGAAAGTGCGCGACGTTCGGCCAATCGCCGGCTGCGTCTCGCGAGCGCGATCCTCGGGACGCTGATGATTGCTGTCCTGGTGACCACGGCGGGTGGTCCGGAGGCGGGGTTGGGCAGCCGCCTGTTGGGCGGAATTCACACCCTGCTGCTCGTCGTGATATTGCTGGTCGTAGCCCCTCTGGCGGCCGACTGCATCGCACGGGAACATCGAGAGGGAACGCTTGGGTTGCTCTTCCTCACCCCGCTGAACGCCGGCGGGATTGTGGCCGGCAAGGCCCTCGCGCAAGGGCTCCGAGACTTCACCCTCTGGCTGGCGGTGTTGCCGTTGCTGACCCTTCCGTTTCTCGCGGGCGGGATCACGTGGTTCGACGCCCTGAGCGCCTTGAGCCTGGAGTTTTGCTCGGCGTTGTTGTGCCTGGCGGCGGGGCTCCTCGTTTCCTCCGTGCTCCGCGAGCGCCATCAGACCATCCCGCTGGCCTTTTGTCTGGGTGCCGTAATCCTATTGCTGTTCAGCCAGTTCGTCATGGTCGTCCTTATTGTGGCTTGGCGTGGATTCGCCGCGCTCAAAGACCTGGACTGGAACTTCAGCATGGAGGGCGTGCGGCTTTTCACCGGCATCTGGGGAGGGCACGGCGTCAACGCCTGGCACGACCTGGCGAGGGCTTCGCCCGTCCTGGCGAGGACTTGGCTCTGGCTTTGCTGGACCAACCCGATCATCGCCATCCTGGTCGCTTATGTGACCCTCCGTTTCGCGGCGGCCAGGCTCAGAGCTTCTTGGCGCGAGCGGATCCCCTCGCCCCGGCGAACGAACTTCCTCCGGCGGTACTGCTCGCCTTTGTTCGCCGGGCGATTCCGCAGCCGCATGCAGCGCACGCGGGATCTCAACCCGATCGCGTGGTTGCAACAGTATTCCTGGAAGGCGCGGGCCAACAAGTGGCTCCTCTGCCTGGGCTTCTTGCTGGTTGGCTTTACCTCCGACGCCAGCCTTGAACGCGACCGCGATTCGATCCACCTCGGGTTACTCCTCGTGCTGGGCGGTTTCTACCTATTTGTCGCGGTAAGCGGATTTGTGGAGGAAAAGCGTAATGGGGCCCTCGAAATGCTGCTGGTTACACCCCTTTCGCCCAGCCAACTGATCTTGGGCCGCGTGTGGGGACTGTGGCAGCAGTTCCTCCCTGCCAGCCTGGTCATCGCTTTTTCCTATGCGCTCTCGTTATGGAGGCCGGGAATCGAAGACCTGGACCTGGTGGAGTTGGAGCGGAGGGTTCTGATGCTCGCCTGCGCCTTCCTTACGCTGCCGATCTTCGCGACCTATTTCGCCCTGCGGGTGAAGAGCCTCCTCGGCGCGGCGGCGCTAACGGTGCTTGCGACGTGGTTGCCAACGCAATTCGCCGGGGAGGCCGTATTGATGTTCACTGATCGCCCGGGACTGCTGTTCCCGCTGTTCCTGCTGCTCGGCTACGGCGCGGGTGCACTTCTGGCCTGCCTGATGTTGCGCCACAGCCTCTCGCGGAGGATATATTCCTTCTGATCCGGGTCTGGAGAAACTCCCCCTCTCCGGCCAACTGGACATCGAAGAGTTCTCCCGGCTTGGCCGTGGGCAGGACCACGCGCCGTTTAGTGTCTGCGGCCACTGTCATCGTGGGACTATCACGGTTTCAAGGGCCTTCCTGAGGGGTAAGGACGGGCTGCCCCCACCCCTCAGCAAGGCACTTGATCCGGAGTTTGATGCCGCGCTACGACCTGTGCCTTGAGGCCGTTCGGAACTTGCTGCGCGACGCGCGGGAGTGGTAGGCTTGGGTTATGAGCGGCCTGGCCGAAATCGCAGACACCCTAGAACAGCAACCCGCGCCGGCGGTGGAGAAACAGACCGCTCGGCTGAAAACACAGTGCGGCTGATCCTTCCGATCCCCTAAGGACAGCTCACAACCCATATTCGCCGGCCAACCCATGAACCCGCCCCTCGATTTCACCGCCTCGTGCCCGATGCCGATGCAGAATTATCCGCAAGTCCTCATGGCCCATGGTGGCGGGGGCAGGTTGATGCACGAACTCATCGGCAAACTGTTCGTGCCGGCGTTCCGCAACCCGCTGCTGGCAACGCAGCACGACGCGAGCGTGTTCGAAGTGGGGGGGCAACGATTGGCGTTCACCACGGATTCGTACGTAGTGCGGCCGTTATTCTTCCCGGGCGGGAACCTGGGTTCGATGGCGGTGCATGGCACCGTCAATGACCTGGCGATGGCCGGAGCCCGTCCGCTCTACCTGAGCGCCGGGTTCATTATTGAAGAGGGGTTGCCGATGGACACCTTGTGGAAGATCGTCACCTCGATGCAGCAGGCGGCAGAGGCGGCGGGGGTGGCGATCATCACGGGCGACACCAAAGTCGTGGACAAAGGCAAGGGGGACGGGCTGTTTATCAACACCTCGGGCATTGGGGTGGTTGAACACTCGCTGCGCATCGCGCCGCAGAGCGTCCGACCGGGTGACGTGGTGTTGGTCAACGGGGATGTGGGCCGACACGGGATGGCGATTATGGCGGTGCGCGAGGGCCTGGCATTCGAGAGTGCGATCGAGAGCGATTCGGGCCCGCTGGCGGAGGTGGTGCTCGAACTGCTCAAAACCGGGATCGACGTCCATTGTCTGCGCGATCTCACTCGCGGCGGCTTGACGAGCGTGCTCAACGAAATCTCCGAGGCAGCCAACCTGATGATCGAGGTGGAAGAGCGACTCATCCCGATTCGTGAGGATGTGAGGGCGGCGTGCGAGATCCTGGGCTTGGATGCGTTGAGTGTGGCCTGTGAAGGGCGGTTCGCGGCGTTCGTGCCGGAGCGGGACGCCGAGGCGGCGCTGCGGGTGCTTCAGGCCCACCCCAGCAGCGCCGGGGCTTGCCGCATCGGCCAGGTCAGCGAGCAAGCGGGCGCGAGGGTCCGCCTGCGCAGCACGATCGGCGCGCAACGCATCCTGGATATGTTCAGCGGGGAGCAGTTGCCCCGCATCTGCTAAGGACCGAGGCGGGGTGCCGGACCGGCCAGGGGCTAGACATCGATCACCGGGCCGCTTCCGTCTCCCCCGCCGCCATCGCGATGGCGGCGGGAGGCGGACCGATGCTCCAGCTTCATGCGCGCGTGGGAGTTACCGGTCATCAGGTTCAGCAGGGTCGAGATCAGGCTGATGACCAGCGCCCCCCAGAAAGCCCCCCAGAATCCGTCGACATAAAAGTGGGGGCGCAGGACACAGCCGATGAAATAGAGCACCAAGGCGTTAATGGCAAAGCGGAACAAGCCCAGGGTGAGGAGCAGGAGGGGCAGCGTCAACAAGAGCAGGATGGGCCGGAGCACCGCATTGAGCACCCCCAGCAGGAGCGAGGCGCACAGGAGGGCGAGCGGCCCCTCGTAATGAACGCCCCTGACGGTGTTCACCGCCACTAAGACGGCGAGCGTGTTGATGGTCCAGGTAGCAAAAAAGCGTTTCACATCGCTTGGGCCCTTGCCCGCCCCTCATTCAGCCTGAACCAGCCTCGACCTGCAAGAACGAAGTGGCTGATTCCGTACGGAGTTCGACACCCTCCAGAGCGGAAGGGACCAGGCAGAACCGGCCTGGATCAAGGGCGAGGTTCTCGCCCGCCGAAATGATGTCCAATCGCCCGGTGAGGACCCCAAGGATCCGCATCCGCCCGGCTGCCAGGGGCCAGGAAGCACCCGCGGGAGCCAGTCGAGTTTCCACGGTGAACAGGGGATCGCGAACCAATTCCCGCACCTCGATCAAGCCGTCGACGCGTGGCTGGGCCCGGACCAAGCCAGGTTCGAAGTCGTCGAAGTCAATGCTGGCCAGCGATTCGGGGAGGTGCAATGAGCGAGGCCTGCCGTCCAACCCGAGCCGGTTCCAATCGGACACGCGGTAGGTGGTGTCAGAGTTCTGCTGGATCTCGAAGACCACCAACCCCGCGCCCAGGGCATGAACGCGGCCGCTGGGGAGAAACATCGCGTCGCCAGCCCGGACCGATACTCGGTGAAAGCAGGCATCCACGGTGCCGGAGGCGAGCTTGCGTTCAAACTCGGCCCGGGTAATTCCCGGCTTCAGCCCGACAAACAGTTCCGCTCCCGGCACGGCATGAGCGATGTACCACATCTCGGTTTTTGGATCGCCACCCAAGGCCAAGGCCTTGGCGGCGGGCGGATGCACCTGCAAAGAGAGTTTCTCACGGGCATCGAGGATCTTGATGAGGAGGGGGAAACGGCCGCGCCAGGAGGGCGCGGCCCCGAGGATCTCGGCGCCGTGGCATTCCATCAGCCAACGCAAATCCTTTCCCGCCAAAGGGCCGTTAGCGATCACGCTGGCATCGCCCGGCCGATCGCTGATCTCCCAGGATTCGCCGATGGGGGCTTCCGGCGGCAACACTTTGCCGTAGGCGCGTTCCAACATCCGGCCGCCCCACACGCGCTCCTTCAGGATCGGCTCGAAGACCAAGGGGTAGAGCATCACAACAAGGGGTTGGTTAGGGGCTGGTTTCACGAGCTTCCAGCGCCAGAGAGAGCCGGAAGCAGGTCCGCCACGACCGAGAACCGCCGCAGGCCTCCGACCTCACGCCGAAGGCCTCTCATCCGGGGCTGGCAGATTCTCCTGGAAGTGGCCGAAGGCGCGGAACTTGGCGTAGCGGGCTTGGAGCCGTTCCGAGATGGACATTTTGAGCAGTTCCTCCAGATGCCGACTGAGGCAGGTCTTGAGGTTTTCCGCCGTCTGGTGGTGGTTGGTATGGGCCCCGCCGAGAGGTTCGGGGATGATCTCATCGACGAGTCCCAGTTGGAGCAGGTGCTTGGCGGTGATCTTCAGGGCCTCCGCGGCCTTGGAAGCCGCGGCGCGATCCTTCCACAATATGGCGGCACAGCCCTCCGGACTAATGACCGAGTAATAGGCGTTCTCGAGGATGAGCACGCGATCGGCCACCCCGATCCCGAGCGCGCCACCAGAACCACCTTCGCCGATCACGACCGCTATGACGGGGACCTCCAGGAGCATCATCTCGCGGAGGTTAACCGCGATGGCTTCCGCGATGTGCCGTTCCTCGGCGCCGATGCCGGGATAGGCCCCCGCCGTATCAATCAACGAAATGACGGGCAGTCCGAACTTCGCCGCTAATTTCATGAGGCGCAACGCCTTGCGATAGCCTTCCGGGTGGGCTGAACCGAAGTTGCGCAAAATGTTCTCTTTGGTGTCCCGCCCTTTCTGGGTGCCAATCACCACCACCCGGTGTGGCCCCAAACAAGCGAACCCACCGACCACCGCACGGTCGTCGGCAAACAACCGGTCTCCATGCAATTCGTTGAACCCCGTAAACGATCGTTCGAAATAATCCAGTGTAAACGGCCGCTTGGGATGCCGGGCAATCTTAATCCGATCCCAAGCGTTTAGGTTTGAAAAAATCTGCCGTTTGGTCTCCTCAATCTTCTTCTCGATCGTG
>Ga0316228_1003812_pt1 | contig 11736 bp, 9 predicted proteins | sample TBH18021metaG_FD_206005 | JGI IMG/M metagenome (GOLD analysis project Ga0316228, IMG submission 206005) | Freshwater microbial communities from Trout Bog Lake, Wisconsin, USA - TBH18021 | ecosystem: Environmental > Aquatic > Freshwater > Lake > Hypolimnion/Profundal zone | place: USA: Wisconsin... | reverse complement strand
CGATGGCAGTGACCGTCTTTTATTTGACATTACCCTTATATTTTTGGCGTATTTGGCTTTTTTGAGGAACCTATGTATAACCCATTCCCTTATCGATTTACGAAAGATGTGTTTTTCAAACGGGTATTTATATCGCTATTTTTGGTTGCAATAGGCTATATCATTTATCAATTACAATCGGTAATTTTGCCATTTTTGGTAGCATTTATTTTGTCGTATGCGATTAATCCGTTGGTGCAAAAATTACAGGACAAGGCGCATATTCGCCGCTGGGTGGCAATTTTACTGGTATATTTGTCCACTGGGCTGATGATTGGATTGATACTTTGGTGGCTCATTCCACTGGTGTGGGAGCAGTTACAATCGGCATGGAAGTATGTACCGACAGCGATTGACTACTATAACAATACGCTTCGAGGCTGGGTGCGTTCTCACACGCCGATACGCTTGCCTGCCATGCAAGTACGCGATATGTCCAAAGGCTTGGTCGATTTTCTCAAAGAAAACTACAATATCACCGATGCGCGCTCATTTTTTACCAATTTAATGTTATCAGGCATGAATGTAATCAATGTGGCGGGCATTGTGGTACTGGTGCCGATTTTGATGTTTTATTTTTTATATAATTGGGATGAGCGCTTGGTAAAAATGCGTCATATGATTCCTAACCGTTATATTCCATCGGTCTATCGTATCGCCAAAGAAAGTGATGAAGCGTTGATGTCATTTATCAAAGGTCAGTTACTGGTGATGGTGTTGCTCGGTATGGTGTATGCGGTACAACTGCAACTCATTGGACTTAAAGTCGGTCTTATCATTGGTATGATAGCGGGTATCGCAAGTTTTGTGCCGTATCTTGGCTTTACCCTTGGCTTTATTGCGGCGATTATTGCAGGGCTATTTCAATTTGGCGTGGACTGGGTACATTTAGTGCTAATTGTCGGTGCCTTTATGGTAGGGCAGGCGGTGGAAGGTTATGTTTTGCAGCCGTTATTGTTGGGTGATAAAATTGGTTTATCACCATTGTGGGTGATATTTGCCGTACTTGCCGGGGCGGCACTGGCAGGCATTGCAGGTATGCTGATTGCTTTGCCGCTCGCCGCTGTACTCAATGTGCTATTCCAACATGCGTATGACAGTTACCGTGAAACTGAGTTTTATAAAGGCGATGCTCAATATAGTCTATTTAAAGAAAAAAATCTGATGGATATCAAACTTGAGCAGCAACAAAAACAAATCGAGGAGCAAATGAAAAAAGAAAATACCAGTTGGATGGCGCGGATAAAAAATATCTTCTAAAACAGCAAGATGTCATTCAAATGACTACAAAAGCATAATTTTACCGTATAATAGCCGACTATGTGATAGGCGGTTATAGATACGCTCAATCAAGCATTTATTGTGAGGGGTTGGTCTGCCTTACGTTAAATGCTTTTTTTATTTGCTATTTTTCCAATAAATAACGCGTCGTTGATAGCTGATAGCGTCATCATAGGTTTATTTATTGGTTTATCATCAGTTAGGTATTTTATGCAATCAAACAATTCTGTAAGCCCAGTAGCAGCCATGTCTGCCGCTGAATTAAATCCCCAATTATCAGCCCAACTATTAAAGAATGACGTAGACATGCTTGATGATAATGATTGGGGTGATGACGCGTCAGACAATGAAGCTTTAGACAATGAAGCATTAAACAATGAAGCGCAGCAAACCTTGGGCGATGCCAAAGGGAGCAGCCAAGGCGATGACATCAAATCCGCGCGTTTTCGCAAGCTACAAAAAAAATTACGTAAGCTGGTCTCTTGGGCGATTCGTGACTACAACATGATTGAAGACGGTGATGTGGTCATGGTGTGTATTTCAGGCGGTAAAGACAGTTTTACCTTACTGGATATTTTATTGTTCTTAAAGAAAATAGCACCGATTCAGTTTGATGTGATTGCCGTCAATCTTGACCAAAAGCAACCTGACTATCCTGAAGATATTTTGCCCAACTATCTGACCGAGCACGGCATTCCGTATTATATTTTAGAAAAAGATACCTATAGCGTGGTCAAGCAAATCGTACCAGAAGGTAAAACTTACTGTTCTGCGTGTTCACGTCTGCGCCGTGGTTCGTTATATGGATTTGCCAAACAAATTGGCGCAACCAAAGTGGCACTGGGTCATCACCGTGATGATATCATGGCGACGTTTTTCTTAAATTTATTTCACGGCGGTAGTCTCAAAGCCATGCCACCAAAACTGCTATCGGATGATGGGCAAAATATTTTGATTCGTCCGCTTGCGTATGTGGAAGAAAAAGACATTATCAAATATGCCAATTACAAGCAGTTTCCGATTATTCCTTGTAACCTGTGCGGCAGCCAAGAAAACCTACAACGGGCGATGATTAATGACATGCTACGCACATGGGATCAGCAATACCCCAATCGCTTGGATTCGATATTCGGCGCGATGCAAAATGTCGCACCGTCACAGCTCGCTGACCGTGAGTTGTTTGACTTTGAAAATCTGCAGTTAAGGCGTGATGAGCATATCCGTGTATTTGAAGGGGAAAACATCCAAGCGGGGCAGATTGATGAGCAGCTTCAGCAAAAAGGGGTACCAACCGCACCTGATGTGCAAACCTTTGACCCCACCAAATCCCAGAAAAACAAAGCGCCTCAAAAACCCAAAGTGCATGAAAAATCCAACACCAACCAAAACGCTGAGAGCCAAAAAATACCGACAATCAATCCTTTGGTTTGATAACCAAGCGGGTCAAGCACACAGCTATTTTGGTTGTTGTAATGGGTTAGGCTATTGAGGTGATAAGCGGTTGATTCGATAAGCTACTGGTTTAATAAGAAAGTTCGGTTAAATACACCCGAACTTCTTTTTTAGTTTTAACCATTTTAGTTTTAATTTGTAAATTATTGTCGTCACGCAGCGAGTCGTATCGCTAAACGAGATTGCGCAACGAAATTTCAAAACAAAATTTCACGATAAGTTTGTCCCGTTGTTTTTTTTATCTTATCTGCGATTATTTTTTTGAGCCTGTGGTTGCATCATTGCTACGTGTAACAGGTTGGCTTGATGTAGGCTGATGGTTATCACTGTATTTTGGGTAGCGGTTGTTAGGTGCGATGCGGGGATAATACGGACGTAACCCTCCATCTAAACCGCCCCAACCACCAAAACGGCTACCGTAGAAGGGTGAGTCCCAAAATGGGTCGGTGTTGTACCACAGTTGATTTAGCCTTTGTTCACGTTGGTAGTTGAGATAACCTTCGTCATGGGCTTTTAACAAATCAAGCGTCATCGATTGTGGGCATACATCATTGTAATCATAGCCTTCACGTCCCAACTGGTAAGCGCGTAGCGGCGTGCAATAACGTTTTAATCCTGCTTCACGACCTTGTTGCCACTGTTGTTGGTTGGGTGTGGTATTAGCTTTAGCGCATTGCTTGATATGCTTTTGAATATAATCTTGACTGCGACCCAGTAAACCATCTTGATAACCAATGATTTGCCAATTGCTTTGTTGGCATTGAGTGGGTGTTAATCCGCCGCCCAAGGTAGCACAACCTGTCATCGAGGCAGTGACAGCAAACAGTCCAAGCATTTTTTTTGAGGTGGTTGCTGGGTGATAGGTTTCTATGAATGAAAGCATCGTCATGGTGGCACCTTTAAGGTTTACGGTCGCTATTAGCCAGTCAAAAACTGGCTAAACCGATTAAACCGTTAATGAATTGATATTTTTTAATTTAGCAGATTATTTATATAAAAGCATTTATCAATGGTTAAAATTTTGTTAGGCTACTTAATACAACCAAATGAATAGCATCAAATTAATAGGGTCAAAATTTTGGGTTAATGTGGTGATATTGCGTTAATTTTTTATCAACAGGGTGAGGGTCATGCAAAAAATTTTAATCGCCAATCAAAAAGGGGGATGTGGTAAAACCTCGATTGCGGTGAGTCTAGCGGCGGCATTGGCAAACCAAGGCAAAACAGTGGCATTGGCAGATGCAGACCCCCAAAAATCAAGCCTACAGTGGCTAAAAATGCGCCCAGCGGACGTACCTGCCATTATCGGTATTGACTGGCGCGATAGCAATGATATAGGTGATATCCCAAAAACCTTGGGTAAAAATGACTGGCTGATTATTGATGCCCCGGGTGCATTATCAGGCACTAAAGCCGAGCAGCTGATTGCCGAATGCAAGGCGATTTTAATTCCTGTTTTACCCGCTTTTTTTGATATTGACAGTACCAAACGCTTTTTAAAAAGCCTAGAAGACATCAAACGTATCCGCAAAGGCAAAGTCGATATTTATCTGGTTGCCAATCGCGTGCGTAGTCAATTGATGCAGGACAATGAGCCGACCGAAAAACTGATGGCGTATTTTGACAGTATTGGGCAGCAGCCACTGGCTTGGCTATCTGAGCGTAGTATTTATCAAGCCTTGGCAGAGCGCGGCTTGACGATTTTTGATAAAAGCCAAAAACCGTATCGCGACATTCAAGCCCAGTGGCAGCCGATTATGGATATGCTAGCTTCCGAGCCGCAGCCGACTGACAAAGTTGAAGCCAAAGCCGAAAACAAAGCTGACACCAAAACTGAAGCAAAAACGTCATCTAAAAAATCCAAAAATAGCAGCTGGTACGAGTAATATAATCAATGGGAATATGGATAGCCATCGCCATCGGGGTGTTTATTGTCGGTAGTATCATGGGGTTAAAACCATCTGCTCGCGAGACCATGCGTGATAATCTGCGCATGGCAGCCAGACGCGTAGGCGTGCAGCCAAAATTGGTCGCATGCCCTGATTGGATTATCGGCGATACAGGCGAACGCGGTAAAGGCATGATGGCGCAATACGGCGTGGTGATTGAAGACGCGCAGATGCGCCCCTGTGATTATCAAGTGATTGAGGGCAAATGGCGACCCTTTACCGGGCATTATCCCGCTAATTTTGCGCTTGATAATCGGGAGGTGGATTTACCGGCATCCATCGCAACAACCGTTAAAGGTTTAAGCTGTAAAGCCAATTTTGTGTGTATTTATTGGCAAGAAAATAGCCAACTGGGCATGAAATCAGAACTTGAAACCACCGAAAAAGACCTAATCATGTTAAAAAGTAAATTGCATGATTATGCCAAATTGGTGCAGAATAACTAACTTTTCGTATTTTAACTTACCCTTTTTAATGATTTTGTGAACCCAACATGAGTAAAACACCGACAGCGAGAAAATCAACCAAAACCACGGATACGGCTGATACAAAAACAGACACCAAAGCCGCCGAAAGAGCCGCCGCGCCCACATCAAAAGCATCAAAAACAGTGCCTAAAACGTCGGGGCAAGGCAAAGCCTTGGTGATTGTGGAATCCCCTGCCAAAGCCAAAACCATCAATAAGTATCTGGGAAATGATTTTATCGTCCGCTCTAGTGTGGGGCACGTGCGTGATTTACCTGTGTCGGGTTCTGGCGCAGCAAAAACCGATGATAAGTCGGATACCAAGCTCACCAAAGAGCAAAAAGCGCAGCAAGCCCTGGTACGGCGTATGGGCATTGACCCCGAGCACGACTGGGTGGCACATTATGAAATTCTACCCAGCAAAGTTAAAGTGATTAAAGAATTAAAATCCCTTGCCAAAGACGCCAAAGAAATTTATCTTGCAACCGACTTGGATAGAGAAGGGGAAGCGATTGCCTGGCATCTTAAAGAAGTCATCGGTGGCAGTGATGACAAATACAGCCGTGTGGTATTTAACGAAATCACCAAAAATGCGATTCAAAATGCCTTTAAAAGCCCCACCAAGCTAAACTATGACCGTGTCAACGCGCAGCAAGCCAGACGATTTTTAGACCGTGTCGTAGGTTTCATGGTATCGCCATTGCTATGGCAAAAAGTAGCGCGCGGACTGTCGGCAGGGCGAGTACAATCTGTCGCCACGCGTCTAGTGGTGGAGCGTGAACGTGAAATTCGCGCTTTTACCCCAGTGGAATATTGGGAAATCCATAGCAATACCCACAGTCAGCAAGCCAAACAAGAGACCATTCGCCTAGAAGCGGTAAAAAAAGCGGGCAAACCCCTGTCGCTAGAAAACGAAGCGCAGACCCATGCCGTTGTTGCGTTGCTTGAAACATCCGATTTTATCGTGGCGGATCGGGAAGAAAAACCCACCCAGTCAAAACCTGCTGCACCTTTTATTACCTCGACACTGCAACAAGCTGCAAGTACCCGCCTTGGTTTCCCTGTCAAAAAAACCATGATGCTGGCTCAGCGCTTGTATGAAGCAGGTCATATCACCTATATGCGAACTGACAGTACTTTTTTGTCAGCGGATGCACTCACCAGTGTACGCGGTTTTATTGACAAGCAATACGGCGCAAAATATGTCCCGAAATCGCCCAATGTGTATGGCAACAAGCAAAACGCCCAAGAAGCGCACGAAGCGATTCGTCCGTCAGACGTTTTGGTGCAATCTGCCTCACTAAAAGACATGGAGCGCGATGCCCAGCGCCTATATGAGCTGATTTGGCGCCAGTTTGTGGCGTGTCAGATGCCACCTGCGCAGTACCAATCCATGACGTTGATTGTCAATGCCGGTGAGATTGAGCTTAGAGCCAAAGGTCGCGTGATGACCTTTGATGGGTATACCAAAGTACAGCCCCCTGCCAAAAATGAAGACAATCTATTACCTGATGTAAAAGTCGGGGAAAAACTGGTGGTCGATAGTATCGAGCCTACCCAACATTTTACCAAGCCGCCTGCCCGCTATACTGAAGCAAGCCTAGTCAAAGAACTGGAAAAACGTGGGATTGGTCGTCCGTCCACGTATGCCGCTATCATCTCAACCATTCAAGAACGTGGGTATGTCAAGGTAGAAAACAAACGTTTATTCGCCGAAAAAATGGGTGATATCGTCACTGACAGATTGGTCAACAGCTTTCCGCATTTGATGGACTATACTTTTACCGCAGGGCTGGAAGAAAACCTAGATGAAGTCGCTGAAGGTCAGCAAAACTGGAAAAAAGTGCTGGATGATTTTTATGGCGATTTTAAAGGCAAGTTGGAGCGTGCCAAAGACGAAGACGGTATGAAGCCCAATGACCCAACCGATGTTCCAGATATTCATTGTGACCTATGTCAGCGCCCAATGCAGATCCGTACCGGTTCAACAGGGGTGTTTTTGGGTTGTACCGGCTATAATTTACCGCCCAAAGAGCGTTGTAAAGGCACCAAAAACTTGATGCCTGTAGAAGCCTTTCATAGCCAAACCAGTAAAGAAAGCCAAAATCTCGGTGAGGACGACGCGGACAACAACGACGAAATCCAAGCGCTACTTGAGAAAAAACGCTGCCCGAAATGTCATACCGCGATGGATGGGTATATTGTCGATGGCGGGTTAAAACTCCATGTCTGTGGTAACAATCCTGACTGTGATGGCTATCTACTAGAAAAAGGCGTCTTTGAAACCACAGGCAATGACGATGTGCCTACCATACCTTGTGATAAATGCGATGGGCAAATGGTGCTCAAAACTGGGCGTTTTGGTGCCTATTTTGCCTGTCAGCAGTGTGATAATACCCGTAAAGTGCTCAAAAATGGCGATGCAGCGCCACCACGCATGACCGCAATCCCTATGCCAGAACTCAAGTCGCAAAAATTTGATGACCATTACATTTTGCGTGAAGGGGCAGCAGGGTTATTCTTGGCAGCGTCAAAATTTCCCAAAGTGCGGGAGACGCGCCCACCAAAACTGTCAGAATTACGCGCGATAAAAGATCAGTTGGAAGATAAATTCCAGTATTTATTTAGCGCGCCAGATACCGATAATGAGGGCAATCCAACGATTTTGCGTTGGAGTCGTAAAAATGCCGAGCAATATATCGGCTCAGAAAAAGACGGCAAAGCCACTAAATTTGCATTGGTTTATCGTAAAGGCAAATGGATTGAAGAGTAATGGCAACCAACAAAAAACCCTAGCCTATGCTAGGGCTTTTTATGGATAAATAAAATCTTTATTTTAAATCAGTGCTGTCATCTTCAATTACAAAGCTAACAATCATCATCACGTTATAGCTAGTGATATTACCATCGCTAACGCGTACTTTTTGCTCTTTAATCCAAGCACCTTCCACGTTATTAACCGTTTTGTTGACTTTTGCAATCCCTTTTTTGATGGCATCTTCAAAACTGACCGTTGAGCTGCTGCTAATTTCAATATTTTTTGCCACTGACATAACGATATCCTTATTTTCTATTGTATTATTTTCCTAATAAATTTTTAATCTAAAACTTATCAAGTTTAACTTAAGTTATCTCAAACCTGATGCTTATAACTTATCAAATATGCAAAAAAATACCAAAGTTAACTTGTAACTTTGGTATTAGTTTTGGCTATCACATCGACTAGAAGCGTAACCAATATTGCGCAATTTTAAACGATGTAAAAGTAGCTATGCAAGCCTTTAAATTAAGCAAAAATCATTTCAATATCTTTGTGATCAAACCGGTAAACATGTCCGCAGAAACCACAATCTAACGCCAATTCACCCCCATGCTCTTTAGCAATTTCTAATGCCGCTGGTTTGCCCAACTGAAAAATTGCCGATTCACTTTTCTGCTGTGAGCAGGTACAAGCAAAGGTCAACGGCATAGGCTCAGCCGTCACCACGTCTTCTTCATGATACAAGCGATATAAAATCTCATCAGCTGGCAAGGTGGTTAATTCTTCAGCTTTTAGCGTTTTGGTTAAGATTTTTAAGCGGGGGAACAAGTCATTGTCCACCGTCTCATACTCTTCTTCTGTGGTACGTGGTAGCAACTGCAGCACGATACCGCCCGCTTGCTCACCATCACAAGCCAAGTTGATTAGGGTAGGAATCTGTACGGATTGCTGCTGATAGTGTGCCAAACAATCCGCTAGGTTATCTGACACACGCTCAACGATGCCTTGATAGCCTTCTGCTTGTGTGCCATACGTGGCATCAGGTTGGATATTAATAAATAACACCCCTTCACCGACTTTACCAAGTTTGGCAAAGGCATCATTCGCGGTTTGTGCGGATTGCCACGCGCCTGTCCACTCTGCAAGACCGCGAATGTGACCTTGGTGGTCGCACTCTGCCATCGCCCAAGTTAAGCTGTCCTGTTCAGTATCCGCGGCTGCCCCTGAATTTTGCAATTGAATGGATAGACGACCTTCGATTTTTAAGGTACCAATCAGCAAGCTTGCCGCAACCAACATTTCCCCAAGTAGTTTTTGCAGGGCAATTGGGTAATCTTTTTGCTGCAATATCGTCTGCAGACTGTCATTAATGCGTACCACGTCACCGCGTACGGGGCTTTTCTCAAAATAAAAACGTTGGCGCATATCAAAATCGGGAAGTGCTGGAGTCGCTGTTGTCATAAATAACCTATTTTAAGTGAGTTTTAATCAATTTATTGAACTCTAAATGGGGATAAAATAGAAAATAGCAAAAAAATGGTAAAAAAATTGTCGATGAGGAAAAAATATTTTTTGTAAATCTATTGTCACAACACAGAAAAGTAAATTACTATAAACACACATTTTAAATCTTTTGAGTATCCTAAACTATTTTTTATCAGTCATTGTGCAAAGTTTTGCCAGATTTTAATGGGTGCAATGAGGGATGATGAAGGACAGGGAAGGATAAACATAAAGAGATGGGGGAAGTCTTTTTACTCGATTTGGCATTGACAGCCACACAGCGAAAAGATTAACTAAGAACGTATCATACGACAAGGATCATAGGATGATTTTAATCTCTAAAAAGCCAATCGCTTTAGCAACCGTTGCTATTATGGCATTAGGTCTTGCAGGTTGTAACAAAGCCAGCGACAACAAAGCGGCAGGGACTGAAGGTAGCCAACCAGCGGCAGCGGCTACTGGTGAAAAAACGCTCGATAAAATTAAAAAATCAGGGGAAATCGTACTGGGTTACCGTGATTCCTCAATTCCATTTTCTTATATCGCAGGTACGCCAAACCAACCTGTGGGTTATGCCCATGACCTACAATTAAAAATTGTTGATGCAGTTAAAAAACAATTGAATATGCCAGACCTTAAAGTACGTTACAACCTCGTAACCTCACAAACCCGTATCCCATTGGTACAAAATGGTACGGTTGACTTAGAGTGTGGTTCAACCACCAACAATGAAGAGCGCCAAAAACAAGTGGCTTTCTCAAACGGTTTCTTTGAAATTGGTACTCGCTTATTAACCGCTAAAGATTCAGGTATCAAAGATTTTGCGGATTTAAAAGGCAAAACCTTGGTGACTACCGCAGGTACTACCTCTGAGCGTTTTATCAAAAAACTCAACGATGACAAAAAAATGGGCATTAACATCGTTTCTGCCAAAGACCACGGCGAATCTTTCTTGATGTTAGAAAGCGGTCGTGCGGCAGCCTTCATGATGGATGACGTACTGCTTGCGGGTGAAAAAGCCAAAGCCAAAGATCCCAATAAATGGGTCATTGTTGGTACCCCACAATCGTATGAAATTTATGGCTGTATGATGCGTAAAGACGATAGTGAATTCAAAAAAGTAGTCGATGATGCGTTGGTTGCGACTTATTCATCAGGTGAAATCAACGACATCTACAAAAAATGGTTCATGTCACCGATTCCACCCAAAAACATCAACATGAACTTCCAAATGTCTGACAACTTAAAAAGCTTGTTAGCAAACCCACATGACGGCGCGCAACCAAAAGACGTCGCTAATGCAGCCGCATCTGCTACCGTCAATGCCGTAGCAACGGGCGCTAGTAATGTGGCAACCGCTGTGGCATCTGCAAGCAATGCAATTGCAAGTGCAACAAAACCTTAGTTGATAGGATAACAACAAACTAGGTTAGGAAGGTTACTATCCAACATAAAACTGACGTCATCACCTATCAATTGTGGTTACGTCAGTTTTAGTTTTTGGGTAAATCAATTTGCTAGACAGGATTTTGGGGGTGGCAATGAATTATAGTTGGAATTGGGGCGTGTTGCTGCAACCAACAGGTGTAGGCAACGAAGTCTACTGGCAGTGGCTATTGACAGGCTTTAAATGGTTGTTGGTCATTGGTGGGAGTGGGTGGCTGATTGCCTTAATTATCGGTACGATTTTAGGTATTATGCGTACTTTACCAAACAAAACTGCCAGAGCGATTGGTACGGCTTACGTGAGTTTTTTTCGTAACATTCCGCTATTAATACAGTTATTCTTCTGGTTTTATGTGGCACCTACTTGGCTGACACCTGCCTTACAAAAATGGTGGTTTCAGGAGTTAGACCCAAATACCTCGGCAGTTATTTCAGCAAGTATTGGTCTTGGGTTATTTACTGCGGCGCGTATCGTCGAGCAAGTGCGTACGGGTATTGAATCATTGCCAAAAGGGCAGACCAATGCTGCCTATGCGCTCGGGTTCACCTTACCCCAGACGTATCGTCATATCGTCTTGCCACAGGCATTTCGGGTGATTTTACCACCCATGAGCTCTGAGCTTACCAACTGTTTTAAGAATGCCTCGGTCGCTTCATTGGTCGGGGTTACTGAGCTGATTAGCCAAACCAAAACTATCAGTGAATATACCCAGAACAATATCGAAGTGTATACCTTTACCACGATTATTTATTTATTGTTTAATTTGGTGTTGATTTATTTTATGACTTGGCTTGAGAAAAAATTACGCATCAAAGGTCAAATCGATGGGGGTGGCGCAT
>Ga0316228_1003810_pt1 | contig 11738 bp, 10 predicted proteins | sample TBH18021metaG_FD_206005 | JGI IMG/M metagenome (GOLD analysis project Ga0316228, IMG submission 206005) | Freshwater microbial communities from Trout Bog Lake, Wisconsin, USA - TBH18021 | ecosystem: Environmental > Aquatic > Freshwater > Lake > Hypolimnion/Profundal zone | place: USA: Wisconsin... | reverse complement strand
GTCGTCATCGCAGGTCGCAATGACGTCCACGATGGCATCGCCCATGGCGAGCACGTCGAAACGGTGGGAAGGCATCGGGCCGCGCGACTAAGCGGCTGACACAAAAGGGTCAAGAAACCCCGTCGGCTGCAAGGGCGAGTCCGGTCCCAAGCGACGCGGATGGTGGGCGGGGCGCTTTTGAGCCCCGCCCCCGAGTCGGCTTAATTGCCGCAAGCCTTCTTGGATTTGTTGCCGGCCTTGGAGCAATCGTAACGAACCGTCTTGCCGGTCGCGGTCTTGGTGGTGACCGTATGGCTCTGCATCGAGGCCATCTTCTTGGCGTGGCTGGCGGCCGCAGCGCCCGACAGCGGCCGCGCGGTCGTCGTCTTGGTCGTAGTGGTCTTGGCCGGCGCGCCCTTGGCGGCAACGGTTTTGGTCGTCGTCATGGTCTTGGTGGGGGCGGCGAGCGACGGCGCGGCGGCGCCGAGCAGAAGGCCGGTCGAGGCAATAGCGAGCATCATGGTGCGCATGGAGGTTCTCCCGAGCTAGGCTGCCGACGAACGGCAGGTGGGATTTGCTACGCTCATTTATGGCGGGGATCAGCCGAAAAGACGCTGGATGAACAGATCATAATGTGGGGGTGGGCCGGCGTTCATTCCGGGTGCGTCCACTCTCTTCCTAGCGCGCGAGGCCCAATACCCAGTCATCGAGCGCGGCCTTCACGGCGGGGTCGAGTCCCGCCCCCGAGGCCACCGCGCGGCGAACGGTGATCACCTCGACCTGCGGCAGCGGCTCGTAGAATTGCAGCCCGCATTCGTTGCCATTTCGCCAGCGGACCACCGCCACCGTCTTGAGCCGCAGGACCGAGAAGAACACCTCCTCGCCGACCGGTGGAAGGTGGACGCCAGTGATCCGGGCCCCGGTCGCGCTCAGGTCGACCAGCACCGCCTCGATCGTCTGGCTTAAACGGGTGATCAGCACCATCAGCGGCGCAGTCTCACGGCTGGCGGTCCGCCGCCCTCCACCCGATGCTTTGCCAAAGGCGTTCATGTGGTATCCTCGTAACTGACCAACGCCCCGGACCGCGATTAACTGGGCTTCGTTAGCGCAACCTTGAGCGACAAGGTTAATGAGCCCGGCGGTTGTGCGGCTCCTCGCCTACTCTATGCAGAGCCCCATGTCGGGAGCGTACCACCACCACCACCACCATCATGACCATGGGCATCATCATGCCCCGGCGGACTTTGGCCGCGCCTTCCTGATCGGCACGATCCTCAACCTGGGCTTCGTCCTCGTCGAGGCGGGCTATGGCATTGCCGCCAACTCGATGGCGCTGCTCGCCGATGCCGGTCACAACCTGTCGGACGTGCTGGGGCTGTTGATCGCGTGGGGCGCGACGGTGCTGGGCAGGCGACGGGCGAGCGAGCGGTTCAGTTTCGGGCTGAAGAAAGCCTCGATCCTCGCGGCCCTGATCAACGCGCTGCTGTTGCTGCTCGCGGTGGGGGCGATCTTCGCGGAGGCCGGGCGGCGATTGTTCGAGCCTGAAGCTTCCAACGGCGGCGTGGTGATGTGGGTCGCGAGCGCTGGCATCCTCGTTAACGCGATCACCGCCTGGCTGTTCGCGGGAGGGCGCGAGCACGACATCAACATCCGCGGCGCCTACCTCCACATGGCGGCCGACGCGGCAGTCTCGGCGGCGGTGGTGGTGGCGGGCGGAATCATCCTGCTGACCGGCCAGCGCTGGATCGATCCGGCCGCCTCGATCCTGGTCGCCGCGGTGATCCTGTGGGGGACTTGGGGCCTGCTCAAGGAATCGGTGCTGCTGACCATGGCGGGGGTGCCGAAGAAGATCGAGCCCGCGCAGGTCCGCGCCGCGCTGGCCGCGCTGCCCGGCGTGCGCGACGTCCACCATCTGCACATCTGGCCGCTGAGCACCACCGAAACCGCGCTGACGGTACAGCTGGGCGTGAGCGCCGAGACCGATCGCGACCGGCTGCTCGAGGCGGCGCGCAGCGCGCTCGAGAATGTCGCCGACATCCATCACACCACGATCCAGATCGAGGTCGGGCTTGCGGCAGGGCGCGACCCGTGCGCGCCGGGCGACGAGGCTGACGACCACGACCACGACCACGATCACGACCACGCCCACTGATCTCGCGCGGACTTGCTAAGCGCGTCGGAGCCGCTACCCCTCGCGCGCCATGGACACCGCCACCTCGCCCGCGCCCGCCACCCTCACCATGCCGCGCTCACTCTTTCTCCTGTCAATCTTCTACGGCGGGATGGTCTGTATCGCCGGCGTGCTCGGCAACAAGCAGGTGGCGCTTGGCCCGCTCGCCGTCGAGGCTGGCATCTTCGCCTTTCTGCTGCTGGTGGTGACGAGCTCCTCCATCGCCGAACTGCACGGGCGCGAAATCGCCAACCGGCTGGTGCTTTGGGGATTCATCCCACTGCTCGTCAGCCTGGCGCTGACCATCCTCGTCCTCAACGTTCCCGCCGCCCCGGCGATGGACCCGGCGCGACTGTCGGCCTTCGAGACGATGATGAGCGGCACGCCGCGGATCTGGCTGGGCGGGATCGTCGCCTACGGCCTCTCGACGCTGCTCAACGTGACGATCTTCACCCGTTTGAAGGGCAGCGAGGGCGCGCGCCTGCTGTGGCTGCGCTCGGCGGTGGCGTCGGGGCTAAGCCAGATCGTCGATACGCTGATCTTCATCGGCATCGCCTTTTACGGGGTCTTCCCGATCGGCGAATTGCTGGTCGGGCAGATGCTCGCCAAGGTCACCCTGTCGATTGTGCTTGTTCCGCCACTCATCTACTTTTTCGTGTGGCTTGGACGCCGCCTCGACAGCCGCTTGTCTTGATTGAGTCATAATCGACTGCTGTAGGAACACCACGAGTCGCCGGGGGGCGGCTGGGGACGTTGTTCAAAAGCAACAGTGGATGAGCATTCAGGTGGCTTCCGGCCGGGAGTCACCCGGCTGTCTCAAACCATCCCTAGCCGCCCCCTTGCGCTCGCTCTTGCGAGACGACTTCCAATTCAAACGGGGTGCCCCTGTGAAAAAGCTGCTGCTCACCACCTGCGCGCTGGTCGCTTTCCCGACCGCCGCTTACGCCCAGTCGACCGGTACGATCGCGACCGAAGAGGACAACACGATCACCGTCACAGGGACGCGCCAGCGCGCAGTTGACGGGGTCTCGGTTCCCGACACCACCAAGGCGAAGGCGCAGGTCGGCCAGGAGTTCATCAGCCGCCAGGTTCCGGGCAACACGCTGCTCAACTCGCTGAACCTGGTTCCAGGCGTCAACTTCACCAACTCGGATCCCTACGGCAGCTCGGGCGGCAACATCCGTATTCGCGGTTTCGACGGCAACCGCATCAGCGTCACCTTCGACGGCGTTCCGCTTAACGACAGCGGCAACTATGCGATCTTCTCGAACCAGCAGCTCGATCCCGAGCTGGTCGAGCAGATCAACGTCGGCCTCGGCGTCACCGACGTCGACTCGCCCACCGCCTCGGCGGCCGGCGGCACCATCAACTACCGCACCATCGTGCCGCCGCGCACCATGGGCGTGCGCCTCGTCGGCTCGGTCGGCGACTTCAACTATCGCCGTGTCTTCGGTGAGTTCGACACCGGCGCGTTCGGCCCGTGGGGCACCCGCGCGTTCGTCACCGCCAGCCGCGCGATCAACGACAAGTTCAAGGGTCCGGGTCAGATCAAGAAGAAGCAGTTCAATGCCCGCATCTATCAGGACATTGGCAACAACGGCGACTTCATCAGCCTCGCGGGTCATTACAATGAGAACCGCAACGCGTTTTATCGCAACCCGTCGCTGACCGACATCCGCGGCATCTATGCCGCGACCGTCAACACGATCTTGCCCCCTGCGCCGACCTCCACGAGCCCCTTCACGCTGCTCGTTCCGAGCGGCGCGGCCGAAGACGCGCTCTTCGGTCGTGGGCCGAACGGCTTCGAGAACCTCGCGACCTGCGCCAAGACGGTCGGCGGTCCGGGCCAGCAGAATGACAATGGCGGCACCGGTCCCAACGGCACCGGCGCTACCGCACCCGCGATCGACGGTTCGACCGCCAACAATCCGCTCAATACCGCGAGCTGCTCGAACTTCTACGGCGTTCGCATCAATCCGTCGAACACCGGCAACATCCGCGGTTCGTCGCGCTTCACGCTCGCCCAGGGCGTCCTGCTGACGGTCGATCCGAGCTACCAGTATGTGCTCGCCAACGGCGGCGGCTCGACCACGATCCAAGAGAACAGCCCGCGCGTTCGCGGTCCGAGCCCCCAGACCGTGGGCGGCGTCGATTACAACCAGGACGGCAACTTCGGCGCTAGCGCCACCGCGCCGGACACGATCCGCTTCTACACGCCGAACAACACCAATACCCACCGCCTGGGGCTGACCAGCTCGCTGCTGTGGGAAGTCAACCGCGACCAGCGCGTCCGCGTTGCCTACACCTACGACCGCGCGCGTCACCGCCAGACCGGCGAGTGGGGCTTCCTCGATGCCAACGGCTTCCCGCTCAGTCCTTTCAGTGGCCGTGAAGCTGGCCAGGTCGTCGATGCGACCGGTTTCAAGCTCCAGCAGCGCGACCGCCTGAGCTTTGCGATCCTGCATCAGCTCTCGGGTCAGTACATCGGCCGCTTCTTCGATCGGAAGCTGCGGGTCGAGGTCGGTATCCGCCGTCCGTTCTTCATCCGCAACATCCAGACCTTCTGTCCGATCCAGGCAAGCGACGGTTTCGCTTACTGCACCAGCCAGACCATTCTGGCGCGTGGTTCGGCGCTGCCGACCCCGGCGGCCGGCACTCCCTCCCGCTCGATTCCGGTCTACGTCAACCAGGGCGACGTGATCCCGGCCACGGCCAACGCCGCGTACAACTTCGTCTACGCGCCATTCAAAGCCCGCTACAAGTACGGCAAGATCCTGCCGAACACCGGCTTCACCTACAACTTCACCCCCGCGATCAGCGTCTTCGGCAGCTACGCCAAGGGCTATTCGTCGCCGCGCACCGACAACCTGTATCGTGCGCCGATCGTCAACGTGACGCCGGAGTCGACCAACGCGTTCGACCTTGGTGCGCGCTACACGACCGGTCGTATCCAGGCACAGGTCAGCGCGTGGAAGATCGACTACAAGAACCGGATCGTGACTTCGTTCGATCAGGAGCAGGGCATCAGCATCGATCGTAATGTCGGCAAGGTGAAGAGCTACGGCTTCGACGCCAGCATCGCCGGCAAGGCGACCCGCTGGCTCTCGCTGATCGGGATGGCGAGCTACACCAACGCCAAGCTGAAGCAGAACGTCGAGATCGGCGCGGTCGCGGCGGGTGCGGCGCTTCCGACCGGCCTCATCTACTGCAACGGCACCGCTCCGACGGCGGCATCGGGTCCGGTGACGACCTGCGCCCCGACGGCGGGCAAGTTCGTCACGGAGACTCCGAAGTGGCAGGTCGGCTCTCGCGCCGAGGTCAACTTCGGCTTCATCTCGGCCGGGATCCAGGCCAAGCGCGTTGGCTCGCGCTTCGCGACCGACGTCAACGACGTGCGGGCACCGGCCTACACGCTGGTCGACGCCGACATCCGCATCTCGGCGGATCCGCTGGGCCTGAAGAAGACCTATCTCCAGTTCAACGTGACCAACCTCACCGACAAGTTCTACTACGGGAACATCTCGACGCAGATCCGCGCGTCGGACAACCCGAACTTCTCGATCGGTGGTCCGCGTACCTTCCTCGCAACCCTCAACGTCGGCCTCTAAGCCGAACCACGGGTTCGATTGGGCGAACACAAGCAAAAGGGGCGTCGCGGGCAACCGCGGCGCCCTTTTCTTATGGTCTTTCCTTGGCGTGCGACCTGTGGCAATCGCCCGCTCGGCGCTGGCCCAGCGATGGGCGGGTATGATGTAATGGTAGCCTGTCAGCTTCCCATGCTGAACGCGCGGGTTCGATTCCCGCTACCCGCTCCACTCAAGACCTGCCGGGGCAGGTCTTGAGTGGAGCGCGCAAGCTATAGCGAGCAGTTAAGCCCTTGGTCGGGCATGCTGTTTGGTGGAGCGCCCGCTGCACTAGCGGCGGGGCGACCTGACCACTTCCTCGAGAAATAGCAAATTGGGCGCCCATTGCTGGACGCCCATCTCGTGTCACGTCCGCGGCTGAGGCGGCGCGAGCGGTGCCTGACCGGGCGGCGGAGGTGGCATCTGCCCGCGGTCTCCGCCTACAGTGGGCGGCGGCGGGGCCATACCCGGTGCGCCCGGCGGCGGCGGCGGCGGCGCCATGCCCGGACCGCCGGGGCCACCGGGCCCACCCGGAGGCGGCGGTGGCGGCGGCGGGGCGCCGGCACCCGGGGGGGGCGGCGGACCGCCTGGACGACCGCCCGGCCCATGCGGCCCGCCCGGACCGTGCGGCGGCGGCGGGCCGACTTCGGCGACCTGCCCCGACGCATTGACCAGGAAACGCGCCTTCAGCTGCCCGTCGGCATAGCGGCCCTGCACCACCAGCGGCGCTCCGACCTGCGCATATTGCGCCCCGTCACGCCCGGCATCGATCATCGTCTTGCCCGAGCCATCCTGGACCACGAAGCGGTCGCCATAGACTTCGGCGACCTTGCCGCGGACGCTGACGATCCCGCTCGAGGCGGGGAGCCTGGCGGCGGCGGTCACCACGGTGGGCGCCATCTCGACGGGAGGTCGGGTCAGCGACACCGCCCCCGCGCCGCCGGCGGCACCGAGCGCGAGCAACCCGGCTCCGGCGAGTGCCATCTTCTGCACCGCGGTCAGCTTTGGCAATCTGTTCCTCATCACGCTTACTCCTTGTTGCGATGAGGTTGTTCTAGGGCTGCGCTCCCCACCCCCACTGAACCAAGCCGTTCAGATTCGGTTGTGTCACCGATCATAGGAGCCAAGCGGTGCGTATCCTCCTTGCCGAAGATGACCGGGACCTGGGGCCCGCGATCGCGACCGCGCTCCGCCATGAGAATTTCGCGGTCGACCTCGCGCCCGACGGGATCGACGCCGCGCATCTGGGCGATACCGAAGCCTATGACGTGGCGATCGTCGACCTTGGGCTGCCGAGCCAGAACGGGGTGTCGGTGATCGAGAGCTGGCGCGCGGCGGGACGCACGCTGCCTGTGCTCATCCTCACCGCGCGCGACGCGTGGCCGGACAAGGTCGCGGGGTTCAAGGCGGGCGCCGACGATTATCTGACCAAGCCCTTCCGCCACGAGGAACTGGTGATGCGGCTGCGCGCGCTGGTGCGCCGCTCGGCGGGCCATGCCGCGAGCCGGATCGCCTGCGGGCCGCTCAGCTTCGATAGCCAGACCGGGCAATTCGAGTTGGACGGCCTGCCGCTTAAGCTGACCGCCTTCGAATGGCGCGTGCTGTCGCAGCTGATGCTGCGCAAGGAAGCGGTGATTGAGCGATTCGCGCTGATGGAACGCGTCTACGAGGGCGATGCCGACGCCAGCCCGAACAGCCTCGAGGTGATCATCGGAAGGCTGCGCCGGAAGATTGGCGAGGCGATGATCGAGACCGTGCGCGGGCGCGGCTATCGCCTGACTTGCGGCAACTGAGCGCGCCTGTGCGGCGGTTCTCGCTCCAGAGGCGGATGCTCGCGCTGTCGGCGACCGCGACGCTGGTGGCGCTGCTGCTTGCGGGCTGGGCGATCTCGGGCGTGCTCGAGCGGTTCGTGACCGAGGGGCTCGACCGGCGCCTCGATTCTGAGGTCGCGCTGCTGGCGAGCGCGGTGCAGCCCGACGGACGGATCGACGCGCAACTGGTACGGTCGCGGCGCGGGGCGCTGGAGCAGGGCCCGGGGTGGCAGTGGCGGATCGCTGGCCCGCGCGGGCAGATCGCCTCGGCGGACTTTCCAAGCCTGCGCCCTTCCCGCCTGCCTGGGCCCCCACCCCCGCCCCCCGGCGACGCGCAAATGGCGCCGCCACCGCCGCCGCCCGCGCCCGAGGCCGGACCGATCACCGCGCTCGACGGGACCGACGATCGGCAGCGCGCCGTCCACGCGCGCCAGCTGGTGATCGCGACCAGCGGTGGGCCGGTGACGGTGACCGCCGCGGCTCCGCAGGCGGTGATCACGCGGCCGATCCGCGCGGCGGTCGTGCCACTGCTCCTCGCGCTCGGGCTGCTTGGGGCTTTCCTCGCGGTGGCGGCGGTGGTGCAGTTGCGGTTGGGCCTGAAGCCTCTGCGGCGCTTGCAGGCCGAGGTGGCGGCGATCCGGAATGGGAGGCTCGAGGCGATCGGAGAGGATCAGCCCGCCGAGCTCCAGCCGCTCGCGCGGGAGTTGAACGCGCTCGCCGCCGACAATCGCGCGGCGCTGGCGACCGCGCGGCTGTCGTCGGCCAACCTCGCCCATGCGCTAAAGACCCCTGTCGCCGCGCTCGCGCTCGACCTGCGCGGCGAGCCGCAGCGCGCGGCGCAGGTGGCGCGGATCGAAGCCACCATCCGGCATCACCTGGCCCGCGCCCGCGCCCAGGCCCCCAATATGCGCAGCAACACGCCGCTCGCCCCCGTGCTCGCCGACCTCGTCGCAGTGATCGAACGGATGCAGGCCGGGCGCGCACTGGCGGTGCAAATTCAGGCGGCGGATCATCTCGCGGCCGCGATCGACCCCAACGACCTGACCGAACTGCTCGGCAATCTCCTCGACAATGCCGCGCGGCATGCCCGCTCGTCAGTGGCCATCGAGGCGCTAAGCGACCCTGCCGACGCACGGCGTTTGTTGGTGACGATCGAGGACGACGGACCCGGCATACCCCCGGCCGACCGAACGCGGATGCTGCAGGTGGGCGAGCGGCTCGACGAAGTGGGCGACGGCTTTGGCTTCGGGCTGCCGATCGCGACCGAACTGACGCGGCTCTACGGCGGCGACATCGCGTTGGCCGAGGGCGCGAGCGGGGGGCTGCGCGTCGACCTCCGTCTGCCAGCGGCGGACGCGCGCTAGCGGAAGTGCTGCATCGCCTCCCCCATCGGCATCGCCTGATGGCTGAGGTGCGCCATGATCCACATCGAGCCCAGGAGAACCAGCCCGACGACGAGCACGCCAAAGGCGAGCGCGAGGACGTTGTTGGTGTTGTCGGGCCCGGTGGTGATGTGGAGGAAGAAGACGAGGTGAACCCCCATCTGCGCGATCGCCAGCGCGATCAGCGCCGCAGGGATCGCGGGCGGCCAGATGATGCTCGACCTGAGGACGAGGAAGCTGGCGGCGGTGAGGCCGCCGGCGAGGACCAGTCCGACCACATAGCCGGTCACCCCAGCGCCGAGGCTGTCCTGCTCGGCCTCGTCGCCCGGAGCGATGTCGCGATCGTCGGTGGCCTCGTCGCGCTCGTGGTGGCCGGTGTGTTCGCTCATGCCAGCGTGCCCATCAGATAGACCATGGTGAAGATCGCGACCCAGATGATGTCGAGCGCGTGCCAGAAGAGATTGAAGCAGAGCAGCCGCCGCTGGATGTCGGCGCGGAAGCCCTTGGCCCAGATCTGCGCCATCATCGTGCCAAGCCAGAGCAGACCGACCGAGACGTGGAGCCCGTGGCAGCCGACCAGCGCGAAGAAGGATGACAGGAAGGCGCTGCGGTCGGGGCCGGCGCCCTCGCGGACCAGCTGCGCGAATTCGGTGACCTCGAGCAGGAGAAAGCCGGCGCCGAGCAGCCCGGTGACGAGCAGCGCGGCCTCGGTCAGCCAGAGCTTCTTGCGCGCCGCGGCGAGGCTGCCGAGCCCCGCGACGAAGCTCGACAGGAGAAGCAAAGCGGTTTGCCAGGCGACCCGCGCGGGATCGACGATGTCGCGGATGACGGGACCGCCGGCGCTGTTGTCGCGCAGCACCGCATAGGCCGCGAAGAAGCCCGCGAAGATGATGAAGTCGGAGAGGAGGAAGATCCAGAAGCCGTAGGCGGTGCTGATCCGCTTGGAGGCGGGACCGCCCTCGCCGTGGCCGGTGGCGTGGCCGTGCGGCTCGCCATGCTTGTGACCGCGGCCGAGTTGGTGAGGATCGTGCGGGCGGGTCGTGGCGGCGACTGGAGGCGTCATGCGGGCAGCTCCCGGCCCTGATCGAGCCAGCGCTGCCGCTCCGCGCGCCGGACTTTGTCCTGCCGCTCGACCTCCTCGGCGGAGATTTCGAACTCGTCATGGTCGCGCCAGGCGAAAACGACGAAGGTCGCATAGGCGCCGAGGAGGCTCAGCCCCACCAGCCACCAGATGTGCCACACGAGCGCGAAGCCGGTGAAGGTCGCAAAGAAGGCGCACACCACCCCGGTCGGGCTGTTACGAGGCATGTGGATCGGCTGGTAGTCGGGCCGGGGCGAAAGCTGCTGCTGCTCGAACGCGCGCTCCTTGATCGTCCAATAGGCCTCCTCCCCGCTCACGTCGGGAAGAACCGCGAAGTTGAATATGGGCGGAGGCGAGGTGGTCGACCACTCGAGGCTGCGGCCATCCCACGGATCGCCGGTGCGATCGCGGAGCTGATCGCGGTGGAGAATGGATACGACAAGCTGGCCGACCTGCGCGATCAGCCCGGCGAGCGTGATCACGATCCCGCCGAGTGCGACCAGCAGCCACGGCTCCCACGCCGGATTGTCGATGCTCTGCAGCCGCCGGGTCATCCCCTCGAGCCCAAGTACGTAGAGCGGCACAAAGACGGTGATGAAGCCGGTCAGCGACAGCCAGAAGGCCCATTTGCCCCAGGTCTCGTCGAGGGTGAATCCGAACGCCTTGGGAAACCAGAAGGTCATCCCAGCAAAGGCGCCGAACAGCACGCCCGCGATGATTACATTGTGGAAGTGGGCGACGAGGAAGACGCTGTTGTGGAGCTGGAAGTCGGCCGGGGGCACGGCGAGCAGCACGCCGGTCATCCCGCCGACGATCCAGGTGGTGAGAAAGCCCATCGACCAGAGCATCGGGGTCGCGAAACGGATCCGCCCACCGTACATGGTGAAGAGCCAGTTGAAGATCTTCACCCCCGTGCCGACCGCGATGATCGAGGTGGCGATGCCGAAGGCGGCATTGACGTCGGCCCCCGCCCCCATGGTGAAGAAGTGGTGAAGCCAGACCATGAACGAGACGACGCAGATGAACAGGGTAGCGGCGACCATCGATCGGTAGCCGAACAGCGGTTTGCGGCTGAAGGTCGAGATGACTTCGGAAAAGACCCCGAAGGCGGGCAGGATGAGGATGTAGACCTCCGGATGCCCCCACGCCCAGATGAGGTTGACGAACATCATCGCGCTGCCGCCAGCGTCGTTGGTGAAGAAATGGAAACCGAGGTAGCGGTCGAGGGTCAGCATCGCGAGCGTCGCGGTGAGGATCGGAAAGGCCGCGACGATCAGCAGGTTCGAGGCGAGCGCGGTCCAGCAGAACATCGGCATCCGCAGATAGCCCATGCCCGGTGCACGCAGCTTGAGGATGGTGGTGACGAGATTGACCCCGGCCATGAGGGTGCCGACGCCCGAGATCTGAATCGCCCAGAGATAGTAATCGACTCCGACCCCGGGGGAGTAGGTCGTCTCCGACAAGGGCGCGTAGGGCAGCCAGCCGGTGCGCGCGAACTCGCCGATCACCAGGCTGACGTTGACCAGCAGCGCGCCCGCCGCGGTCAACCAGAAGCTGACCGAGTTGAGCGTTGGGAACGCAACGTCGCGCACGCCCAGTTGCAGCGGCACGACGAAATTCATCAGCCCGATGATGAAGGGCATCGCGCCGAAGAAGATCATGATCGTCCCGTGCGCCGAAAATAACTGGTCG
>Ga0316228_1003803_pt1 | contig 11752 bp, 9 predicted proteins | sample TBH18021metaG_FD_206005 | JGI IMG/M metagenome (GOLD analysis project Ga0316228, IMG submission 206005) | Freshwater microbial communities from Trout Bog Lake, Wisconsin, USA - TBH18021 | ecosystem: Environmental > Aquatic > Freshwater > Lake > Hypolimnion/Profundal zone | place: USA: Wisconsin... | reverse complement strand
CCGTGCTCCTGCGCACGCAGGAGCCTAGTGTTCTTGGGTTCGCGCTGCTCAAGAAAACTGGGCTCCCGCCTGCGCGGGAGGACGATGTACTCGGAAGCACACCATGCCTGAGCAGGAAGGCTATGCCCGCCGCAAGCTGGTGCGCGAGGGCGGCCCCGCCCCCGTCCTCCCGCCGGCCGACTTCGTCGAACTGGGAGTGGCGACGCCGTTCAGCTTCCTGCGCGGGGCGTCGGACTCGATCGAGCTGGTGCTGCGCGCGCTCGAGCTGGGCATGGACGCGATCGGGGTCGCCGACTGGAACACGCTGGCGGGCGTGGTCAGGATGCATAGCGCCTGCAAGGGCGCGGGGCTGAAGCCGGTGATCGGCTGCCGGCTGGTGGTGGGGATGCCACCTGGTGCGGGGTCGAACGTGCTGTCCTTCCCCGCTCGTCCCGAGCGGAGCGAAGCGCAGTCGAGGGGCGCTGGTGCGAACGAACGCCCCTCGACTGCGCGCTTTGCGCTCCGCTCTGGGCGAGCGGGTGAGAGCGATGAACAGCGAACCGCCACCCTCCTCGCTTACCCCATCGACCGCGAAGGCTATGCCCGTCTCTCGCGGCTGCTGAGCCTCGGCCAGGGCCGCGCCGAGAAAGGCGAGTGCGACCTCACCCTCGCCGACGTCGCCGAGCATCAGGGCGGCATCGCCTTCATCGCCTGGCCCGACGAGGACCTCGACGCCTTCGAGGCACTGTTGCCGAGCCTCACCGCTGCGCTGCCCGAGCTCAGGCATATCGCCGCCGCGCACCTCTATCGCGGCGACGACCTCGCCCGGATCGAGCGGCTCGACCGGCTGGCGCAAGGCATTGGCGGGACGATCCTCGCCACCAACGACGTCCACTATCACGAGCCCGCCAAGCGCCCGCTGCAGGACATCATGACCTGCATCCGCGAGAAGACCACCCTCGCCGAGGCGGGCTACCTGCTCCACCCCAATGCCGAGCGGCACCTCAAGGGACCGGCCGAGATGGCGCGGCTGTTCGCACGCTGGCCGCATGCGCTCCGCGCGACCCGCGACTTCGCCGACGCGCTCGACTTCAGCCTCGAGGAACTCAAGTATGAATATCCGCGCGAAAGCGTCCCCGACGGGCGCTCGCCGCAGGAGCAGCTGGAGCATCTGACCTGGGTCGGTGCCTCGCGCCACTGGGGGACCGACGGGGTGCCCGAACGGATCGTCAAGCAGCTGCGCCACGAACTTCGACTGATCGCGAAGCTCGACTTCGCGCGCTACTTCCTGACGGTCCATTCGATCGTCGAATTCGCGCGCGGCTGCACGCCCCCGATCCTGTGCCAGGGGCGCGGGAGCGCGGCCAACAGCGCGGTCTGCTATTGCCTCGGCATCACCGCGGTCGACCCCTCGACCACCGACCTCCTGTTCGAGCGCTTCATCTCCGAGGAGCGCAAGGAGCCGCCCGACATCGACGTCGATTTCGAGCATGAGCGGCGCGAGGAGGTGATCCAGCACATCTACGCCAAATACGGCCGCGACCGCGCCGGGCTGTGCGCCACCGTCATCCATTATCGCCCTCGCTCGGCGATCCGCGAGGTCGGCAAGGTGATGGGCCTGTCCGAGGATATCTGCGCGGCGATCGCCGGGACCATCTGGGGCTGGGGCGAGGACGTCACCGAAACCCACGTCAAGGAAGCCGGACTCGACCTCAGTGATCCGCACCTCGCGCGGGTGATCAGGCTCGCCGAGCAGTTGATCGGGATGCCCCGGCACCTCAGCCAGCATGTCGGTGGCTTCATCTTGACCGAGCGGCCGCTGATCGAGACCGTGCCGGTCGGCAATGGCGCGATGCCCGATCGCACCTTCATCGAATGGGACAAGGACGACATCGAGGAATTGGGGATCCTCAAGATCGACGTGCTCGCGCTCGGAATGCTGACCTGCATCCGTAAATGCTTCGAATTGGTCGCGCACCATCACGGCGAGACATGGGAGCTCGCCACCGTCCCGCGCGAGGAGGCGGGAGTCTACGACATGCTCTGCCAGGGCGACAGCCTGGGGGTGTTCCAGGTCGAGAGCCGGGCGCAGATGAACATGCTGCCACGGCTGCGTCCGCGCTGCTTCTACGACCTGGTGATCGAGGTGGCGATCGTTCGTCCCGGCCCGATCCAGGGCGACATGGTTCACCCCTTCCTCAAGCGCCGGCAAGGCCGCGAGCTGGTCGAATATCCCCGGCCCTCGCCCGAGCATGGGCCACCCGACGAGCTCGAGCGGATCCTCAAGCGGACGCTGGGCGTGCCGGTGTTCCAGGAGCAGGCGATGAAGATCGCGCTCGACGCCGCCAAGTTCAGCTCGGAGGAGGCCAACCAGCTGCGCAAGGCGATGGCGACCTTCCGCAGCCGGGGGACGATCGACCTCCTCCAAGACAAGATGGTCGAGCGGATGGTGACCCGCGGCTACGACCGCGAATTCGCCGAGCGCTGCTTCCACCAGATCCGGGGGTTTGGCGAATATGGCTTTCCCGAGAGCCATGCGGCGAGCTTCGCGCACCTCGTCTACGTGTCGAGCTGGCTACGGTGGAAATATCCCGCGGCCTTCGCCTGCGCGCTGCTCAACAGCCAGCCGATGGGCTTCTACGCCCCCGCCCAGATCGTCCGCGACGCGCGCGAGCATGGGGTGGAGGTGCGCTGCGTGGACGTGAACGAGAGCGGGTGGGATTGCTCGCTGGAGAACACCCGACCCGCTCATGCTGAGGAGCGACTGAGCAGCGCAGCTGCCGAAGGCGCGTCTCGAAGCACGCACCGGGTCCTTCGAGACGGGTCTTCGGTACGCGCCGATGGCGCTACTCAGCCCCTCCTCAGGATGAGCGGAGAGGTGGCGCTGCGGTTGGGCCTCAGGCAGGTCGAGGGCCTGCGGATCGCCGATGCCGCGCGGGTTGTGGCCGCGGCGCCCTTCGCCAGCGTCGAGGAACTGCAGAGCCGGGGACGCGTGCCGCCGCATGCGATCGAGCGGCTGGCCGAGGCCGATTGCTTCCGCTCGGTCGGGCTCGACCGGCGGCAGGCGCTGTGGGAGGCGCGGGCCTTGAAGCCCGTGCCCGAGCTGCCCTTGTTCGCCGCCGCCGCGGCCCGCGACGAGGGCGAGGAGCAAGAGACCGCGACCTTGCCGACGATGCCGCTCGGCGAGCATGTGGTGAGCGACTATCAGACCATGCGGCTCAGCCTGAAGGCGCATCCGATGCAGTTCCTGCGCGACCATTATGCGGCGCGCGGCTTTGTCCGGGCGAGCGACCTGCGCGGGGTGAAGTACGGCCGGCGGGTGAGCCTTGCGGGGCTGGTGCTGATCCGCCAGCGGCCGGGGAGCGCCAAGGGGGTGTGCTTCATCACGCTCGAGGACGAGACCGGGGTCGCCAACCTCGTCATCTGGCCCGACGCCTTCGCCGCGCAGCGCAAGGTGGTGATGGGGGCGCGGCTGATGGTGGTGCACGGCATCGTCCAGCATGACGAGGCGGTGTGCCACCTCATCGCCCAGAAGCTCGAGGACGACAGCGGGCTGCTCCGCACCCTGTCCGACGCGCAGGCGCTCGACCCTCAGCTCGGCCGCGGGGACGGGGCGGGACCGGCGCGGTCGCCGATGAAAGGGCACCCGCGCGACGCGCAGGTGATCCCCAAGGCGCGGGTGATCAACTGTCCGACCCATTGAAATGGCCGGCGCCATTGCCACAATCCGGCCATGCTTCGGCAAGCTGAGGCTAAGCTAGGCACTGCTAGGGGGCGCTCATGATCAAGCAACTCAACCTTGCCGCGACCCTCGCGCTGGCGCTCGCCGGAGCGCCGGCCGCCGCCACCCCCGTGTCCGAACTCGAAGGACTGTGGCGCAATCCCAAGGGAAGCGTCGTGGTCCGCATCGGCCCGTGCGGCCCCGCGCTGTGCGGGCGCGTCGTCAACGCCAGCGCCTCGGCCAAGGCCAAGGCCGCCACGGGCGGGACCGAGGCGCTGATCGGCACCACCATCCTGTCCGACATCCGCCCGGCCGGGACCCAGCGCTGGAAGGGCCGGGTGTTCCTGCCCAAGCAGAACATGCATGCGCAGGGCAATCTCAAGCTCAGCGGCAACCAGCTGACGGTGCAGGGCTGCGTGCTCGGCTTCCTCTGCAAGGACCAGACCTGGGTGCGGGTCAGCTGAGGCGGAACCCGCCGCTCAATTCGCCCGCCAGCACCGCGGCCTGGAGCGCGGCCATTTCGTCGGCCCAATAGCGGTCGGCCTCGAGGTGCGGGCTGATACTGCGGACCTTGCCGTGCAGCGCCTGAAGCGCGGGGCTGGTGGCGAGCGGGGCGTGATAGTCGACCCCCTGCGCGGCCGAGATCAGTTCGACCGCGACCACCCCGGCGGTGTTGCGGACGATCGCGCTGGCCTTGCGCGCGGCGATCGGGGCCATCGAGACATGGTCCTCCTGCCCCGCCGAGGTCGGGATCGAATCGACGCTGGCGGGAAAGGCGAGGCTCTTGTTCTCGCTGACCAGCGCGGCGGCGGTGACCTGCGGGATCATCAGCCCTGAATTGACCCCGCCATCGTCGACCAGGAAGGCGGGAAGCCCGCTCATCTTGGGATCGACCAGCACGCTGGTGCGGCGCTCCGACAGCGAGCCGACCTCGCACAGCGCCATGGCGATGGTGTCGGCGGCGAACGCCACCGGCTGGGCGTGGAAGTTGCCGCCCGAGATAGCGGCATCGCAGCCGTCCCCGTCGGCGAAGATGATCGGATTGTCGGTCACCGCGCCGGCCTCGATCGTCAGCGTGCGCGCGGCGTTGACCAGCAGGTCGAGCGCGGCGCCCATCACCTGCGGCTGGCAGCGGAAGCTGTAGGGATCCTGGACCTTGTCGCAGCCATGCTCGTGACTGGTGAGGATGGACGAGCCGTCGAGCAGCCGCGCGAGTTCGGCGGCGACGCGGATCTGCCCGGGCTGGCCCCGCAGCGCGGAAATGCGCGGATCGAACGGCTTGGCGCTGCCCTTCAGGGCATCGACCGAGAGCGCGCCGGCGTGGAGCGCCGCGCCGAAGGTCCGCTCGGCCGCGAACAGCGCGTCGAGCGCGACCGCGGTCGAATATTGGGTGCCGTTGATGAGCGCGAGGCCCTCCTTGGGGCCAAGCTCGAGCGGACTGAGCCCGAGCCGCTGAAGCGCGGCGCCGGCCGCCAGCCGCTTCCCGCCAAGGTCGATCCACCCCTGCCCCATCAGCGCCGCGGTCATGTGCGCGAGCGGCGCGAGGTCGCCCGAGGCGCCGACGCTGCCCTGGCTGGGGATGACCGGCATGGCGTCGCGGTCGAGCAAGGCCTGCAGCGCGTCGATCACCGCGGCGCGCACCCCCGAATGGCCGCGGCCGAGCCCGAGCAATTTGAGCACGATCATCAGCCGAACGACGTGACGCGGGGTTGCCTCGCCCAGCCCGCAGCTGTGCGAGAGGATGAGGTTGCGCTGGAGCTCGGACAGGCGCTCGGCGGGGATGCGGGTCTGCGCGAGGAGACCGAAGCCGGTGTTGATCCCGTAGACCGTCTCGCCCCCCGCGACGATCCGCGCCACCGCATCGGCCGAGGTCGCAGCGCGGGCGAGCGCCGCCGCGTCGAGCCGCGCCGCCGCCCCGCCCCACAGGTCGCGGAGCTGATCGAGCGACAGCGCTTCGGGATCGAGGGTCAGCGGCGTCGACACTGCGGCATCATTCCTTCGGCTGGGAGTATCCGCGCTCCCTAGCGCGGCGGAACGAACTTTCCATCATTCGCTGGGGGGCCTGCGAAGCTGAACAAGGTTCCAAGGTTCCCTGGCGCGCAGCGTTCGGCGCGGGAAAGCTGAACAAGGTTCCGGTCCTCGCCGCCATTCGGGCCGGCTTTCCTGAACAAATTTCCAAGGTTCCCTGATGCAGTGGCTGCGGCGACCCGTGCGATGCCATGGGGGGACGATATCAGTAGCAGGCAGATTCGGGGCGTGAGTGGCGGCATCGACCATCGCGGCAGCCAAGCAGGCGAAATCCTATTGCTCAAGCTAATGCGAATGTCTGATATGGGTGGAAAGCAGACGTTGAGGTCACTGGCGCCGGCGACTTCGTGTAGCACTCTCCGTGTTCGCATACTCGGCCGGAAGCCTGTGCTTTCCTCTCCGGTCGTAATCGCGATCGCCGCGTCGCGCGCCTGCTCGAAAGACGCGGCTTCCTCTCCAAACCACGAAGGCCAGCCAGCAAACAGCAAGTGAGATGAACGCCACAACAAGCGTAATTTCGCCAACAGAGTATGGCCGGTGAACGAAGGCGAGAGGTGCCGCCACGAGTACCGAGGCTATGCTGAGCGACAATGCTCCCGAGCTGACGTAGCCTGTTCCGCTTAAATCCCAATCGACGAACCGTTTAAGGCGTATCAGCGCATTCACAGCCCGACCTTCGCCGATGCCGGGTTTGTCCGCAATGGGTCGAAAGCAGACGTCAGCCACGCAAGAGCGAAGGTGGTCACTATGCCTTGCAAGCTCCCTGCGGTTTTCCGCAAGCGACACGAAGCCGGGGCGGCTCCGCGTCGAGGTCGATGGTTCGTCGCACAAGATGCCAAATGCGCAGGACAGGGCGGGTGACGAACATCTCGAACGATGGATGTCCGGACGCTGCGCATTCCGGCTGACGAGGGTTTGCGGAATTTGCAGGGCGTCGTCGAACGTATCTCCGCGGCTGCCAAGTCACGACCCCTCCGTCAGCGCTGACGCGCTGCCACCTCCCCCGCGGGGGAGGAGCTATGTCGGTCATGCGGCGTTTGTGGTCATCGGATGGGCTAGGCGTGTCGGGCGGCAGCGAAAGTTCGGCTTCGCTGGTCGCGCAGGTTAATTCGGCGCATGGATGTGTCTGCAGTGGCGAGGATTTAGGCCGATGATCAGACGCGCTGTTGTGGCGACCTTCGCAGCAGCGCTGGCCTTGTCACTGGTGCCAGCTCCTGCCGTCGCGGCCGCCAAGCCCTCCCTTGCCCCACCCCGCGGCAAAGTGCAGCGGGCGGTGATTGGCGATCCGGTGCTGGCCACTCTCGACCCCGCGCAGGTGTCTGGTTTCTTCACCCCCGGCGCCGCCTACCCCGTGCCCGGTTCAACCCGAGAGTCAGGCACTGTGCGGCCGATCCATGTGCGAGTGATCGGCGCTTACGCAATCAACGAACCGAAGGGAGCGCGGGTGGTGGGGATGGGCGGGCCTGGCTACATGCCGGTCACGTTGAAGTTCAGCGATGGACGGTGCTTTGTGTTGAGCGCCAGCTATGTCGGTGAGCTGTTGTCGAGCGGCGGTCTTGGCCAAATCGCCTGCCCGCCGCGATCCACCGATCCTGAAGATTGGCCAGTGTCGCGACCGAGCGATTCCTCGCTGCGGCTGATCGGCACCTCGTGGGGCTATAGCGCGTGGGCTGACCGCACGCGCGGGCAAGTGACCGTGGCCGTTCCCAACAACTTCACCTTCATCCCGCTGTTCACCACGCCGATGCGGGTGCTGGCGATGACGGCGATGAACAGCCCCGATGCGCCCATCGGCGACCTGACGCTGGTGGGCACACTCAACGGGCGGATGAGCGTGGTGACGCTGGCGGTGAGTTGGTGAGGACTCGCTTCGCGCAGGGCAGGCGGTGAGGCCAAGCGGCGGGGTGGCGCGTTGGCGGGCGGTATCAACAAGGAGCGTGAACCCCGTGCCATTGCCGATCCGAGCGTCCTCGATCCGGGCGGCGCTGACCGCGCTGGCGCTCGCGCCGCTGGCAGATCCCGCCGCCGCCGCCGCGGCGCCGCCGGCGACGGCACCGCAGAGCGGCGACCCAAGCGTCACGCTGCAGTTCGAGCGGCTGCAGCGCCAGCCGGTCCCGTTCGAAGTGGTCCAGGGCAAGTTCGTGTTTCGGGCGCTCGTCGCCGATCGGCCGGTGTGGGCGCTGCTCGATACGGGGATGCAGGTCAGCCTCGTCGACCAGCAGTTCGCGCAGGCCAACAAGCTGGCGGTCGGGGGACCGATGCGGCCGCTGGGCACGCCGACCGGCAGCCTGCCGATGGTCCGGCTGGATGGGGTCAAGGTCACCATTCCGGGGCAGTTGACCTTCACCGCCTCGATGGCCGGGGTCGATCTCGATTTCGCGTCGCGCTACCTCGGCCGGACGATCGATCTGGTGATCGGCGAACCTTATACGAGCAAGCTGGCGCTGGTGGTGTTCGGCCCCAGCCGGCGGCTCGAGATCAGCCCGAGCGGGAGCCTCGCCGTGCCGGCCGGCACCCGATTCGCGCCGATGACGCCCGATGGCGCGGTCGAGGTCAGCATCAACGGCAAGACCGTACTCGCCAAGCTCGACCTCGGGTCGGCCGAGGATCTGGTGCTCACTGAGGCCGGGTGGGACAGGGTCGGGCTGAGCGGCGCCCCCGTCACGCCGGGGACGGCGGCCGGGCTCGACGGCACGGCACGCCCGTCGATCCACGCCAGTGTCAGCGCGATGCGGGTGGGGCCGTTCGAGGCGGCCAACGTCTCGGTGAGCCGGCAAGCGCTGACCGCCAAGGACGGCGAGGCGGTGATCGGGCTGGGGTTCCTGGCGCGATTCAATTTCGCGATCGATCAGCCGGCGGGCAAGCTGTGGCTGTTCCCGAACGCGCCGGTGGCGGGCGGGAAGTAAGGGCGGCGAATCTGCCTCGGGAACGCGGGAGGTCCTTCAGACCAAGGAAGGGACCTGCCTGACGGCGGCTGGGGGACGGCCTTGGCTGGGGTGCTGCGCGTTCGTGATGGGTCGAACGCGGACGTGCACCCGCGTTGGGAATTTGTCCCGATGCTTGGGGTGAGCGGGACTGCTACCGGTCGCTCGCTAGTACGGAAATGACGGTTTTCCGGGCTTGGCATGGTTTGTGGATAGGTTGGGCAGGCGCTGTATCGGGCGGCGCCGGCAACAGGGACACAGGATCATGGCACGCGCTTCGATGGGTCGGACGCTTCTTTCATTGGCCGCCGCGCTGCTGGTGAGCGGCGCCGCGGTCGGGGCGGCGGTGGGGCCGGCGCAGACCGCGCCGGGGCTGGTGGCGGGAGGCGCGCGTGCCTGAGGCAAGGAAGCGAAAAACGGGGCCGCGCCGGGCGAGCGGGATGACGCCGCGGCTCTACGGTCTGATGCTGCTGGTGACCGCGGCGACCTTCGGGACGCTCGAGACCATCCACCAGTTGTTCTTCACGCCCAGGCTGTTCGGGTGATGGCGCGGCGGTGGAAGGCGATGCTGCGGCGGCTGGCGGACAGCCCGTTCGCGCTGGGGCTCGCCGGGTTCATGGTGACGGCGGGGCTGATGGTGCAGTCGGGGGCGGTGACGGTTACTTAGGCGGCGTGCGGCGCGGGGGTCCTTGGCCCCTCCACCCCCGCCTGCGGCGGCGGTTCCCCTCCCCATGCCAAAGGCACGGGGAGGTTCGGTCACAGCATCGGCAGGTCGAGGCCCTGCTCGCGGGCGCAGTCCTGCGCAATCCCATAGCCCGCGTCGGCGTGGCGCATGACCCCGGTGGCGGGGTCGTTCCAGAGGACCCGCTCGAGGCGGCGGGCGGCATCGTGGGTGCCGTCGGCGACAATCACCATGCCCGAATGCTGGCTGTAGCCCATGCCGACCCCGCCGCCGTGGTGGAGCGACACCCAGGTCGCGCCGCTCGCGGTGTTGAGGAGTGCGTTGAGGAGTGGCCAGTCGGAGACGGCGTCCGAGCCGTCCTGCATGCTCTCGGTCTCGCGGTTGGGGCTGGCCACCGATCCGCTGTCGAGGTGATCGCGGCCGATGACGATGGGCGCGCTGACCTCGCCGCTGCGGACCATTTCGTTCAAGGCGAGGCCGAGGCGGTGGCGCTGGCCGAGGCCCACCCAGCAGATGCGCGCGGGCAGGCCCTGGAAGGCGATGCGCTCGCGCGCCATGTCGAGCCAGCGGTGGAGATGGGGATCGTCGGGGATGAGCTCCTTCACCCGCTGGTCGGTGCGATAGATGTCCTCCGGATCGCCCGACAGCGCGCACCAGCGGAAGGGGCCGATCCCGCGGCAGAAGAGCGGGCGGACATAGGCGGGGACGAAGCCGGGGAAATCGAAGGCATGGTCGACCCCGGTATCCTTGGCTTCCTGGCGGATGTTGTTGCCGTAATCGAAGACCGGCACGCCCATCTCGCGGTAGGACAGCATCGCCTCGACATGGCGGGCCATCGCGATGCGCGCGGCCTGCGCAACCGCGGCGGGATCGCGCTCGCGCATCTCCTGCCACTTGGCGACGCTCCAGCCGATCGGGAGGTAACCGTTGGCGGGGTCGTGGGCGCTGGTCTGGTCGGTGACCGCGTCGGGGCGGATGCCGCGGGCGAGCATCTCGGGGATGAGTTCGGCGGCATTGCCGAGCAGGCCGACGCTGGTCGGCTCGGTCGCGGTGCGGATGATCTCGACCGCCTCGTCGATGGTGGCGGCGCGGCGGTCGAGGTAGCGGGTCTCGAGCCGCTTCTCGATCCGGCTTTCCTGGCATTCGATCGCGATACAGTGCGCGCCGGCCATGACCGCGGCGAGCGGCTGCGCCCCGCCCATGCCGCCGAGGCCCGCGGTGAGGATCCAGCGGCCACGGAGATCGCCGCCATAATGCTGGCGGCCCATTTCGGCGAAGGTCTCGTAGGTGCCTTGAACGATGCCCTGGGTGCCGATGTAGATCCAACTGCCCGCGGTCATCTGGCCATACATCATGAGCCCGGCGCGATCGAGCTCGTTGAACTTCTCCCAGGTCGCCCATTTGGGCACGAGGTTGGAGTTGGCGAGGAGCACGCGCGGGGCGTCGGGGTGGGTGCGGAAGACGCCGACGGGCTTGCCCGACTGGACGAGCAGGGTCTGGTCGTCCTCCAGCCGCTCGAGGGTTTCGACGATCTTGTCGTAGCTTTCCCAGTTGCGGGCGGCGCGGCCGATGCCGCCGTAGACGACCAGGCCCTGCGGGTCCTCGGCGACCTCGTCGTCGAGGTTGTTCTGGAGCATTCGGACCGCGGCTTCGGTGAGCCAGCTCCTGGCCTTGATCTCGGGGCCGCGGCGGGCGCGGATGCGGCGGCTGTTGTCGCGTCTGTAATCGTTCATCGAGTGACTCCGCTCATCCTGAGTAGCGCCGAAGGCGCGTATCGAAGGACGGGTGCGTGCTTCGATACGGAGCTGAAGCTCCTACTCAGCATGAGCGGTTTGGGACAGTGCCGAAGCCGGGCGTTCAGGCGTCCACCCCGGCGAGCATCCGCCGGACGGGACCGGGATGGCCGATCCAGTAGCCGAGCTCCTGCGGCTCTCCGAGGTCCCAGCAGGCGAGGTCGGCGACCTTGCCGGGGGTGAGCGTGCCGACCTGGTCGTCGATGCCGAGCGCCTGGGCGGCGTTGGCGGTCATGCCGGCGAGCGCTTCCTCGGGCGTCAGGCCGAACAGGGTGCAGGCCATGTTCATGGCGAGCTGGGGGTTAAGCAGGGGCGAGGTGCCTGGGTTGCAGTCGGTCGCAACGGCGATCGCCACGCCATGGTCACGCAGCAGCTGGACCGGCGGCTTGTGGGTCTCCTGCAGCGCGTAATAAGCGCCGGGGAGGAGGACCGCGACGGTCCCGGCGTCGGCCATGGCCTCGGCCCCGGCGGCGTCGAGATGCTCGAGATGATCGGCCGAAAGCGCCTGGTAGCGCGCGGCAAGCTTGGCGCCGCCGCGGTTGCTCAATTGCTCGGCGTGGAGCTTGACGCGGAGGCCGTGATCCTCGGCGGCGACGAACAATTGCTCGATCTCGTGGGGGAGGAC
>Ga0316228_1003798_pt1 | contig 11753 bp, 10 predicted proteins | sample TBH18021metaG_FD_206005 | JGI IMG/M metagenome (GOLD analysis project Ga0316228, IMG submission 206005) | Freshwater microbial communities from Trout Bog Lake, Wisconsin, USA - TBH18021 | ecosystem: Environmental > Aquatic > Freshwater > Lake > Hypolimnion/Profundal zone | place: USA: Wisconsin... | reverse complement strand
TAATTAAAAATTTCAAGCAACCCGCAATAAGCCAAGCAACAAAAGGTGTGAGTAAATAGGATGAGTCCATGTTTCCTTTATTTTGGCCAAAGGGCCCAGATACATGCGGCTCCCCATGCTAATACAGTAACGAGTAGGGGCCAGTCTGACAGAAGCGCATCGGTGGGCGACTCGCCTCCCTCTAGTACATCTACGACGTACCAATAACGGAAAAGTCCAAATAAAACTAACGGTACCGTTATCACTAGCTCAGGTCGACTCGCCATGACAAACATACTGTAAAAGACCAGAGCACATGTGGCTGACATCTCTGCATAGCGATCAACCAGTGCTTTTGTATATTTTGCCAATACCTCTCGACCATCTGTGCCACTTTGGCTAAGTTCTTGGCTACGTTTAACTGCAGCCAAATAAAGTGCTAAACAGAGCGTAGTGACAAACATCCAGCCCGAAACAGGAACATCCAAAGCAACAGCGCCAGCCATCACACGCAGGACGAATCCAATGGCGATCGTAAAGATGTCAATGACGGGCTTATGTTTTAAAACAAAGGTGTAAGCGACATTAAGGCAAAGGTAGGCTGCTATAACTAGTACGACTTTAGGATTTAAAAAAAACCATCCTGCAAAGAGTAATGCGTACAGCAGAGTTAGTACACAAAGTGCCTGAGGTTTTGTGACAATACCATTGGCCAGAGGGCGCGTTTTTGATTTTTTAGGGTGCAATCGATCGCGATCAATATCGCGAATGTCATTCACGATATAGGTTGCAGAGGAAGCGATACAAAACAAAACACTCGCAATTAATGCGCTAATAATGGCCTTTGGGTCAATAAACTCGCCGGTAAAAAGCAAGGGTGCAAGAACAAAACTGTTTTTAATCCATTGTTTAACGCGGATGAGTCTGATCAATCCCTTGATTTGGGGCCCCATTCGTTTTGGAGAGGTATTTACGTACATGGGCTGTAAAATCTAAGGATATTGTGGTTACGAAGCATTTTCGCATTATTCCCTAATGACGCAAGTAATAATATTAAGGACGCTTTCGGTGAGTACATTACTGTGATACCTATCTCCTCTTGGGGACGATTAACAGCGTTGCCGCACCAAGTTGTGTCTTTCTCGAATCTTTCCAAGGTTTCTGCTGCAATTTCAGCCTCGAAACAGGGGATAGCATTCGGAAATGGACGAAGCTATGGCGACTCTTGCTTAAATCCAGGAGGGGTTTTATGGTCTACGCGTGGATTAGGTCATTTGATCGCGTTCGATAGAGACTCCGGAATTTTGAGTTGTGAGGCGGGTGTACTTTTAAGAGATATCCAGAGCTTGGTTGTCCCTGAGGGCTGGATGTTGCCTGTTACGCCCGGTACGCAGTTGATTACAGTTGGTGGTGCGATTGCGAATGATGTTCATGGGAAAAATCATCATTTATTAGGTTCATTCTCTGATCACGTCACACGTATCAAACTCATACGGACTGATGGCGAGATCATTGAATGTGGTCCTAACCAGAAACAAGATTGGTTTGCAGCGACGGTGGGTGGGATAGGATTGACAGGGTTGATTGTCGAAGCTGAACTCCAACTAAAGAGAGTGCCAGGCCCGTGGCTTGAAACAGAAACAATTCCTTACTCAGACTTGAGTTCATTTTTTAAATGCGCTGATGAATCAGAGGTCGGCTGGGAGCACACGGTTTCATGGATTGATTGTCTTGCTGGAAGTGGTGGCCGAGGGTTGTTTATGCGAGGCAACCCTGTTGCTGACAATACGAGATCCGTTCCACTTACTAAAAAATCTAGTATGCCTTTTGTACCCCCCATATCTTTGGTGAATAAGCTTTCATTACGCTTATTGAACGAAGCGTATTACTGGCTTAATAAACGAAAGAGTAGTAAACAGATTGTTCACTTTCAGCCGTTTTTCTATCCACTCGATAACTTACAGAACTGGAACAAAATGTACGGTCCTAGAGGTTTTTATCAATATCAAAGTGTTGTACCACGTGATGTTGGGCAAGACGCTGTGAATGAAATGCTTAAAGAAATCGGTCGTTCTGGTCAGGGTTCGTTTTTAGCTGTTTTAAAGACCTTTGGTGATAGGAGGTCAGTTGGAATGTTGGGCTTTCCACAGCCAGGTGTGACTTTGGCTTTAGATTTTCCTAATAATGGGCGTAGGACGACCGAACTGCTCGATCGACTTGATCGGATCGTCAGCGACGCAAAAGGTCGTATCTACTTAGCCAAAGATGCCAGAATGTCCAGAGCGTTATTTGAAAGCAGTTACCCTAGATTTCAGGAATTTTTAAAATATCGTGATTCAGGAATGAGCTCCGCGATGTCACGACGTTTATTAGGAAGTTGAAATGAGTCAGAAAAAAAGAATCGTCATTATTGGTGCAACATCTGCGATGGCTACACATTGTGCGAGGCTATGGGTCCAGAGCCAGATAGTCGATATGACACTAGTTGGCCGAGATAGGGAAAAGCTTGAAAGGGTCGCGAATGATTTGCGTGCACGCAGTGCTAAGTCGACTATTTCGGTGATGCTGAGTGATTTTAATAAAGCGTCCGATATTCAATCTACGGTAGATGCGGTAACAGGGTCGGGCAACATTGATATTGCATTGATTGCATATGGCTCGCTAAGTGATCAAAACAAATGTGAAAATGATTTGTCCGTTTGCCAAAATGAACTTGAGTTGAATGGGATCTCCCCAGTTTTATTTGCTGAGGGATTTGTTAAAAAAATGTTGTCAATCAATAGCGGTATCGTTGCTGTCATTGGTTCTGTAGCGGGTGATCGCGGACGTAAATCAAATTACGTATATGGGGCAGCAAAAGGATTGGTTACGCGGTATATGCAGGGTTTACAACATCGTCTGGCTTCAACTAATGTGAAGGTTGTATTAATTAAACCAGGACCGACAGATACTCCGATGACCGCAGCTTTGAAGTCGAGGGGTGCAAAGCTAGCTCCGGTTGAGGATGTCGCAGCCCAGATTGTTGAGGCAATCGAAAAAGGTACTCCAGTTGTATATGCTCCTGGCAAATGGAGGCTGATTATGATGATCATCAGACACTTGCCCGCGTTCATATTCAATAAGATAAATATTTAAACGCGGTTAACCGACCAAAATAATTCATCTCGTCTCTTATAAAAAGGTTCACGTAAATATGTGCATTAAGGATAACTAATTCGTCTTACTCAAAGCTTTTTGATATATGTTGTTCAAGAGTTGATGATCTGGTGTTATCGTTTTTTCATCCCGTTGTGATTTTGGCTTTAGCGATTACTTCAACGTATGAGGGGAGGATTCTCCCTAGACTTTTCCTGATAGTCTGAAAAATGCAGAAATTATGAACAAGAATCTACATCAGCAATTCGCCCTAGCGTTATATGTTGTACCAGTAGCGGGAATTTTTTTGGCTGGGATTAATATTTGGCACCCTTATTCTTATTGGCTCGATGAACTGTATTCCGTTACTGCCAGTGCGCTCTCGTTCAAAGAAATGTTTCGAGCGATGCTGTCCGATGTGCACCCCCCCTTATATCAAGTGATGCTGTGGATATGGATGCGCTTGCTGAGCGACTACGAGCCTATTGTCAGGGGGTTTAGCCTGATTTGTTCAATTTCCGCAGCTACTTATATTTTTCTCTGGGGCAAAAGACTCGATGCATGGTCAAGGGCATTGATGCTTACTTTTTTTGCTACCTCCTGGTTATTTGTTTATTACTCCCAAGAGGCGCGTTCTTACTCGTTATTGTTACTTTTTTCGACCATTCAAATAGGCCTATTTATTTCAGATAGTGGAAGTCGAAAGGACTTTGCAAAAGTTCTATTATGCGCGATCTTATTAGCTTGGACGCATTACTTCGGTCTAATCCTCGCGGGCTCTGTCTTATGTTGGTTATTTTTTCAAAATCTTAAAAACCACAGCCGGTTATTAGTGGTGTGTGCAGTGGGTATTGCTGCACTAGCGTGGCCATTCGCTGAGTTCGTTTGGGGCTCACTTGGGCAGACTACTGGCGGGAAATTTTGGATACAAGTGGATGGACCGCTTGGCACATTGGCTATTTTTTTTAAGGCGATAGTGCCTGTTTTAAAAAATTGGGGAGTTATGTCAACGGCATTCCTGACAGTGACATACGCTACCTTTGCAATCGCTTTAATCTGTTGGCGCCTTAGGCAAGCGTCTAGGGCTGAGAATTTATTTGAAAAAAAATTAATTTTAAAACTTTCATACTGCCTGCTCTGGGTACTCATTGCGGTTATGGTCATTGACCTGCATACCCCTATTTCGACAGAACGAAACTATATCGTGCTCTTACCGGTTGTATCAATTTTGTTCGGAATTGGGATTGGCACGCTTGCAACGTTTCGCTATGCTGCTTCGGGCGTGCTCCTTGTCGCGCTAGTTTGGGGAAAAATGCAGCTTGATTACTCGCATAACTTACTACTCGCAAAATGGGCCCCATTCCAAAATTGGAGAGACTGTGCAGAGTACATAGTAAAAAATGTATCGAAGGGCCAAGGCTACTATTTGCGACTCAGTGATGCAGAAGATGTTGATCGCGTTTTCAATTATTATGTAAAACGCTTCTCACATGGAGAAATTAGCCTGCAAAGGGTTTATGCTTCGATGCTTGGGTCGATGACTACTCCAGCGATGGTGTTTGTGGGAGGAGTATCGGTAAACACTATTGAGCAAGTCAGTACTAAAGAAAAAATCACACCGAAAGAAATAATGTATCCAACTCAAAGTTGGACAAATAGCACAGCAGTCTTATTTTTTTGATGTTTGACCTTGTCGCTGCAGAGTCTATTCTTACTTTTTATGTATGGACTCTTAAGACAGACTTCGGGGTTGGTCTCTAATATAGCTTTCAATGACGAACGCATTCTTGTGTGTCTAAACTATTCACCCGTCCTATTTAGGGTCCTGCATGTGCGTTAGTCTTACTAATCGAGAAAAGCAAACTATTTTGGTGATCACACCATGAGATTTTTGAAAATTACAAAAAGTATATTAGCGAGTTTGCTTGCTACCCTTTTGTTTTTTGCAGGACTTGAAATCACCTCAAGACTGTGGTTCCCAGAGTTTCGCGGCGAGATCCACACAAGTGAAAAAACGCTAGGAGTAAACTATTTTTTATCTAAATATGTACCAGGCCGTGTGCCATATTCTGATTTTTTAATTAATTTAAATAAACCTCTAGTTTTGATCCTTGGAGATTCAATATCGCATGGCTATGGTCAGGCATACGAAGATATTTATTGGGTGCGTTTGCAGCGTTTAATGCAGTTAGAGTTGGGGGCCCAAGCTCCAGAGTTTATTTCTTTATCCTATTACGGGAATAATCTTAGCGATTCAACTAATGAACTGAAAACGTTTTTTCATGAGCATGAAGAAGCAAAGATTTCGGAAATCATTTACCAGTTTAATTTTAATGATATCGTCCCCGAGGCCTATAGCCGCGCAGGTTTGCATAAGGAGTCGGATGCAATTTCTACATCCATCACGAAAGTAGCAGTACCAGTCAACAATAAAGATCATCCATCTGTCTTATCTACCAACTCAGTTGACACAGCGAGTAACAATACTGAGGAATCTGAATTTAATTTGTCACGCAATGATTGGTTTAAAAAGCTGTCGCTGTGGCGATCAAAATATTTAAATTATTCGGTTTTTATGCGTGTTGCACAGCATTATGCGGGCGCCATTGTCAGAAAGAAGTCTGGTACTTGTGAAGTTCGCGGTTTAGATGCGCTGGGTCCCTACACCTGGACATTTGGCAGTCGGAAATATGCAAAAGAAAGTGAAATTCTATGGCAGAATTTTGCAGAAGCTCTTAAACAACTTGTTTCGATGGCCGAAGAAAGGCACATCAAACTTAGTATTGTGATATCGCCATTGCTGTTTGATATTGACACAGCTGGTTTACATCCTTACTACAACTATCTAAATTATGATTTTAGTTGCGCAACAATCAGCCCAAGGGAACGACTTATTTCTATAGCCAAAAAGTTGGGGGTAACCTTGTATGACCCAACGCAATTTATAAAAAATTCTTTTGATGTAAGAATCTTAGAAAAAAACTTCTCCCCATTTTTTTTCACTGCAGATGAAAATCACATCACGCCTTTAGTCTCATCTTTAATGGCAGACTATTTGTATATTTCTCGAAATGAACGAGCACATTAATAGACATGGCTGGGTAATCTTCTACTAGACTATGTAAAGCAAGCGCTTGTGAGCTCCGTAAACTCTAATGGGATTCCATTGCTGTGATGTAACAATCGCACTTCTAGACAATAAACGTATTTTTTAATTATTACCTTAGATTATTTAACGTTATAAATTTACTGTAGCTGGCGTCTTTAAAATGAACAAAAAAAAATGGTGCTTGCTAGCTTATTCAGCGACGTTATGTCTTCCCTTGTTCATCTACTTGTATAAATATAATTTGCAGCAAACCGGTGCTGATTTTCTGGTTCGGATCGCAGAGGCCAAATACTTTTTGGCGAGAATTAATCCATACGAAGTATTTGTTGGGCTCAAGCCAATTATTAGCGCTTATGGGCCTGAGCCTGCCGTATATTCATTTTTTTCTTATCTTTTTGCTGCAGTGTTAACAAAACTTAGTAATGTGTCACAAACTCAACTTTTTGTTTATATAGTTTTAGATTTTTGCTCGCTTGTAGTTGGGATTTTGTTATTAAATAAAATCACTGACTCGCACTCACAACAACAAATTTGTCCTCTGAAACAAAGACTCAAATTAATTCTTGTACTTATTAGTTCTACATTTTTTTGGCAGCATGTATATTTTTTGAACTACACACTGGTTTCCGTGTTTGGTTTAATTTTGCTCATATATGGAATATCAAAAAAAAGTTGGTTAGTACCTTTAATTGGAATGGGTTTAATCGGACTAAGGCCAAGTCTAGCAATTCCCGTTTTTATATATTTATTTTTTGGGAAACACTGGAAAATACTATGTTTGTCTATTGCTGAGTATTCTGGAGTGCTTTTATTTACGTCGTGGAGGCTTAACACTAGACCGCTTAGACTGCTGGAGCAACTTGCCGAAATTCAAAAACATTTTTCTCAAAACTTAGGCTATTACCACGCGGAAGGTGCATTTTCCATACTACAACCGTTGCTTGGGCCTTACCTGGCGATCTTATCCGTATTTATAGTGTGTTTGATCATTATTCGCTACAGAACCTATCTTTCTAATCCTTTAGTGGCTTTAGTACTTATTAGTGCATGCAGCGTTTCATTTTTTTATACACAAGTTCATGCCTGGATAAGTATTTATCCAATACTCCTAATCGCTTTATTCGATGCTACGCGGCGAAAATCATTTGACCCTGTAGTATGTATTTTAATCGGTTGGCTTGTCATTCCAAGACTTAGTGGTTTTGTACCAGAAATATATAGATACGATTATGTTGTTATTCATAATTTATGTCGGTTTGGTGCCCTCTGGTATGCAGTTTTGACTCTAGTTAATCGATTAATTCTCGTAGATAAAAATGTCAACGCCCAAACGGACGCTCGCTATGTCAAGGCTTAGATTCATAGCGGTAGCACATTGTTTTATGGTGATCATTTTATTTTTCGGGATTGAGATAATCGCTGTATACGGTTTACATTTAGATTCTTTAAGTTTGCTGCTTCAACACCATTGGCAGGTCGCTGATCTGCATAGTCTGGCAGAAGAACCTTTCACATCCTGGATCTACGTTCATTCGCAACCACCTCTTTTGAATATCTTCGTGGGTGCATTTTTATGGATGAATGGGCAAGCTTATACAGATTTTATAATCCTGAATTGTTTTTGTGACGCATTTAGCAGTTTCACAATACTTTTTATACTTAATAAATATAACATCCGTTATAAATGGATTGGTTATTGTGTCGCAGTCGCATATCTTCTCGCACCCAGCACGTTACTTAATTCTGCCTATCCGTACTATCCTGCATTAACAAGTGCCGGGTACTCGGCGCTAGCACTGTCCTTTTTTACGGCATCTCAAAGCAAAAGGTTATCCCTATTCTTGCTTAGCGCAAGTTTAATCTTTCTAACACTACTCAGAAGTAGTTTTCCGCCAATCACTGGTTTAGTTGTTCTTGGAATATATTTTGCGCTTATTGATGACAGAGTTAATTGGAAACGTAACTTTTTGCTGGTAATGATTTTTAGCTTCATTCCTATCACTGCTGTTTATACAAAAAACTATCTTATGTACGACTTTTGGGGATCAAGTAGTTTTTCGCCAATCAACATTGCTAAAGGTTTTGGAGTTCCGGTCGAACTTAATTATTTTCCAACACCGCAGGAGATTAATCGTGAACGACCGGAGATTCGCTGCGAGCACAGCTATAAATCGATAGATAAAGTAGTCATAAAGCGCGATGGAAACCCGAATTACAACTCTTGCTATTTTTTGGCGTTTGCTCAGGCGCAGCGGAGGACGGCTTGGATAAATTATGAGTTCACACAGCATTTGAGGCGGGTGATTTCTCATTTAGGAAAATATCTCTCTTTGCCTGACAAGTACGAGTACCTATCCAACAGAACGAAAATCCAGGCCTATGCGAGTGCTTTCAATAGGGTATTCTTGCCCTGGTCTGCCCGTGCCGGTTATGACATAAGATTAACCATCATATTAATAATCGCGACTATGCCGTATTGCCTTTGGTTACGTTCAGACAAACGCATGATCGGTCTTTACGTTCTATTCATAATCCACATGGTCACACACGTCATAACTGACGGTGATGAGAGTGATCGTTTCGTTTTTGATATTGAGTTTTGTTTTTATATATTTGCTGTTTTTCTTTGCTTAAACTTATTTAATAAGAAAACTTAGTCGCTATCTCGAGCAAGATAACGAGATATTGCGACATACTGCACTATTTTTAGAGTTAATTTTACTCAGATTGTTTCTATAACTTGTTGTTCTACCTCTAGTACTGGTAAGCCTTTAATCACAGCAAGTCGTTTATCCACTGATAAAAAAGTTAGGTTACCTTGTTCGTCCCTACTTTCCCTACAGTTAACTGGGGAATAAGCTTCCTTTACTGAAACGACATCAAGTTTGTCGTTTAATAAATCATTTCTAACGTAAAAAGCGTTACTTCCCATCGAGCCTGTTCCAACAAGTGTGTAGCCTTTTAAATTTGCCAAATATGTCATGGCTGCGAGCGACGCTCCCCAATATAAATTGGAGTGATGTGCGTTTGTTCTGTCAAAATCTGGTTGATATGGAATGGATATTTTCCTGGTATCTCCAAAATATGGGTTGTACTCACAAATTAGGATACGTGGGTTAAAGTTTTTAATTGTATTGAGTATGTGGTAATCATTACCATCCAAATCAACAGAAAGGATGCCTAAATCTTCCTCAAAGTTGCTTGTAGCGAGGATTTCATTGATGTTGTCTTTGGTTATAAATTTATCAATACAAACTAAATCATGCTTCCAATAAAAATATGAGTTTTTAAGACGTTGAATATTTGAAGTGGATCCATCTATAACAAAACCTTTCCAGTCGTCATTCATTAATAAGAAGCGGCAGTTTGATTCGAAAAAATCCTCAACACCAAATTCGATAAATGTTTTATTTTTTATCTCGATTGTTTGTATTAAGTGCTGAATGATTCCGTCTTCACCCCATTGTGAAAATACTTTAAATTCGTAGTCTTTAATATTATTTGTATTTTTATTTCTATTTAGGTTTGACAGTATTACGCCTTGATTAAATTTAATCTCATCAAAACGCTGATTGATATTTAAAATTATGCTAACAAATTGTCGAGCTTTAGTGGTTGCTCTTTTAAAGAAGTTCATAGTCGTATTATTTATTTTTGTAAGTTAATTTAAATATTTCATCTGATCTAAGTTGTAATTTCTTTTGAGATAATCCATACTTACAAGTTATTAGACGCTTAAGGTTTAATGTAATATTAGCTATATTAGTTGAGACAGATTATGTTCTGTGATCTGATAAATTTTTTGATCTCCAGATGTTAATACGAATTCCCGTTTAAATGAGTCAAATGCGAGAAAGTGATTGATAGTCGTAACTAAAAGAATGGGGCGCTGAGCGGCTAATTGAGGTTCAATCATACTTACGGGGTAAAACCCATGCCCGTTAATGATAAATATATTCGGTTGAACGTTAAATCCCTAATAATTAATTTAAGTAGGCTGAATCTTTTTATCTAATACTGGAGCATATTCAATCCCAAATATTAGAGCTCACAGCGGCAGATAATAAACGTAACTCATCAGCTGTGGTGGATTTTTATATTTAGCTCATTCCGTTTGTATTCCACTGACTGACTGATTGATTATGCTTTATTCGAATGGCCTTGAGGAGACCAAAAATAGTATAGGTCGAATAAAGGATCAATGCAGTTGTGGTGATTATAAAGAATGATTTGACGGCTTAGTCTAGTAAAGGCGATTACTTTAAAACCAGCAAGATAAGCTTGCTAGTTCCATTAACGGCAATTGGTAATGCCGTCAACATATAGTGGTGACCAAAATGTTTGAGACCTATAAACGTTTGAGTCAAACATACAGCTAATAAAAAAATTACTTTGGTAATGTAACGTTCCGATATTGTAGGCATCCATACAGAACCTATCTTGTAACAGACGGTTCGAATGCCTACAGAGATAAGAAAAATTACAAATAGTATTACTGCCAAATAAAAGAATGGATAAGTTCCACAAGATTTTCAGCGAAAGTTAGTTAGATCGCTCAAAAAAGATCGACGTTCGTCTTGATATTTTAATGATTCAGCTTTAACTATAGTCATGATCAGCAGCCTTTATTCTGGTGAGCATGTGAACCGCTGCACATGTTGTGTCTAACTAGTTTTACGTGTTTAAAAAAATTTAATTATTCCCTATTTAGAACGACCAAGTATTGGTCCTTATCGACTTCGAGTATTGATCCAAGTTTTGATATCTCAAAAAAATCTTTAATTTCATTGCGTCGTTGTTCAGTCACTGGAGCATGTATCGCTAAGATATTTACTGAATATTTTTTTAAAAGTTCTATTGATTCAGATGAAGGTAATGTATTTAGTGTTTGCATGTCGGCTTTGAACCCTAATGGTTCGGCGCCGCTGAAGCCATTTAGAATATTCGCCCAGTGCAATGTCGAATCAACCATATATGTTGATTCTTGTATCGGATAGCCAGGCATAGCTGTATAAATAGGGTAGTGGAGAACAATTAACTTGGTCGTTTCAAGCGATTGCAATTCTGCAATTTTGTTATCTAAAGTACTTGGTTTATAAGCTGATGTCGGTGGGTTAAACGGTAATTTAGACGGATATACTTCGAGAAGAAAAAAGAGTGAGAGCAGTGATACTAAAGCTAGTCCTAATTGTCGTGAAACTTTTGTCATGACCGCTTGGATGCCATATCCTGAGAGGATGAGCACTCCAAAATAAAGTAAAAGTGAGTAACGCTGTGTTGCTCGAATTGCTGCAATAAATGGTATTTTATTGGCGATGTAAAAAAGGGGTAATTTGATTCCCCAAGTAGAAGAAAAATAACCAATCGACAAAATAAAACCAGTTGTTATCACCCCGTTGGCCACTTCAAACTCCCCCACCTTTGGCCGGTCAAACGTAAGCGTCCGGTCAGCACCGTCTAGTCATTCCCTGGCCTTCTAGCGAGAATAGGTGTCCACCTAAAAATAAGCGGACACTTATCTTGGCAGATC
>Ga0316228_1003797_pt1 | contig 11757 bp, 7 predicted proteins | sample TBH18021metaG_FD_206005 | JGI IMG/M metagenome (GOLD analysis project Ga0316228, IMG submission 206005) | Freshwater microbial communities from Trout Bog Lake, Wisconsin, USA - TBH18021 | ecosystem: Environmental > Aquatic > Freshwater > Lake > Hypolimnion/Profundal zone | place: USA: Wisconsin... | reverse complement strand
TTGCATTAATTATGTTGGCGTTTGGTTTGTTTTTACGCGACATAAATTACGGGTTGTTTGCGCTATTCGCCTTCTTCCAATCTGCGTTTATCATTTTTAATGACGGACTTATTTTTTCTGTGCCAAATTTGCCAGATTGGGTCCCGCGTTTATTTGCATTCACATCGTGGCCATCCACGGCGGTGTTATCGATCATTGTGACCAGAATTGGCGGCTTTAAGGAACACAGCCTCTTTCTTCATCGTTGTATGGCATTGATGTCCGTCGCTTATTTGACGCTCGTCCCAATGTCGTTTTTCGAAGCATCGCTAAGTTTAAAAACCGTCGTTTTACAAGACTATCTTAACGTCTTGTGGTTCCCTCTCGCTTTATTGGGTTTGTTCCGTGCAACGCAAAGACACCATAAAGGCACCTCCTTACTTATACTTGGATTACTTCCTATTACAGTATTATGGTGGACGTTTTCACTCATCAATGTACAACCAAAAAGTTGGGGATGGAGATTTACCCCTCCGTCAGGAACGACTCTTGATGTAATTCAAAATTTGTTCCTCCCTACCCTGCTATGTATCAGCTTAGCTTACCGCACATTTGTATTGCATAAAGAAGCGATACGCATCGCCCGGGAAGACCAGCTTACGGGTCTGGCCAACCGTGAACGTTTAGCGGTTCAGGGTGAAACAATGCTAAAGAACAAGCTACATCCTTACATTGCGGTGGTCGCCCTGAACGTTGACCGCTTTAAAGCCATCAATGAGGCTCTGGGGCACGATATTGGTGACGCAGCACTAGTCGAGGTCGGGCATCGCTTGTCATCTATTCCCAACACGGTGGTTGGCCGTAGTCAGTCGGATCAGTTTTTTATTATCTGGATCGATATACACACCATTGACGAGTTGCAACGGCATTTGAAAGAAAAATTCTTCTCTCCAATTTCGGTAAATCAACAGACGATTGATATATCGCTATCCGCTGGTGTTAGCCTGCAAACTGATGTCAACATGCAAAAGCATATGCATTGTGCAGAAATCGCCCTCAACGCGGCGCGCGCGTCTAAAAGTGGTTGGGAAGTGTATCGTCCCGACATGGAGACCAATAAGTTAGGTGATCTGAGTCTGTTGTCCGAATTACGGATGGCGATACAACAGAATCACTTACGGATCTTCTTGCAACCAAAAGTAAGAGTCAGGGATGGTGCGGTGGTTTGTGCTGAAGCACTAGTACGCTGGCAGCATCCTACACGCGGTATGATTCCACCGTATCAGTTCATCCCTTTTGCGGAGCACACGGGCCACATTAGCGCCATCACTGTCTGGATGTTAAAAGAAGCAATGCAACTGGTCGCGGCATGGAGAGCAGCAGGTGACCCCATACAAATTTCGATCAATTTATCGGCATTTGATTTGCGCAATCATAATATCGTTTCGATCATTGAAACTTTGCGTGAATCCAATAATGCCTCTGCCGAAGATATTCGTCTGGAAGTCACAGAAAGTAGCGTCATGAGTGATGCCAATACGGCCATCATCGTACTGGACCACTTGCGCTCACTCGGCTATTCGATTGCGCTTGATGATTTTGGGACAGGCTATTCTTCACTTGCCTATCTGCAAAAAATGCCGGTATCCGAATTAAAAATTGATCGGGCGTTTGTTGCCAATGTCAAACCAGACACGGATGCGTCATTACTTTTGTTGTCGACCATAGAATTGGGGCAACGTCTCAAACTTCATACCGTCGCGGAAGGTGTTGAAACAATGGAAGAGTGGGAACTGGTGAAGCAGTTTGGGTGTGATTATGTACAAGGATGGTATGCCGCTAAACCTATGCCGGTCAGCGAATTTATCCAATGGCGAACATTGAATAATCCATTTAATTACCTGCAGCCAATTAAATTGGTACCAGAAAAAGTGTGAGATAAAAAAATGGCGTCCAGGCGCATAGTTTGAAACAAATATCAGCATTTAACGCATTGATTTTATTCCAACATCAGCTAAGATAACTTCGCCGTTGTAGTTAAGTTTAATGAATCGATTCACCAACCAGGAGAGCACGATGTCTATTCAACAAAAAGTACCCGGTGTGCCAGATAGTGCCGAGAATGAAAGCAATGTTACCTCTAGCATGCCAGGCAATGGCGGCGGTGAAAACAATCTCACTTCAAGTATGCCAGGCAATGGAGTAGAAGAAAACGACCTCACTTCAAGCATGCCAGGCAACGGCGGCGGTGAAAACAATCTCACCTCAAGTATGCCAGGCAATGGTGCGGAATAAAATCTGACCGTTAACAAACAGATGAACGTTGTTAAATAAAAAACGGAGCCCAAACAGCTCCGTTTTTTTATTCACGTCAGTATTTAATTGAACTGACTAAAGTCGGGCTTACGTTTTTGAAAGAAAGCCATAAAAGCTTCACGTGCTTCTGGCGCGTTGAGCATTGCGGCAAAGTGCTGGTTTTCCTCTGCCATTTTTGTGACGATTGCTTGTGGCTGACTACCTTTCATCAAACGTTTGGTAGTGCGAATTGAAGCGGCTGGCAATGCAACCAATTTGGCAGCGATTTGCTGAGCGTAGGGCAACAATTCTTCTAACGGCAAGACCTTATTCACAAAACCCATTTCAAACGCTTCCTGCGCGGTAAATGGTTCACCCAACATCAATTTTTCTGCGGCGCGTTGATAACCAACAATTTGCTGAAATACCATGCTGGAAGCAAATTCTGGGCATAGACCCAATTGTGTGAATGGCATCGACAGCTTGGCATTGTCTGCCAGATAAATCAGATCACAATGCATAAGCAATGTAGTACCGATACCGACCGCTGCGCCGGACACAGCCGCAATCACAGGCTTGCCGGAATCATTTAATGCCTGCATAAATTGATAGACTGGCGGAATGCTATCTGGATTAGCAAGGCTGCCAGCGTTTTTCATGAAATCTTCGAGATCATTGCCTGCAGTAAAAATTTCTGGCTTACCAGTGATCAGGATGGCGCGTACGGCAGCATCTGTTTCGGCTTCACGCAAGGCATCAGCCATCGCCTGATACATGGCAGCAGTAATTGCATTTTTCTTTTCAGGACGATTAAAGCTGATCGTCAGAACGCCATTTTCTTTGTGGGTCAGGATATCTGTCATGTGTCTCTCTCTTTGTCCTAGGACTATATTCTTCAATCATGTGCAAACAAGTCGCTATTGTAACTCGTGAACAAGACCTATTTTCATTGTCGTATTTGTAAAAAAACCGCACAAAATATGTGCGGTTTTTTTTGGCTAGTAAGGCAAATTACATGCGTTCAAAAATACCAGCTGCACCCATACCAGTACCTACGCACATGGTCACCATACCGTATTTCAGGTTATTACGATGCAAAGCGTGGATCGTGGTCGCGGAACGGATTGCACCTGTTGCGCCCAATGGATGACCCAGAGCAATCGCGCCGCCCATTGGATTGACCTTCGCCGGATCCAGACCTAAGTCCTGCACCACTGCTAACGACTGCGCTGCAAACGCTTCGTTCAGTTCGAACCAGTCGATCTGATCTTGCGTGATACCTGCAGCGCGGCATGCCGCAGGGATCGCTTCTTTAGGACCGATACCCATGATTTCTGGTGGTACACCACGCACTGCGAAGGAAGCGAAACGTGCCAACGGTGTCAGGTTGAATTGCTTCAGGATTTTTTCGCTGACCAGAATCAATGCGCCTGCACCGTCAGAAGTTTGCGAGCTGTTACCAGCAGTCACACTACCTTTAGCGGCAAACACGGCTTTGAGCTTCGCCAGACCTTCTAAAGAGGTATCTGGACGCGCACCTTCGTCGCGTGTCACTGTGCGTTTTTTGAGTTCGATTTCGCCGGTCAGCAAATTCGGTACCCGGTCGATGATGTCAACAGACGTTGTTTCTGCATCGAAGTAGCCAGCATTTTGCGCGGCAATTGCACGTTGGTGCGATTGCAGAGCAAATGCATCTTGCGCTTCACGGGATACTTTCCATTGTTGCGCTACTTTTTCAGCAGTTAAACCCATACCGTAGGCCATGCCGACGTTTTCGTCTTGCAGAATCGCCATGTTCATCGATGGGTTGCTACCCATCATTGGCACCATGGACATCGATTCAACACCGCCAGCGATCATCACATCAGCCTGACCAACACGAATGCGGTCAGCAGCCATCGCCACAGCAGTGATGCCGGATGCGCAATAGCGGTTGATCGTGACACCACCGATAGTGTTTGGCAAACCAGCCAGCAATACGCCCATACGCGCCAGATTCAGACCTTGTGCGCCTTCTGGGAAAGAGCAACCGATGATCGCGTCTTCAACCAGTTTTGGATCGAGGTTAGGCACTTGTGCCATCGCTGATTGCATGACACGTACCAGCAAGTCATCTGGGCGTGTGTTGCGGAACATACCGCGACCAGATTTACCGATCGGGGTACGAGTAGCAGAGACGATATACGCGTCTTGAAGTTGTTTAGTCATGTTATGTACTCCGATTAGTTACGTACTGGCTTGCCAGTTTGCATCATGCCCATGATGCGCTCTTGTGTTTTTGGATGGTTCAGCAATTCCATAAACGCTTTACGCTCCATGTCGAGCAACCATTGTTCGCTGACCAGGCTGCCATTGTCGATGTCGCCACCGCAAACAACTTCTGCAATCATTTTGCCGAGTTTGTAATCGTGGGCAGAAATAAAGCCACCGTCACGCATGTTGATCAATTGCGCGGAGATCGTTGCAATACCATGGCGACCAGTCACAGGCACCAGTTTCTTCATTGGTGCACGATAGCCAGCATCAAACATAGCGCGCGCTTCTACTTTGGCAACGTGCAACAGTTCGTATGGGTTAAATACGATGACGTCGCTTTCAGACAGGTAACCCATTTTCTTCGCTTCAAGTGCTGATTTGGATACCGCTGCTGTCGCTGCGTTCATGAAGTAGTTTTTCAGGAACTGCAACAAATCAGTACCTTTCGCATCAGCTGCAGCGCGAACTGCCGCTTCTTTCAAACCGCCACCGCCAGGAACCAGACCAACACCCACTTCAACCAAACCGATGTAGGATTCGATCGACGCTACGCGTTTTGCTGCGTGCATCAACAATTCGCAACCGCCGCCCAATGCCAGACCAGAAACCGCTGCCACGACTGGGATATTCGCGTATTTCAATGCCTGATGTGCATCTTGCAAACGTGAAATTGCTGGTTCGATCGCTTTCACACCACCGGACATAAACAATGGCAACATTGCTTGCAAATCAGCGCCAGCAGAGAACGCGCCGCCGTCTGCTGCGTCTGCACTCCAGATCACCAGACCTTTGTAGTTTTTCTCGGCTTCGGCAATCGCTTTTTCCATGCCTTCGATCACGCCAGGGCCGATCACGTGCATCTTGGTTTTCAAGGACAAGATCAGCACGTCATCACGTTGTGCTTCTGTACCTTGATGCCAGATGCGGACAGACTCATCTTCAAAGAAGGTCGTGCCAGCATTTGCGCCAGTCGCTTCGCCCGTACCCAGAACTGGTGCACGGAACGCCTGACGGTCGTAGACCGCCAGATTGGAGCGTGGAACAAATGTGGATTTGCTTGCGGACCAGGAACCTGCGGAGGTATGTACACCACCGTTTTGTGCAACAGCGCTATCAAATACCCAGCTTGGCAATGGTGTATTGCACAATGCTTTACCAGCGTCGATATCTTCTTTCACCCAGTTCGCTACTTCAGCCCAACCTGATGCTTGCCATGTTTCGAATGGACCAACATTCCAACCAAAGCCCCAGCGCATCGCGAAATCGATGTCACGTGCGTTGTCAGCAATCGTTGCGCCATGAACGGCGATGTAATGGAACGCGTCACGGAAAATCGCCCACAAGAACTGCGCTTGTACGTGAGTGGATTCACGCAAGGTTTTCATTTTCTTGACAGGGTCTTTTTCTTTCAACATACGTGCAACGACGTCGTCAGCTTTCGCACCGCCCGTGACGTATTGCGCTGTCGCGAAGTCCAGACGTTGAATGTCTTTACCGACTTTTTTGTAGAAACCAGCACCAGTTTTGGAACCCAATGCGCCTGCTGCAACCAGTTTCGCCAAGACTTCAGGTGTTTTGTAGACCGCAAAGAACGGATCGTCCGCCAGATTGTCTTGCATGGTTTTGATTACATGACCCATGGTGTCGAGACCAACCACGTCTGCAGTACGGAAAGTACCAGAAGAAGCGCGACCCAGTTTTTTACCAGTCAGGTCATCCACGACATCCACCGTCAAACCGAATTTTTCAGCTTCATGGATCGTTGCCAGCATACCGAAAATACCAACGCGGTTAGCGATGAAGTTCGGCGTATCTTTTGCACGAACAACGCCTTTACCCAAAGAGGTTGTCAGGAAGCCTTCGAGTTGGTCAATGATTTCTGGACGCGTAGCAACGGTTGGGATCAATTCAACCAGGTGCATGTAGCGTGGTGGATTGAAGAAGTGAACGCCGCAGAAACGTGCTTTCAATTCAGCATCAAAGCCTTCAGACAATGCCGTGATGGACAGACCGGAAGTGTTCGACGCAAAAATCGCATTTGGAGCGATGTGCGGAGCAACCTTTTTGTACAGGTCATGTTTCCAGTCCATGCGTTCAGCGATCGCTTCGATAATCAGATCGCAACCAGCCAGTATGTCCAGATTGTCTTCGTAGTTAGCAACTTCGATCAACGCAGCATCATCTTTATTGCCGAGTGGTGCTGGATTGAGCTTTTTCAGATTTTCAATGGCGCGCAAAACGATGCCATTTTTTGGGCCTTCTTTTGCTGGTAAGTCGAACAGAACGACAGGTACTTTAGCATTGATGCAGTGCGCAGCAATTTGCGCACCCATCACGCCGGCGCCGAGCACGGCGACTTTTTTTACGATGAAATTGGTCATGGCTTTTCCTTGTTTTAGTCTCAGGCGCCCAGGAAACGCTATGCGCTCCTGTCAGCCTGAGAGTCAAGGTGCGCAAGCGCACCCTACGGTTACTTACATCAGAACAAATCAGCTTCGAGGGACAGCAAATTGGCAGAGCCAGAACGTGCCTGACGAATCAACATCGCTGTTTCTGGATACAAACGTGCAAAGTAGAAACGAGCAGTCGCTAATTTTGCCTTGTAGAAGGTATCGCCAGATGCTTCTTTTTCAAGTGCAATTTTTGCCATTTGAGCAAAGAAATAGCTGTACACCATATGTCCGACGACACGCAGGTAAGGAACGGCCGCAGCACCCACTTCGTCTGGATTCTGGAATGCTTTCATGCCAATTTCCATGGTCAATTTCGTGACTTTGTCGCCCAGTTCAGCCAATGGTGTTACGAATTCAGACATCGCTTCGTTAGTGCCATTCGCTTCAACGAAAGCTTGTACTTTGGCGCCAAATTTACGCAGCTTTGCACCGTTGTCCATCAAGATCTTACGGCCTAACAAATCCAGCGACTGCACTGTGTTTGTACCTTCATAAATCATGTTGATACGCGCGTCACGAACATATTGTTCCATGCCCCATTCAGCGATAAAGCCATGGCCGCCGTATACTTGCAGACATTCAGAAGTGGCTGTCCATGCATTGTCAGTGATAAAGGCTTTGATCACTGGTGTCAACAAGGCGACTTCATCAGCGCAATCTTTGCGAACTTGTTCGTCAGGGTGATTCAATTCTTTATCCAGTTGCAGAGCAACGTAGGAACAGAATGCACGCGCACCTTCAGCGTAGGCTTTCGCGGTCAACAACATACGACGTACGTCAGCATGAACGATAATCGGATCAGCTGGCTTTTCTGGTGCTTTAGGGCCAGACAAGCTGCGCATCTGGATACGATCTTTTGCATAGACCAACGCGTTCTGGTAAGCCACTTCAGTCAGACCCAGACCTTGCATACCAACACCCAGACGTGCTGCATTCATGAACACAAACATTGCGTTCAGACCTTTGTGCGGGCCACCGATTAACCAGCCCGTCGCACCATCCAGATTCATCTGGCATGTAGAGTTACCGTGGATACCCATTTTTTCTTCGATCGCGCCGCAGAAAATCGGGTTACGTGCACCGTTTGTTCCATCTGCATTCGGCAGGAACTTAGGAACGATGAACAAGGAAATACCTTTAGAACCTTCTGGTGCGCCTGGCAAACGTGCCAGCACCAGATGGACGATATTGTCAGACATATCGTGTTCACCTGCGGAGATGAAAATCTTCGCGCCAGTGATTTTGTAAGTGCCATCAGCTTGTGGCTCTGCTTTGGAGCGCAGCAAACCGAGATCGGTACCGCAATGCGGTTCTGTCAGGCACATAGTACCTGTCCATTCGCCGGAAATCAGTTTTGGCAAATACAAGGATTTTTGCTCGTCTGTACCGTGTTCATGGATACATTCGTAAGCACCATGGGACAAGCCTGGATACATAGTCCAAGCCTGGTTGGCGGAATTCATCATTTCATAGAATGAATTGTTCACGACCAGTGGCAAGCCTTGACCGCCGAAATCCGGGTCGCAAGACAATGCAGGCCAGCCAGCTTCGACATATTGCTTGTAGGCTTCTTTAAAGCCTTTTGGTGTCGTCACTGTGTGGTTAGTCTTGTCATGATGGCAGCCTTCGCGGTCACCAGAATGGTTTAATGGAAACAAGACTTCGGAAGTGAATTTGCCGCCTTCTTCCAGAATTTGGTTGATGATGTCTGCATCGACGTCAGCATGCTTAGGCAATTGCTTAAGTTCCGATTCAACATTCAATAATTCATGCAACACGAACTGCATATCACGCAAGGGAGCGATATATTGACCCATGATTTTCTCCTGACGGCAAAGTTAAACTAAATGAGGAAACAGATATTTCAAAAAAATAACGACGGCCTTGCATTATTTGGCGACGACCGGCGCGTAAAATTCGATCATTCGTTCAAAACCAGCTTGAGCTCTGTCTACGCTCCCAGGTTTGCGTAAGAAACGCGCATCATGGTGCAAAGCCAGTATTAAGCCGTACATTTCATACACGATCTGGTCTGGATCGACATCCTGGCGTAAATGCCCAAGTTGTATTGCCTGGCTGGCTGCGCGGTGTAACGCACCCTGCCATGCTTTCACCATCCCGACCAACTCATCGCGTATAGGGCCCTGCCTATCGTCATACTCGGCAGCACCACTGATATAAATACAACCCGACGCAATCTCGACCGTCACCCGCTTGATCCACAATGCAAACATCGACTGCAGACGCCCTAAGCCACGCTCTTCTTTCATACTGGGATAAAACACCTCTTGTTCGAAGTGATGGTGGTACAGCTTTAACACTTCGATTTGCAAATCTTCCCGCGAGCCAAAATGGGCAAACACGCCAGATTTGCTCATGTTCATTTTATCGGCCAGCAAACCTATGGTGAGTCCCTCAATACCGTCACGACTGGCGGCGTCAAGTGCTACGTCCAAAATGGCTGCGCGGGTCAACTCCCCTTTGCGCATGAATTTCGATGTCATATTCATATTACAGTATCTATATTGAAATGCTTCACGTTGACATTAACAACATGCAAACTAGTGAATTAATCGAACGCTCGTACTATTAGCCACGGCGCATTAAAAGTCAAACTGGATTCACCCTTTAGAGGAGAGTATCTATTTGTTTTCAGATTCGTTTCTTATTAGTCATACACTAAAAGGGCTTTTATTACACCAAATCACACGTCATCACGTTCATTGACGATATCTATTTTTACCACACCTGTTTTCAGGACCTCGTTCACGCTCAACGGTATATGTCAACATTCACATCGGGCAGACAAGGCGCAAGGCTCCCCTCTTTTGGTGTCAGCTCAAAGACGCTTCGTGGCGGCGATAGCGTAAAGCGACACCCGGTGTCAATCCCAAGAGACGTCCATTTGCCTGCGATCACGTTTAGTAGGCCGTCCCTGAATATGCGCAGTGGGCTCGCGAAAATACTTTCGGTCTTCCGCAGCCTTTTGGCGTTTTTCTATGCTGGCTGACGTCTCTTCATACATCGTCTGCGCCACCGTTGCCGGACCGCGTACTTCCAGAATACGCAGGACTTTGACCTGCCAGGTTTGATCACCGTGATGGATTTCAATCAGATCGCCTGTTTTGACATCGTGGGCGGGTTTGACACGCTGCTCATTTTGCAGGACTCGCCCTAAATCAACCGCGTGGGTTGCCAGGCTACGGGTTTTAAAAAATCGGGCTGCCCACAGCCACTTATCAATTCGGGTGGTGTTACTCATGAGGCTCACTAACTATTTAAATTATTCCAATATTCCTGATTTAATTAACGTACGTTCATTCTATTTTGATGCAATGTATTGCAGGCGCAAGGCAAATACAAGGCATTTATGCAAAGGAAAAGCGATACGGAGAGACTATTCATGTGGCATCGCAGCATTATGGACATTGGGAAAGAAAAATGATGCATCACATATAAAAGCTCATCTGCATCTGCGCGGGTGTGCGCAGATGTCAATATTTTAATTGTGTAAATTCAACAACAAAAAATTTCCTTAAGCCAATGTTTAGATCTCAGCTTAAATGAATCTCACTTGTAGATTTAAATTTATTTTACAATTGTCGCCGCGCCTGTTGTTGCATCTATCTAGCGACGTTTCCAGGTACTCGATACACGCCGCATCTGATTGCCATTGGTCTTCATATTCAACCAGAAACGCGCGCCGCAGTATGAATCAGGGGGCATCATGCACGGAAACACTGTTCAGAATCTGCTTTTGAACAATATACACATGCCTTTCGACGAGGTCATGCGTCATTCGCCTCTGGGTATGGCTGTCATCAACTTTGATGGCAAGTACGAGGCGATAAACGAAGTGTATTGCGACATCTATGGCTATACTAAGGCGCAAATGCTGGGACATTCTTTTACGATGGTGTTCAAGCCTGAAGTCCGCGACTACATCCTCGATTTACATCAACGATTTTTAAAAACTGGTGGCATACTCGCTGGAGAATGGGAAGTTCAACGTGTTGACGGCACGATCTTACATGTCATCAGTCAATCGGCACAAGTACCAGGCAACGACGGCACGATGCGAAGACTGGTTTATGTCACTGACATTACTGCCAGAAAAAAAATTGAACGCGAATTAGAGGCCTCGCATTTATTTGTTCATTCGGTTCTGGATGCCTTACCAGCCCAGATTTGCGTGCTTGACGAGAAAGGCACCATACTTTCAGCAAATAGTGCCTGGATCAATTTTCTGATATCGAATGGCGGCGATCCTGAGATTTTACTCAAACAATCCAGCTATCTTGACTTGTGCAAGCCAGCCGCCACATCAACGAATAAAGGGGGCCTGGAAACAGAGCTATTTTATGAAAAATTGCTCGAAGTACTCGCGGGTGAAAATGACTACTTTGAAATTGAATACCCGTCTCATTTACCTGATGAGCGACGTTGGTTTATCGCGCGGGTCACCCGCATTCCCAGCGCCGAACCACCAAGAATAATTGTCTCACACGACAATGTCACCGCCCTCAAAGTCGCACAAGAAGAACTACACGAATCGCTGACATTCACGCGCAAACTCATCAACTCTATGCAAGATGGATTTACGGTTCTTGAACGTAGCGGGAGAGCACTCGAAGTCAATCCTGCGCTGTGCCGCATGACTGGTTTTCTGGACACTGAATTACTCCGCTGGGGAGCAGGTTTCCCGTATTGGCCGGAGGATAAAAATGATCAGTTACAAGCGCTGCTGCAACGTGTCCTGAAAGGCGCAGAAGGT
>Ga0316228_1003790_pt1 | contig 11772 bp, 13 predicted proteins | sample TBH18021metaG_FD_206005 | JGI IMG/M metagenome (GOLD analysis project Ga0316228, IMG submission 206005) | Freshwater microbial communities from Trout Bog Lake, Wisconsin, USA - TBH18021 | ecosystem: Environmental > Aquatic > Freshwater > Lake > Hypolimnion/Profundal zone | place: USA: Wisconsin... | reverse complement strand
GGCCAAATGGCGGGCCTGATCCGGGGGCTCGGCGGCGACGACGTCCTGCTCGCCGGTGGCGGCTCGCAGAGCATCGATGGGGGCGCCGGCGACGATCTCCTGTCGGGCGGTGTTGGCGACGACGTCCTCACGGGTGGGCCGGGCGCCGATCGCTTCCGGTTCGAGGCTGGCTTCGGCCGCGACACCCTCACCGATTTCAACCCGCTGGAGGGCGACCGGATCGAGGTGCGCGGCTATTCCGGCTGGACCTCGATCAGCCAGGATGGCGGGGATGCCGTGGTCACCTTCGCCCCCGGCGATCAGCTGGTCCTGCGGGGATGGCGACCGGCCGATGTCACCGCATCCTTATTCCTGTTCGACGCGCCGGTGCTTGCCGTACCGCCGATCCCCGCGCCGCCCGCCACCCCGGCGCCGCCGCTCTACACGATCAGCGGCTCCGACGGCGACGACCGGCTCGTCGGCCATGGCTTCGGCGACCTCATCAGCGGCGGCGGCGGCGGCGACCGGCTGACCGGCGGTCTCGGCCCCGACCGGTTGAGCGGCGGGGCGGGCCGCGATCTGTTCGCCGACACGCTCGCCGGGCACGATGGCGACACCATCACCGACTTCTCGTTCGGCGATCGGCTATTGTTCACCGACGCGGACCCCGCCCGCTTCAGCTTCAGCCTGAGCGGATCGACCCTGCGGTTTTCCGGAGGATCGCTGAGGCTGACCAGCCTTCCTCCGGGCATCCTCGCAGCCTCGCCCGCCGCGGGTGGCGGGGTGCAGCTCGTCCTCGCCGCCACCGGGGAAGGGGCGACGTCGCCCCTGTTCGCGCGCGGCGGAACCGCGCTCGTCGCCAACTTCAACCCGGCCAACGGCTGGGTGAGCCAACGGCTCTTTCCCCGCCACGTCGCCGACGTGAACGGCGACGGCTTCGCCGATGTGGTGGGGTTCGGGCTCGCGGGCGTGTGGGTCTCCGCCGGCACCGCCGCGGGCGGGCTGGCCAAGCCGGCGATGCTGCTCGGCGACTTCGGGCAGGCGACCGGCTGGATCAGCGACGATCGCTTTCCCCGTGCGGTGGCGGACGTGAACGGCGACGGCCGGGCGGACATCATCGGGTTCGGGCAGGCCGGCACCTGGGTGGCACTCGCGAGTTCGAGCGGTGGCTTCGGGCCGGTGCGGCTGGCACTTGCCAATTTCGGGGTTCTGCAGGGCTGGACCAGCCAGGACGGCTTCGCGCGACTCGTCGGCGATGTCGACGGCGATGGCCGAACCGACCTCGTCGGCTTCGGGACCGCCGGCACCTGGGTGGCGCTGGGCAATGGCGATGGGAGCTTCCGGCCAGTGACGCTCGCTCTTGCCGATTTCGGCACTCAGCAGGGCTGGATCAGCGACGATCGCTATCACCGCGCGCTCGCCGATGTGAACGGCGACGGGACGCTGGACCTGATCGGGTTCGGAATGGCGGGAACACTCGTCGCCTTCGCGCGCGGCGACGGCACCTTCGCCGACGCGGTCCTCACCACTCGCGACTTCGGCGCCGCGCAGGGCTGGACGAGCAACGACGCCGCTCCTCGGCTGGTCACCGACCTCAACGGCGATGGGCTCGCCGACCTGCTTGGCTTCAACCGCGCCGGGACGATGGTCGTGCTGGGGCACGGTGACGGCAGCTTCGGGCCGGCGCGCGGCGACGTCGCGGACTTCGGTGCCGCGCAAGGGTGGAGCAGCGATGCGCTGTTCCACCGCGAACTGGCCGACCTCAACCATGACGGCCTGCTCGACCTCGTCGGCTTCGGCATCGCGGGCGTGCTGGCGGGGCTGAACAGCGGCAGCCTGCTCATGCATTGAGCCGCCGGGAGACGCATGTCGATGTTAAGAGAATGGAGGCCCGAGCCGGAATCGAACCGGCGTGCAAGGATTTGCAGTCCTCTGCGTCACCACTCCGCCATCGGGCCGCCGGGCGTGCGTTTGTCGGGCTTAAGCGGACGTGTCAACCGCGGTGAGGCGCAAAAGCGCGATCGTCGATGAACCGCTGCGCGCTAGCGGGGTCCGGAGGTCTGGCGCGCACGGCGGACGGAATTACGGTCTTGGCGCGGCGCGGGCCCAGGGGATGGAGGGCATTCCGATCATGAGACAGCGGCGAGCCAGCGCAGCGCCAGCCGCACCGCCACGTAAAGGATCAACACCGCCGTGACGAGCCTGACCCACTTGGGGTCAAGCGCGCGGGCGCCCAGCAACGCGCCGACGAAGCCGCCGACGATCACGGCCGGGAACAGCGCCCCATAGTGGCTGACCACCCCGATCGTCGCCGCGGCGCCTTTCAGCGCCTGCCCGACCAGCCCGGCGAGCGAGTTGACGAGGATGAACATCGCCGAGGTGGCGGCGATCGCCTTGGGCGGGCCCCAGCGGCGGACGTGAAGCAGCGGCGCAAGGAAGATGCCGCCACCGATCCCGACCACCCCGGCCGCGAACCCGAGCAGTCCGGCGGCAAGCGGCTCGAGCCAGCCCGAACCTCGCTCCGCGGGTGCGGGCTCGCGGCGCCAGAAGGGCTGCCACAGCATCGTGAGGCCCGCGCAAACGAGCGACAGAGCGAGCAGGCCGAGGAACAGGGTCTCGCCGACGGGCAGCCGCCCGCCGAGCGCGGCCGCGGGCACCGAAAGCACGAACAGCGGCCAGCTGCGCCGCGCATCGAAGTGGCCCGCGCGGGCGAAGGCGATCGCGCCCATCGTCACGACCAGGACATTGCAGAGCAGGCTGATCACCGGCACCGCGCGATAGTCGGTTCCGGCGAGCACCAGAAGCGCGGTGTAGGTCGAGCCGCCGCCGAACCCGACCATGGCGTAGATGAGCGCAGTGAGGAGGAAACCGCCAGCGAGTAACAGCATGTCGGCGGCTAGAACTTGCGCGCGGCGACGATGGGTCCGCCCGGTCCTTGCTGAAGCAGGACCGCGGTTTTCCAGGCGAGGTTCGCGGGGGGCGCGACCGGCAGGCGCAGCTCGGCGCCGGTCCAGCGGCCCTTGTCGCTGAGCTCGGTCACGATGTCGCGGTGGGGCAGGGTGCGGCCGTCGTTCTCGCCGGCGGTGATGGCCACCTGCTGGACCCGGGGGTCGTAGCGGACCAGCCAGACGGTCAGCGGCTGCGCGGTCTTGCCCGGTCCGACCACCAGCATCCGGTCCATGAGGTCGATCGCTGGGCCCCCAGTCAGCGGCGGCGTGTCCCGGACGAGCTGGTCGACCTGCGCCGCATTGCCCCCGACCACCGCCTGCCGGCCGTTCCAGATCATTTGCGGGGTGGCGACCTGCTGGCGGCCGCCGGCGCGGGCATAGTCCCATTGCCGCTGGGTGAAGGCGGGCCTGGCGAAGCGGTCCTTCCAGCCGAGCTGATCCCAATAGGTCACCGCATAGCTCAGCGCGAGGACGTCGGGGCGGTCGGCGATGCGGTTGAGATTGGCGCTCGCCGGGGGGCAGGAGGAGCAGCCCTGGCTCTGGAACAGCTCGACCACCTTGGGGCGGCGGGCGTCGCCGGTGAAGCGCGGGGCAGCGCCTTTGGCGGGTGCGTCGCTCATCGGCGTGCTGCTGCCCGACGAGCAGGCCACGAGCATGAATGGCAGGAGGAGCGCAGAGCGGCGCATCTCAGATTCCCGCATACCAGGCGTAGCCGGCGCTATCTTCCCAGAACCCGCCTTTCCCGCCGAACAGGTCGTCGAGCCGCTCGCGCGCCTCGATCCGCATGACATATTTGGCCTGCTTGTAGCCGAGCTGCCGTTCGACCCGCAGGCGGATGGGCGCGCCGTGAGGAATCGCCAGCGGCTGGTCGTTCATGCGCAGCGCAAGGATCGTCTGCGGGTGGAAGGCGTCGACGATGTCGATCGACTCATAATAAGGGCGCCCGCCGCTATCGTCGGCGCAGTGGAAGACGAGGTAATTGGCGCGGGTCGAGAGGCCGGCGGCGCGCAGCAGGGTGCCCAGTTGCGGCCCCTGCCACTTGCCGATCGCGCTCCAGCCCTCGACGCAGTCGTGGCGGGTGATTTGCGCGCGCTGCGGCAGCGAGGCGAGCTGCGCCAGCGTGAGCTGGAGCGGCTTGGCGACCAGTCCGTCGACGATCAGCCGCCAGTCGGCGAAATTGCCGCTGGCGAGCGCCTGGTAGGACGCCGAGCCCGGCATCGAATTGCCGTTGACCCGGAAGATCGGCGACATGTCGGCAGCGTCATATTCGCGCGCCAGCGCATCGCGGCCGGCGACCAGTCGCTGCGCGCGATAGTGCAGCCCCTCAGCGCTCTGCAGCAACTGCTTGAACTGGGGCACGGCGTAGAGTTTGTCGCAGCCAGTCAGCGCCAGCCCGCCGGCGGTCAGGGCCGCGCCGCGGACCAGGGCACGGCGGCTGAGGATAAGGTCGCTCATGCCGCGTCTCCGCCCGTCTTGTCCCTGGGCAGGCGGTAGCGGCCGGTGATCATCGAACGCACCTCGTTGTAGGGGCCGGCAAGCACCACCATCGCGATGTGCACCAGGAAAAAGCCGACCAACCCGAAGGCGGCGAGGAAGTGGAGCGAGCGCGCCGACTGCCGGCCGCCGAACAGGCTGAGCAGGAACGACCAGCCCGAATCCATCGCCGGGCTCATCGTCAGGCCGGTGAAGATGATCAGCGGCAGAAGCACGAACAGGACGCTGCAATAAGCGAGCTTCTGGAGGATGTTGTAGCGCAGCGCCGCCGCCCCGGTGGGAAAGCGCAGCCGCGCATGCTCCTTGATGTCGTGCCAAACGTGCCCCGGCGCGACCTCTGCGGCGTGGATGCGCAGGTCCTTCTGGAAGTGCCGATTGATCAGCGAGACGATCATGTACGCGGTCAGCCCGAACGCCAGGACCCAGGCGAAGGCAAGGTGCCAGATCCGCGCGTCGGCGAGGCTGTAATTGGTCGGGATCGTCGCCCAGTGCGGGAAGGCGCGGTGCTGCACGCTGCCGTTGGGCGCCTTCCACACGCCGAGCACCCCGGTGGTCTCGACCTTGAGCGGGCCGAGCCGCGCGAAACCGCGCTCGCCCATGCTCCCGATCTCGAACCAGGCGCGGTCGTAATTGGCGCCGTATTGACCCCAGTAGAGGCGCGGGTGGGCGTTGAAGATCATCAGCCCGCTCATCAGCATGACGAGGAGAGTGACCGCATTGATCCAGTGCCAGATGCGGGTCGAAAGCCGGTGGCGCTTGACGAGATCGCCGCCCCGCGGCTCGGCACCCGCGACGGGCTCGGCCGCCGGGGAGGAAGAAGGAAAGGGAATGTCCGGATCGACCGTCGTGGCCATGGTCAGGCCTGCGCTGCCGGTTCGGACCGAAGTGGACGGCGATTCATCGTCTCTCTCCCACTTGCCTCGGTTACGCCGCTAAACTAAGTCGGTCAACTTAGTTATGGCCCGAACCTCGATACCTTCTTCGTCCCGCGGGGCGGCCCGCCGCCAGCGGCTGGTGAATGCCGCGGCCGACCAATTCCACCGCGGCGGCCTGCACGCCACCGCGCTGGCCGATGTCGCGCGCGCCGCCGAAGTCCCGCCGGGCAACATGTTCTATTATTTCCGGACCAAGGACGCGCTGTCGCAGGCGGTGGTGACCGACTGGACCGAGCGGGTCGAGCGTTCGCTGGTTGAGATTGACGCCCAGAGCGGCGAACCCCGTCATCGGCTGGCTCTGTTCCTCGACCGGCTCGAATCGCGTGGTCCGACCTATGCGCTTCATGGCTGCCCGCTCGCGGGACTGGCACGCGACCTGCGGCAGCAGGCGATCGACCCGGTCCTCGCGGCGGCGCCGTTCGAGCGACTGCTCGGCTGGCTCGAGGCGCAGTTGGCGACGGCGGGCGATCGTGAGCCTACCGTGCACGCCCGCTTCATCCTCGCCGCGATCCAGGGCGCCTACGTCCTTGCTCACGCCAGCGGGGAGGCCGCGGTGGTTGGCGACGTGCGCCGCTGCATCGACGCCTGGCTGGAGGGCGACTTGCCGAGCGGCCTGCGCTAGGGCGACGCGATGCAGGTGCGGTTCTTCGGGCGATTGGCGGATCATGCGGGGTCTCAGTTGGCGGTGGCGCTGCCGACCGGCGGGTGCACGCTTTGCGCGCTGCAGGCCCTGATCGCGGAACAGGATCCGGCTCTCGGAGCGGCGCTCGAGAGACCCGGGGTGCGCGCCTGCGTCGGCCGCGACTTCGCGGCGCGGGAGCAATGGCTCGGTGACGATGACGCCGTCGAATATTGGCCGCCGGTGTCGGGCGGGTGAGAGTCTCGGCCACCCTCACGCTCGAACCCTTCGACGAGGCCATGCTCTATCGTGACTTCGTTGGCGGGCTTGATGCGGCGGCCGGGGCCGTCGTGAGCTTCGCGGGGCGGATGCGCGGAACGGCGAGCGATGGCGCGCCGCTCGATCGGCTGGTGCTCGACCATCACCCCGAACGCACCGCCGAATCGCTTCGCGCCGCGGCCGAACAGGTTGCGCGGCGACACCAGCTCGAGGCGCTGGCGATCGTCCATCGTGCGGGGGCGATAAGCCCCGGCGAGGCGATCGTCTGGGTGGCCGCGGCGGCCGCCCACCGCCGCGCCGCCTTTCTCGCGGTCGACGAGGCGATGGACCGGCTCAAGACCGAGGCGGTGCTGTGGAAACGCGAAGAAGGGCCGCAGCGGCGGCGCTGGATCGAGCCATCCGCCAGGGACCACGACGATCGCGCACGCTGGAAGGACGACGATGCCGGGACGAATTGACGACAGCTTGGAGTTCCACCCGCTGCGGATCGCGGTGCTGACCATTTCGGACACGCGCACCGAGGAGACCGACACCAGCGGCGCGGCGCTGGTCAAACGGCTGACCGGCGCGGGCCATGCGCTGGCCGCCAAGGCGATCGTGCCCGACGATATCGGGGCGATCCAGTCGGTCGTGCAGGGCTGGGCGGACGATCCGGCGGTCGACGTCATCCTGACGACGGGCGGCACCGGCTTCGCCGACCGCGACGTGACGCCCGAGGCGGTGCAGCCCCTGCTGCGGCGGACCATGGAAGGGTTCGCCATCCTGTTCCACCAGGCGAGCCTGCAGACGGTCGGCGTCTCGACGCTCCAGTCGCGCTGCTTCGCTGGGCAGATCGGGCGCAGCTTCATCTTCTGCCTGCCCGGATCGACCGGCGCGTGCCGCGATGCGTGGGACTATGTGCTCGGGGCCGAATTCGACAGCCGCTACCGCCCCTGTTCGCTCCCCGGGCTGCTGCCGCGCCTTCAGCCGCAGGTCGCGCATTGAGCGGCTTGAGCCATGTCGGCGGGGACGGCCGCGCGCGGATGGTCGATGTCGGCGACAAGCCGGTGACCGCCCGCACCGCGCGGGCCGAGGGGGTGCTGACCTGTGCGGCGGAAACGCTCGCGATCGTGGCCGAGGGGCGGGCGCCCAAGGGTGCGGTGATCGCCACCGCCGAACTCGCCGGGATCATGGCCGCCAAGCGCACCGCCGAGCTCATCCCCCTGTGCCATCCACTCAGCCAGTCCAAGGTCGCGGTGACGATCGCGGCGGATGCAGCGCTGCCGGGGTTTCGGCTCGCCGCCGAGGTGCGGACCAGCGGGCAGACGGGGGTCGAGATGGAGGCGCTGACCGCCGTCAGCGTCGCCGCACTGACCTTGTTCGATATGTTGAAAGCGGTCGACCGGACGATGGTCATCGGCGGCATCGAGGTTGTCGCCAAGAGCGGCGGCCAGTCGGGCGACTGGGCGTGATCAGCTTCGACGAGGCGAGCGAACTGACGCGCTCGCTGGTCCGGCCGGTGGGCCGTGAGGAGCTGGCGCTGGCAGATGCCTCGGGGCGCGTCCTCGCCGCCGACGTGCTCGCGCGGATCGACTCGCCGCGCGCCAACGTCTCGGCGATGGACGGCTATGCGGTCCGCGAGAGCGAGGCAGGCCAGGGCGCGACGCTGCCAATCGCGGGGCGCAGCTATCCCGGGCAGCCGTTCGGCGCACCGTTGCCGCCGGGCGCCTGCGTCAGGGTCTTCACCGGGGGCGCGGTGCCCGACGGCGCCGACCGGGTCGTCATCCAGGAGGATGTCGCCGAAGCAGCGGGACGCGCCTCCTTTCGGGAAGACCCGCGCGGCGCCGCCTTCATCCGTCGCCGAGCGACCGACTTCGCGGCTGGCGACCGGCTGCTTCGCGTCGGGCAGCGACTGACCCCCGGAGCGCTACTCGCGGCGGGCGGCGGCGACGTCGGGACGGTCAGTGTGTGGCGCCGGCCCGGCGTCGGCCTGCTCGCCACCGGTGACGAATTGGTTGCACCGGGGGAGGCCGCCGCCCAGCCTTCCGCCATTCCCGACAGCGTCTCGGCGGCGCTCGCGGCGCTCGTCCACCGCTCGGGCGGCGAGATGGCGGGGATGCGCCGGCTGGGCGACGATCTCGAGGCCTCCGTCCGCGCCGCCGGCGAGCTGGCGGCGGCAAGCGACATAATCGTCATCACCGGCGGCGCTTCCGTCGGCGAAAAGGATTTCGCCAAGGCGATCTTCGCCGCCATCGGGGGCCGGCTGCTCTTCTCCAAAGTAGCGATGAAGCCGGGCAAGCCCGTCTGGGCAGGCGACGTCGGCGGGATGCCGGTGCTCGGTGTGCCCGGCAATCCCACCTCCGCCCTCGTCACCGCGCGCTTGTTCCTCGTTCCGCTGCTAAGCGCGATGGGGGGGGCGGCCTTCGACGAGGCGCTGCGCTTCCGCTTGCTGCCCGCGGCCGAGGACATCGCCGACGTCGGCGACCGCGAGACCTTCCTTCGCGGGCACGATCTGGGCGACCGGGTGAGCCTTGCCGATCATCAGGATTCCAATGGGCAGCGGACGCCGGCGACTGCCGATCTCCTTGTCCGGGTGGCGCCCGGGCTTGGCACCATCGCCGCCGGAACGCCGCTTCCCGTCCTCAGCTTGTGAGAAAATCACCGTTGCATCGAGTGACGGCCGGGCCCGCTCGACGAACCGGCGCGCGTGTCGCTTGAGGAAGCGGGCCCGCCGCGTGTAAGGACGGTTGCAACTACTGTTCTAACGGCATAACACAGCTGCCGACCGAGGGGCTTCATGGACTACGCAACCGCCCGCCGCACCATGGTGGACAATCAGCTTCGCCCGCAGGCGGTGACCGATCCGCTGGTGATTGGCGCGATGGCGAGCGTCCCGCGCGAGCATTATGTGCCCGCCGCGATGCAGCCGATCGCTTATTCCGATCGCACGCTCGACCTTGGCGAGGGGAAATATCTCAGCCCGCCCGCGACCGTCGGCCGGATGCTGACCGAACTCGAGCCACGCCCCGGCGAGCGGGCGCTCGTCGTCGGCACCGCGCCGGCTTACGTGGCCGCGGTGCTTGCGCAAATGGGTCTGCACACCAATCTGCTCGGCGACGGCGATCTTGCCGCCGGCCTCGCGGGGGGCGGACCTTATGACCTCATCATCCTCGACGGCGCGGTCGAACTCGTCCCCGAGACGATCATCGCCCAGCTGCGTGACGGAGGCCGTCTCGGCACCTGCCTGATTGAAAATGGGGTTCAGCGACTGGTGGTCGGACGCCGGTCGGGTGCGGGTTTCGGCACGCGCTCGATCGTCGATGCCGCGGCCGGTCCGATCCCCGGGTTCGAGCGTCCCCGCGCGTTCGTTTTCTAGGAGTTTTCCGCTTTGAAGCGCTTTCTTCTCGCCACCGCCGCTTTCGCCTCCCTGGCCGGCCCGGCGGCCGCCGACACGCTCCGCGATGCCCTCGTCGCGACCTACAAGAACAATCCGACGCTCAACGCACAGCGCGAGGCGCTTCGCGCAACCGATGCCACTGTCGCGATCGCGCGCGCCGGGGCGCGTCCGCAGGTCGCCGCCACCGTCGGCGTGAACCGCGACCTGACCCGTTCGGGCGTCCTCCAGTCGACCCAGACCAAGGGTCCGAACTTCTCGGGCGGGCTCGACCTTAGTGTCCCGCTATTCCAGGGCGGGCGGGTCAAGAATTCGATCGCCGCGGCCAAGACCCGGGTCGAGGCTGGCCGCGCCACCCTGCGCGCGGTCGAGGGCGACACCTTCACCGACGCGACCTCGGCCTACATGGACGTCATCCGCGACCGCGCGATCGTCGACCTCAACCAGAATCAGATCCGGGTGCTCTCGACCGACCTCGAGGCGACCCGCGACCGCTTCCAGATCGGCGACGTGACCCGCACCGACGTCGCTCAGTCCGAGGCGCGGCTGAGCCTGGCGCGTGCGCAGCTCGAGACGGTCACCGCGCGGCTCGCCGCGAGCGAGGAGAATTATCGCCGGGTGATCGGGCGTCGCCCCGACCAGCTGCAGCCGCCGCCGCCGCTCCCGCCGCTGCCCGGCACGGGCGACGAGGCGGTCCGGATCGCGCTCGCCAACAATCCCGACCTGATCGCGGTGACGCGGCAGGCGACCGCCGCCGGCTATGATGTGCGCACCGCTCGCGCCAGCCTGTTGCCGACGGTCTCGACCGCGGTGTCGGGCACCTATGTGAATGCGCTGGGCGGGACGAGCATCGCGGGCATTCCGCGCTCGGGCACTCAGACCACCGTCGGCCTCAACACCCGCATCCCGCTCTACCAGGGCGGCCTGCCCGCCGCGCAGATCCGGCAGGCACAGGCGTTCGAAGGCCAGACCCTCGAGCAGGTCGTCGCGACCGAGCGCGCGGTCGTCGCCAACGCCCAGTCGGCGTGGGCCGCCTACACCGCCGCGCAGCGCGCGATCCAGTCGAACCAGGTGGCGGTCAGCGCCAACCAGCTCGCGCTCGAGGGCGCTCGCGCCGAGCGTTCGGTCGGCACCCGCACGGTCATCGAAGTGCTCAACGCCGAGCAGGAATTGCTCAACGCGCAGAGCCAGCTCGTCTCGGCGCGGCGCGATGCCTATGTCGCCGGCTTCCAGCTATTGAACGCGATGGGGCAGGCGCAGGCGGACACGCTCGGGCTTGACGGCGGACCGCTTTACGATCCGACCGGCAGCTATCGCCGCACGACCAAGGGCTTCAGCGATTTCTCGCGCGATCCCCGTTACACCGTGGTTTCGACCCGGACGGTGACACCGAGTGAGGCGGAACCCATTCCGACCACGGCCAAGCCGATGGGGCCGGGGGTAGCGGGACCGCCGCGCTAAGGTTAACGTCGGCCCATGCAGGACCAAACCGACCCGTCGATGGAGCAGGCGCTCGCGGCCATCAAGCGCGTGATGGCTGAGGACAAGAGCGAGCGCGCGGCGGCGAGAACCGCCGCGCCGGCCGCGGCGTCCGCGCCTGCCACTCAGGAGTCGGAGCCTGCCGACCAGGTGCTCGAACTCGACGAGCCGCTGATCGAGGACATCGGGCTGCCGATGGTCGACCTGACGGCGCCGATGATCGACATCCCATGGGAAGAGGAAGGCGCCGAGCCGCTGGTCAGCCAGGTCACCGCCGAGACTACGCGCGCCAGGCTCGCCGAGTTGCAGGAAGCCGCCAGCGCACCGCCCGTGCCGGCGACCCCCAGCGACATGAACCCATTCGAGCAGATGGTCCGCGAGATGATGCGGCCGATGCTCAAGGACTGGCTCGACGAGCATCTGCCGCGCGTGATCGAGGAGCAGGTAAAGCGCGAGATTGGGCGGATCACGGGTCAGCGCCTCTAGCGCACTTGCGGTTCATTACGGCGCTGCTACCCCTTGGCGCCATGATCAGACCGCACCTGCTCGCCGCCGCGGCGCTCGCCGCTTTCGCTCTTCCCTCGGCCCTCGCCGCACGGCCGATGACCGCGACCGATATGCATATGATGCATCGGCTGTCGCTGCTCGACGTGTCCCCCGACGGCC
>Ga0316228_1003776_pt1 | contig 11808 bp, 7 predicted proteins | sample TBH18021metaG_FD_206005 | JGI IMG/M metagenome (GOLD analysis project Ga0316228, IMG submission 206005) | Freshwater microbial communities from Trout Bog Lake, Wisconsin, USA - TBH18021 | ecosystem: Environmental > Aquatic > Freshwater > Lake > Hypolimnion/Profundal zone | place: USA: Wisconsin... | reverse complement strand
CCATGGCGTGCGCGAGGTCACCCTCGGCAAGCAGGTCGTGTTGGATTACCAATCTCCCAGCGAGATCTACGCCTGCCAGCGGCTCGCCAACGGAAACACGTTCATCGGCGAGTGTAATTCCGGCCGTTTACTGGAGGTGGATCCCGCAGGCAAAGTGGCCAAGGAAGTGCGGCTTCTGCCGGAGGGCAAGGACGGCGGGCACCTTTACATGCGCAACGCTCGCCGTCTCGACAACGGAAACTATCTCGTGGCGCACTATGGTGAGGAGGTTGTCCGGGAATACGATTCCCAAGGCAAGGTGATCCGGGAAATCCCCGCCCCCGGGGGGCCTCATAGTGTCGTGCGTCTGCCCAACGGCAACACCCTCATCGCCTGCGCTGACCGCCAAGGCGGACCCCGCGTCTTTGAGGTCGACCCCGCCGGCAAAACCGTCTGGCAAGTCCAGGCGGGCGATTTGCCTGGCATCGGCCTAAAATTCATGGCCGGCCTGCACCGGTTGCCCAACGGGAACACCGTCATGGCCAATTGGCTGGGACACAACCAGTTCGGCAAAGCCCCACATCTCATCGAAATCACGCCCGACAAACACGTCGTCTGGACCTTCAGCGACCATCAGACCATGAGAACCGTCTCGAGCGTCCAACTCCTGGACCAGGCCGACACCCCCAACGCCCCCCGAGTTCTGCATTAACTCACGCCGCCGAGGCGAGGCCATCGAGGTCAGCCTCCCTGCCAGCCCGTGAGGCGCTTGCCTCACGGATAACCGAACTGCCGGCAATAGGGCTGCAGGGCCGGCAGGATCGGGGCCAGGTATTTCTCGTAGCAACGCCACCGCGCGACGGATCGCGCATAAACCGGGCGCGTCACGTCCTGGTAGGTTGGGGAATAGAATTGCTTGCGCGCACTCTTTTCATAGAACCGGGTCTGGGCCTCATGCCAGTCCAACCCCAGGAAACGGGTGACGCGGCGGCCCTCGGTTTCGAGGTTGGCCACCAGATCTTCGTAGCGTGTCTCCAGCCAGGCGAACCCCTCCCATTCGCGGACCGCCAGCCAGATGTCCATCAAGTCCGCGTAGTGCCGGACCAAGCGCTCGAAACTCAAGAAATTCGCATTGACGGCGTTCAAGGGGAGGTTCTGAAAGAAGCAACTGAGCAGCACGTCCCGCGGATCCCGCAACGCGATGAGCACCCGCAACTCGGGGAAGACTCGCAACCAGATCGGCAGGCGGGCGGTGGGCGACGGGTTCTTATCGACCAGCAGTTTGCCCTGCGCCTCCGGCCCCAGTTCACCCGCCAACGCCTGCGTGTAGAGCCGGCGGAGGTGGTTGAGGCGAGCATTGGACAGATCCTTGGATTGGTGGAAGGCCGGTTCCAGCACCTCGATAAAGGCAGGCGGCTCATCAAGCGCGGCAACCCCCGGGTGCGCGTCCAGGACCTGTTCCAGGAGGGTGGTGCCGCTCCGCGGATGACCGCCGAGAAAGGCAAGCGCCGGGTTCGCTTCACGTCCAGCCGCGGGGAATTGCTGGCTCCAGGTCTGGAGGATGTTCTTGGGGAGGCCGCGGGTGAAGCCGCGGGCCCGCCCGGCTCCGTAGTCATAGCCCTGGAGCAGGGCCTCCGTATCGGTGAGGGTTCGCACGATCGCCTTGGCCTGGACCAGCATCGCCATGGCCTCGTCGAAACGCTCCGTGCGGTCGAGCACCTGGGCCAACTCGTAACGGCAGGCATAGCGGACGTAAGGGTGCTTGGGCTCGGCCGCCAACAGGTCCCGCAGCCGGCACTCAGCCGAGTCGAGTTGGTTTTCGCGCCGATCCAGAACCGCCGAGAAATAGCGTGCCTGGTCGTCCCGCGGGTCGATGGCCAGGCATTCCTCGACCGCGGCACGCGCCTCGCCGAGGCGGTGGTTCTGCTCGCAGAGGACTGCGACACTGATCCGGGGATTGATGGCCCGGGAATCCAAGGCAGCGGCGCGGGCGAAGCAGGCGCGCGCCAGCTCGGGCTGGCGCAGTGCCTGGTACTGATGGCCGATGAGGCCGATCAATTCAGGGTTGCGCGGGTCCAACTCCATCGCTCGGTTCCACGAGCGGGCGGCTAAATCGGTTTGGCGGGCCCCGCTGGCCGCGTTGCCATACTCCAGCCAGACCACCGCCACCCTCGGATAGAGCCGGGCGAGCGCCTCGTAGAGGGGCAGCGCCCCGAAAAAGTCCTGTGCCAGCAGGCGCTGGCGGGCGCGATCCAGTTGCCGTTGAGGCGACCCGCGACTCACCCATCCCTCCACGGCTGCCGTAAGATTGAGACTTGCATGTCCACGCGACGGGACTGATACACCCAACCCGGACGCGATTCAAGGAGCACCTGGGCGGTGGCTGAATTTTGTTTTGCGCCCTTGCGACGTTCTATCATGCATGCTAAATTTACTGATAAGATATCACAAATGAAAAAAACACGTTCCCCTCACCCCCATTCCCGGGTGGCGCAAGCCGCCTGCACCGTCTCGGCCGCCGCCTTAATGCTCGGCGTCAGCTCGGCAGCCACGGTCGGCTTCAATCTCCAAGTTGACTGGACGGACGCCGGCTCGGCTGGGTATACCGGCAAGCCGGTAACGGCCACGGCTTTCGGCATTGGCACCAACGGCTGGGAAAACCTGAACCCGTTGCCCACGGGTTACAACGGAAAGAACCCCGGCCCGTACACCACCAACGAGGTTATCGACGCCACCACGAGCACCGGCGGGCTGAACCCGTTGCCAAACGGGTCCCTCACGGTGAGTTGGGCCTGCACCGCCGCCAATTCGAGTGGTTTTGCGGGTTACGGGATTCCCTACGGAGGGCCGAACCCGAACCCGGGAAATCAAGAAGTGTACTATGGGTTCCTGCGCGATGAGGCGAACTTTTACAGCCATCCGGTTGGGGGCCCGATCCCGTACAGCGTGACCCTCACCGGCCTGAGGAGCGTCTGGACGAACACCCCTTACGCGATCCAGCTCATCGCGTCGACCGATACCGCCAACGTCATCACCAACGCCTACATCGGGAATGTGACCACCAATCAGCAGGCGACTTACGATGTCAAAAGTTCGAGCACCGGCATCCTCGGCGGGCTCAGCACGATGAGCGGTCCCTGGACAAATGACACCATCAGCATTTGGGGTGCGCCCGCGTTGAGCTACACCAATGGCTACGCGATCGCCAGCACCATCTCAGGTTTCATTATCACGGACAAACCAGTCATCTCGATGTCGCCCAATTCGCTCCGCGCGGTCGGCGGGGACACCTTCGTCTTAGGTTCCTACGCAGTGGGGGTGCCACCGTTGTCCTACCAATGGCGTAGGAATGGGTACCCGCTAACCGGGGGGACGAGCCAAACGCTCACGAACCTCCAACCCGCCGCCACCGACAGCGGAGCCTACGATGTGGTGGTGACGAACCTCTACGGCGCGGCTACTAGCAGTGTGGCTAACGTGACGGTGGATCGGATCCAATTCACTCCGGGTTCAAATTTCGTGGTGGACTCCAATCCTAACGGCGGCGAACACGACGGCCAAGCCTGGGGCGCGACCTGGCTGGCCTCGAGCACTGACTCCGCGAACGTCACGCGCACCGGCGTGATGAGTTTTTCGGCCGCCGCCAAGAACCAGATCGTGGTGCCGGGTCAGACTAATCTCGATTCCGGCACCGGCACGGTGATGTTCTGGATGCGCTCGCCGGGCGTGTCAAACCCATCCGGCAACCCGGTGGCACTCCTTGACCGGGCCGGCCCGGACGGCCTAATGATCCTCCAAAACCCGGATGGGACCATCCAGGTTCAACCCGCCCTGGCCTCGACTTATGCCTTGCCGAGCCCGACGGCGCTGGACAGCAACTGGCATCATATCGCCGTATCGTTCGATCAACTCGGCGCCACCATGAACCTTTACGTAGATGGCGCTCCCGTCGCCGGTTTCCCGAGCATGCCACTCTGGCATTGGCAGCCCGGGCAGGAACTCGAACTCGGCACCTCCCACACCGCCTCCTATCAGTCCTTCAATGGCCAGATGGCCGAGGTGAGGTTCTACAACCAGGTGCTCTCGGACAGCGACATTGCTTCGGCCTATAGCAGCGGCGCGGTAGTGAACCCCTCGGCGCTCCGCTTGCGCCTGAGCTTCCAGGCGCCGCCGACCACCGGTGTGAGTCTCCAATGGCAGGCGGCGGACGTCCTGCTGCAATCCGCCGACTCCGTGCAGGGTCCTTATACCGATCTGCCCGGTACGAGTTCGCCCTACGATGCGGCCGCCCAAACGGCCAAGAAGTTCTTTCGCTACCGCGGGCATACCCCGCAGGTGCTCGTGAGCAATCCCTTCCGGATGTAACGCTACGCGGCGGCGCCGGACGACCCTCGGTCGTTCGGCGCCCGGGCTCGTTGGGGGCAGTCCAGGCCGAATCCGCCGACGTTTCCACCGGGAAACGGGTTGCGGCCATGCTTCCTCGCTTGCCGCAGGCGGACCTTCCACGCAACATGCCCGCGGATGATAGGAACGACATTGAACGTGGTTGGAATCCTGGCAGGGGGTATCGCCGGGACCATCAAGCGGTGGTCGCTTTCGAAGGCCACCGAGACCAATGTGAAGATCGTTCTCGGAGTGTTCACGGTTTACTACGGCTTGCGTTTGACGATACTGAGCCTCAACGGCTCCCTGGTGCAGGTCCTCAAACAAGTGGGCATCGCGATCCTGGCGCTGATGGCCGGCAAAGCGATCGGCCGGCTTCTGCGTTTGCAACGGTGGTCCAATCGGCTGGGCCACGAGGCGCGGGAACGTATCTCCAGTGCCAAACCGAACGCTCCGGACCGCCTCGGCACGGGTTTCAAGGTCTGCGCCGGGCTCTTTTGCGCCGCACCGCTCGCCCTGCTGGGCGCCGTGCAGGATGGGCTTTCCGGCTATTTTTATCCGCTGGCCGTGAAAGCGGTCATGGACGGTCTGGCCACGATGGGTTTGGCGCCGCTGTTTGGCCGTGGCGTGCTGCTGGCCGCGCTCCCCGTGTTGGTGGTCGAGGGCACACTGACGCTCGTGTCCGGCCAATTACTCAAGCCTTGGCTCGAAACCCATCATCTCCTCGATTCCGTCAACGCCACGGGCGGATTGGTGGTCTTTTCGGTCGCGCTGGTGATCCTCGGTCTCAAGCGAATTGAATTGGCGGATTACCTTCCCAGCCTGGCGGTCGCCCCCTTCCTCACGTGGCTCTGTGGCTGACTTGAGGGGATCAGCGTCCCGCCCGAGCGCGCCTCCAAACCGCAGTCATCCCCCGGTTCCGCACCCGAAGGCGAGCAGGGGCACCCCGTGAGACTGCGATCTTCCTCGGGTGGTGCCTACCGCCCTCTTTTGGGTGGGGAAAAAAACTCGACCACAAAGATTAAGATCTTGACATTGGAGCACCAAAAGCATATACTGTCCGAAAGTTTTCTCCTATGAAGCTAAAATCCTTAGTCATCAATGGACTGCTGGGCAGTCTGATCTTCACCACCACCACCGCTCTCGCGGGCCATGACGGTGTTTCCCTCGGCGGTCCCCGTATGCCGGGATACGCTCGGAACCCCTTGTGGGTGAACATTCAGCCCGCCACCTCGGTTTCTTACAACCCGGCCCAGATTCGCCATGCCTATGGCATAGACCAACTTGCCGCGAACGGGAGTGGACAGAAGATTGCCATCGTGGATGCCTATGGCAATACCTCGATTCAAGCGGACCTCAACACCTTTTGCACCCAGTTCGGCCTACCCACCACGACGATCCAGGTCCTGGGAACCAGTACCCTGAACACGGGTTGGGCCTTGGAGACTGCTCTGGATGTCGAATGGGCCCACGCCATCGCCCCCCAAGCCAGCCTTATCCTCTCGGTAGCCGCCAGTGCCAGCACCACCGACCTGCTCAATGCGGTTAACGCAGCCATCAAGGCCGGGGCCACCGTGGTCTCGATGAGTTGGGGCACCCCGGAGTTCGCCGGCGAAAGCGTTTATGATTCCTACTTCCAAACGCCGGGTGTCGCCTTCGTCGCCTCCTCCGGCGACGGTGGAGAGTTGGCAGGCAGTCCGCAAGTGGATTGGCCGGCCGCATCCCCCTACGTCGTCAGTGTTGGCGGTACCACCCTGACGCTGGATGCCAACAATAACCGTACGTCGGAAACCGCTTGGACGAGCAGCGGTGGCGGTTTAAGCACCTCCTACACCCGGCCTGCTTGGCAGAACAGTTGGTCCGCCTATGCCACCCGCGGCGTGCCGGATGTGAGCTATAACGGCGATCCCAACACCGGCGTCCTCGTTTACGATTCGGTCAATGGCGGTTGGTTCGTGGTGGGTGGCACCAGTGCCGGTGCTCCCCAATGGGCGGCCTTGTTGGCTTTAGCCAACCAGTCTCGCTCCTCGGGAGTGAAGGGCAATTCGGACATTTACTCGGTAGCCGGCACCGCGCCCGCCATCAACCCGGCCAATTTCTTTGACATCACCTCCGGGAACAACGGTGGTGATGCCGACGACCTTTCGGTTACGGGTTACGACCTCGTCACCGGCCTTGGTTCTCCCCAGGCCGCCAGTTTGGTGCCGGCCCTGGTAGCCTTGGCGCCAAAAACACCTGACTTTTCCATCTCCTTGACGCCGACTTCGCAATCAGCGACCCCCGGCGCCACGGTTAGCTATACCGTTACGGTGGCCTCGGTGAGCGGGGATACGGAGACCGTCAACCTCACCGCGACCGTGCCTGCCGGCGCGAGCAACATCTCTTTGTCACCTGCCTCGATCACGGGCAGTTCGGGCACTGCGGTCTTGACCTTCACCGCCCCGACCACCCAGGGCTCCTACACGATCACGGTCACCGGCACTGGCGCCACCAGCCAGAAGGTCCATACCGCGAGCGCCAGCCTGGTGGACGGCACCCCAGACTTCTCCCTTTCGGCCAGCCCGACTTCCAATTCTGTCAAGCATGGCAGCAGCGCCACTTACACGGTCAAGGTGACGCCTTCCGGCGGCTTCACCAGTACCGTGGCCTTGACCGCCACCGTATCGCCGTCGGTCTCCAATGGTCCGACCGCGTCCTTCAGCCCCCAACAGGTCACGGGCGGCTCCGGCACTTCCCAACTCACCGCCAAGACCTCGGGCGGCACGCCCAAAGGCAGTTACACCATTACCACCACGGGTACGAGTGGGACTACCAAGCACACCACCACGGTGACTCTGACCGTTAATTAGGGTGCCCTCCGGGGCCGATCTTCCATCGCCACCTTCAGCGGCGGGACTGAAAACAGACCCGCCGCTGATTTGTTTCTGTAGCCGCCACCTCCGGAGACGTACCGAGTGCGGTGCGCCTTTTGTGGTGGCCGTTTACTTGGCAGGGCCGCGCAATGCGGTCGCGCTTGGCCGACGATTGCTAGCCTGGAATCGGCATCCTTGGATCGGCGGAGCATCCCCTCATTTCTTCACCATTCAGTGTAATTTCCCGTCTGAGTGGCTGCTTATCGAGCTGATAACGCTTGCCTTTGCTTGAATATGAGCGAGGGTGCCCTCAGCACATAACCGGTTATGAACGACGACATAAGCTTGATGAACACCAAACGCCGGCATCTATTGGCCGCGTCAGCCGCGCTGGCGCTGATGGCGTTGAACCTTCAACCTTCAACCGCCCGGGGGCAAGGCACGGGGTTCACCTACCAGGGCCGGTTGAACGACGGCACCAATCCGGCCAACGGCAGTTACGACCTCACCTTGAAGCTGTTCAAGGCCCTCACGGGCGGGAGCCAGGTTGGCGCCACGCTCACGAATACGGCAGTCAGCGTCAGCGAGGGCCTGTTCACGATCGCTGCGGATTTCGGGCCGGTTTTCGACGGCACACCGTTTTGGCTGCAGATCGGCGTGCGCACCAATGGCGGGGGCGGGTTCACCGCTTTGACCCCCCGTCAGTCATTGACCCCCACACCCTACGCTCTCTACTCGCCTAACGCCGGCGCGGCGGTCAGTGCCACCACCGCGAGCGGCGTGGCGGCCGGCTCCGTGTCGGGCGCCGGCATCCAGGCCGGAAGCATCACGGCGGCGAATCTCAACCTCGGCAGTGTGAGCAACGCCCTCGGCACCATGTTCTGGGGCCTGGCCGGCAACGCGGGAACCGGGGGCAACGCTTTCCTGGGGACAACCGATAACCAGCCATTCAGCCTCTTCACTGCGGCCACCCCGCGGCTCTCGATCTCCAACGGTGGGCTGGTTGGGATCGGGACAACCAGTCCTGCGGGAGCACTCCTCGAGGTAGCCGGTGATTTGAGACTAGACAACAACCGGCTCCTGTTGACACCCGGAACGGACACCTCCATCGGTCTGATGGATGCAACCAACGGACTGCCTTTTGTCCCTGGCGGGGTGGGGCCGTTTCTTTTCGGCTTTCAGGGCGGTTCGCTCGGCACCGTGTATCCGACTGAGGTTTCGCTTGCGTGGGATTGGATCGGCAATGTCTGGGTGAGCAATAACCTGGCGACGGTTCAGTTGAATGTTGACCGAGCGAATCAAAACAGCGGGAGCGTTCGTTCCAACGCCTTGACCTTTGGCAGCTCCAGCGGCGAGGGTATCGCCTCCCGGCGCACCGGTACGAATAACCTCTACGACTTGGAGTTCTACACCAGCTTCCAAAATCGGATGACCATCAACAACGGCGGCATCGTCGGGATCGGCACGACCAATCCCGGAAATGCACTCTTGGAGGTTGCCGGCGACGTGCGGCTGGATGGCAACCGGCTTTCACTGAGCTCGGGGAGTGACAATGCCAACGGGGTTCAATATGCAGGCTCCGGACTGCCTGCCGTCCAAAACGGGCAAGGGCCATTTATCTATGGGTATTATGGCGGCGCGTTGGGCACGGTGGAACCGACCGTGATTAACCTCACCTGGGACGCTTTCGGCAACGTCTGGGTGAGCAACAACCTGGCGGTTAACGGCAATTTGAGCCTGCCCGCGACGGCCACTTTTAGTTCAGGTGGCAAGGGCCTGTTAGGCGGCCTAACGGTTGATCAAAATGGAAAGAACGTGGGCAACGTCAATTCCAACGCCCTGGTCTTTGGCGGCGGCTTCGGTTCCACGGGTGAGGGCATCGCTTCGAAGCGCAGCGGCACCAATCCCTTCGACCTGGAGTTCTTCACTGGTTTCAACAACCGGATGACCATTTCCCAAGGTGGAAGTGTTGGAATCGGAACGACCGCCCCGGCGAATGCGTTGCTGGAGGTCAATGGTGACATCAGACTGGATGGCAACCGACTCTCGCTGACCACCGGAGGCGACTTTGCCAATGGCCTGCAATATTTTTCCAGCGGATTGCCCTTTGTCCCCGGCGGGTACGGCCCACTACTTTACGGATTCCAAGGCGGGGCGCTGGGCACCCTGGGTCCCACAGAGATCAACCTAAGCTGGGACTCCTCAGGCAATATCTGGGTAAGCAACAACGTGGCCACGGCGCAGATAAATGTCGACCGAGCGGATCAAAACGTGGGAAACGTGTATACCAACGCCCTAACTTTTGGCAATGGCAGCGGCGAAGGCATCGCTTCCAAACGTAGCGGCACTGGCAAGTACGACCTGGAGTTCTTCACCGGCTTCAACAATCAGATGACCATCGCCAACAGCGGCAACGTCGGCATCAACACCACCACCCCGTCCGAAACCCTGGAAATCAATGGCACCAGCCGGATCGACAATCATGATATGTACCTGCGGGCCGGGACAGACCAGAACCACGGCTTCGGCTACCGGGCGACCGCGGCCGGCCTCTCGATCGATGGTCCTTTCATCTACGGCTGGAGCGGGGGTGCCCTGGGCGGCAAGAGCCCGGAGACGGTCTCGCTCAAATGGGATTGGCAAGGCAATGCCTGGGTAAGCAATAACTTATCAACAGCGACACTGACGATTCGCGGCGGGTCGGACCTGGCCGAACCCTTCCCGGTAACGGGCCGCGCGGTAGAGCCGGGCACCGTGATGGTGATTGACAAGCTACACCCGGGTCAGCTCATGCCCAGCGACCGACCCTACGACACCCGCGTAGCGGGTATCATCAGCGGGGCGGGCGGGATCAAAGCCGGGCTCGAGTTGCAGCAGGAGGGCGTGCTGGACCAGGGGCAAAAGGTGGCGCTGAGCGGCCGCGTCTATGTGCAGGCGGATGCGAGCGTGGGCGAGATCGAGCCGGGTGACCTGCTCACCACCTCAGGGGAGCCAGGCTGCGCGATGAAGGTGAGCGATCACGCGCGAGCGCAAGGCGCCATCCTGGGCAAAGCGATGACCGGACTGAAGGACGGCAAGGGGTTGGTATTGGTGCTGGTGACCTTGCAATAGAAGCCATGTGATTTAAGAACTGACCGGCTAAATCTATAAATTCACATGGGACAGCTCAACTCGAACACTCCTTTTACGAGAAGCGCCAACTTCCGCGAAGGCTTGGCGGCGGCGGTCCTGGTCTCGTTATGGCTGGCAGTAGCCCCGGCCCGGGGAGAGGAGCGGCAGGCCGTTCGAGCGCAAGTGGCGGAGATGGTGGCCCATTTGCCGCTCCAGGCTCGGCTTCCGGCGGCGAATCGCCTCGAATTAGCGATCGGCCTGCCCTTGCGCAATCAGGGCGCGCTCTCCAACCTGCTCCGGCAACTTTACACGCCGCGCAACACGAACTTCCACCGTTTTCTAACCCCCGAGCAGTTCGCGGAGCGGTTTGGTCCGACGGAGCAGGATTATCAGAGCGTTATCAGTTACGCCAAATCGAACCGGTTCGAGGTGCTGAACACCTTTGGCAACCGTGCGCTGGTGGTAGTTTCGGGAAGCGTGGCCGACATCGAGCGGACCTTCCAAGTCCGTCTGGGGACCTATCGCCATCCCACTGAGAACCGGGAGTTTTACGCGCCAGATGCGGCCCCGTCCGTGGCGGCCGGCTTGTCGGTACTCTACCTCAGCGGTTTTGTGGGCACCAGCCTCTCCTGCCCCTCTGGGCGGGGGTCTGCGCACTGGTCAATCAACAGGCGGCGGCGGAAGGCAAACCGCCCGTCGGTCTGCTCAACCCCGCCCTTTATGCGATTGGCCAGGGGGCAACCTATGCGGCCTGCTTTAACGATATCACCAATGGTAATAACGCCTGGAACAACACCGCCGCCGGCACCAGTACTCTCGGCCTCTACTCAGCTTCGGTTGGTTACGACCTCTGCACTGGCTGGGGTTCGCCGCACGGCACCAGCCTGATCGATACACTCCTGAGCCTCACCGGCCCCGTCTTTGTTGATTTCAACTACACATGACCGACCAGCGGAGGAAGTTCTGATCCCGCCGGTAGTTATGATTACCCCTTCAAGACGATGGCCCTGGGGGTCAGCGGCGTCAACTCGGGAGGGACCATCTTCATCAAGACCGCAGGCTCCAGTTCCGAAACCAGGACCATTTCCAAACCGATGACGATTAACGCCAGCGACGGAGCGGCGTCCATTGGTCGTCATTGACTACACCTCAAAGGGAGGAACCACCAGGTTTCGACTCGCCAGATTGACCCGTGGGGAGCTAACCTCCCAGCTATGACCAACGTGCGTTTGGGAATCATCGGCCTGGGGAATATTGGCCAGCACCATGCCGCCTACCTCCTGACCGGCAAGATCCACCGAGCCTCCCTGGCCGCAGTCGCCGACGCCGTGCCGGGCAAGCTCGAAAAATACTCACAGCTCAAAATCTTTGCGGATAGCGAGGAGTTGATCCGTTCCGGGTTGGTGGACGCCGTGGTCGTCGCCACGCCCCATTATCAGCACACCACCCTAGGGGTCGCCGCCTTGGATCAGGGGCTGCATGT
>Ga0316228_1003770_pt1 | contig 11832 bp, 11 predicted proteins | sample TBH18021metaG_FD_206005 | JGI IMG/M metagenome (GOLD analysis project Ga0316228, IMG submission 206005) | Freshwater microbial communities from Trout Bog Lake, Wisconsin, USA - TBH18021 | ecosystem: Environmental > Aquatic > Freshwater > Lake > Hypolimnion/Profundal zone | place: USA: Wisconsin... | reverse complement strand
TTCGGCAACCCCGGCTGCTTTCAGGCCAGGAATGTCGGCGTCGGGGATGACGCCGCCGCCGATAAGCAGCACATCTTTCAACCCCTTTTGCTTCAGCTGGGCCACTACTTTTGGAAAGATGGTATTATGGGCGCCGGAAAGCAGGCTGAGGGCCACTACATTGACGTCTTCCTGCAGGGCTGATTCGGTGATAAGCTCTGGAGTCTGGCGCAGTCCGGTGTAAATGACCTCGAAGCCGGCGTCGCGAAGAGCGCGGGCCACTACCTTGGCACCGCGGTCATGTCCGTCAAGTCCCGGCTTGGCTACCAATATTCTGATACGTTTTTCCATGGTTTCCTTGGCCTCCTCGTAATCGGCTGTGCCTTATATCTCCGCCTCGGCTTTGTATTCCCCGAAGACTTCTCGCAGTACGCCGCAAATTTCACCCAGAGTTGCATAGGTTTTCACTGTGTCGATGAGGTACGGCATTAATTCGTCCGTGCCTTGGGCGGCTTTCTTAAGGCTGACAAGAGCGGCCTGGACAGCAGCGTTATCCCGACCGGCCTTCATTTCATGCAGCCGGGCGGTCTGGCGCTGGCCGACCGCGGGATCGACTGTCAGGTATTCCCCGCTATGGTTATCCCGGGTGACGAACTCGTTGACTCCGACCCTGATCCGCGCCTTGCTCTCGATGGCTTGCTGGTACCGGTAGGCGCTACTGGTCATTTCCCGTTGCATAAAGCCTTTTTGGATGGCCGCCACGGCCCCGCCCATCGCATCGATTTTGGCGATATACTCCATGGCTTCCCTTTCGATGCTGTCAGTCAGCGCCTCGATGCAATAAGAGCCTGCGAAGGGGTCAATGGTATCTGCTATGCCGCTTTCGTAGGCCAGTAATTGTTGAGTCCGCAAGGCCAGCCGGGCTGAATCCTCGGTAGGCAGGGCGATAGCTTCGTCCTTGGCACAGGCGGCCAGAGACTGAGTGCCGCCCAAGATGGCGCTCATGGCCTGCCAGGTAATTCGGACGACATTATTGTCCGGCTGTTGCGAGGTTAGAACACTGCCGCCGGTATGGACATGGAACCGCAGCATTTGCGACTTGGGATCCACCGCCCCGAAGCGCTCTTTCATAATCCGGGCCCACAGCCGGCGGGCGGCCCGGAATTTGGCTATTTCCTCCAGGAAATTGAGATCAGCGCTGAATATCCATGATATGCCGGGAGCGAAGTCATCCACTTTCAGGCCGACCTTCTTCGCGGCCTCAATATAGGCAATGGCGTTGGAGAAGGCGAAAGCCACTTCCTGAACTGCGGTAGAACCTGCTTCGCGGATATGATAGGCGCCGACGCTGATTACATTCCATTTGGGAATGTTCTTGGAACAATAGTCGAAAGTATCGGTGATCAGCCGCATTGACGGTTCAGGGGGAAAGATGTAAGTGCCGCGGGCGATATATTCCTTCAGAATGTCATTTTGAATCGTACCGTTCAATTGGTCTGACGTAGCCCCTTGTTTCTCCCCCACCGCGATATACATGGCCAGCAGTACCGCCGCAGGTCCATTGATAGTCATTGATGTACTCACCTTATTCAACGGGATATCGGCGAACAAGGCTTCCAGATCGGCCAGCGAATCGATAGCCACACCCACCTTGCCAACCTCTCCCTGGGCTAGATGATGATCGCTATCGTAGCCGATCTGGGTCGGCAGGTCAAACGCCACCGACAGGCCGGTCTGCCCCTGTTCCAGCAAATATTTGTAGCGTTTATTCGATTCTTCCGCTGTGGCAAAACCCGAATACTGGCGCATCGTCCAGTACCGGGCGCGGTACATGGTTGGCTGCACGCCGCGGGTGAAGGGATACTGACCAGGGAAACCGACCTTGCTTAGATAATCGGAATCTTTGAGGTCAAGGGGAGTAAACAATCTTTTAAAGGCCAGATTTTTTCGCTCCGGAAACCTGGTCAGACCTTTTTCTGTGCCAGTCTGCCACTGACTCAGCTCCTGTTCGATTTTGCTGTTTTCCTTTTCCTTTGACATTTAGCTGCCTCCTTTTTAGCGGGGAATCATCGACCCGTGACGCTTAAGGTTATTGTGAAATCCGAAAACCTTTTCAAGATCGTGCGGGGTATGTCCGCCGCAGGTTCTCTCGGCTTCCTTGACATAATCCAAAAGCAGCGGCCGGTAGTCGGGATGAGCGCAGTTGTTGATAATGATCCTGGACCGCTCCCGCGGGCACAGGCCCCGTACGTCGGCAACACCGTGTTCGGTGACAAAAACCATGTTGTCGTGCTCGGTATGGTCGGCATGGGTAACCATGGGTACGATTCGTGAAATAGCTCCGTCCTTGGCAGTAGACTCGGTGACAAAAAAAGTGATATAGCCGTTGCGCATGTAGTCACCCGAACCTCCGATGCCGTTCATCATGTGCGTACCGGCGACATGGGTGGAGTTAGCGTGCCCGTAGATATCGAATTCCAGGGGCGTATTGATGCTGATAACCCCCAGCCGGCGGATGACTTCCGGGCTGTTGCTGATATCCAGCGGGCGCAGGATCATCGCCTTGCGGTATTTTTCCGGATCAGCGCGAAAACGGCGAAGAACATTAGGCGACGGAGTGAACGCACAGCCTGAGGCCTTCACCACCTTGCCAGACTCGATCAGTTCAAATACGGCGTCCTGCAGGATTTCCGAATACATCTCCAGGTTTTCAAAGTCAGATTTGGCAAGACCGGCCAGAACAGCGTTGGCAATACTGCCCACCCCTGACTGCAACGGCAGCATTTTCGCCGGGATTCGGCCCTGTTTTTGTTCGTTCTTCAAAAAATCGATCAGGTTGCCTGCCATCTGTTCGCTAAGCGTGTCAGGCGGTTCCAGATTGCGCACCTTATCTGGTATATCTGACTCCACAATGGCGGTGATGCGATCCAGGCCGCAAGTAACATAAGGCGAGCCGATTCTGTCGCTCACACTATAGATGGGGATTTCCCGGCGGTGAGGCGGCTTCGGCAGAATAAAAATATCGTGCATACCTTCCAGTTCCAGTGGTTGACCGGTATTCACCTCGACAATCACCTTGGCGGCGTGTTTCACCAGCATAGGTGTATTGCCAACCCCCGGCCCCAGAACAAGGTCGCCCTCAGGAGTGATGGCTACGACCTCGACAATCGCGACATCCACCTTCCCCATAAAGCCATAATCGATATATTGGGCAAAGTGACTCAGATGCATGTCGGTGTAACAGATTCTGCCATCGTTGATCGCGGTGCGCATACTTTTGTTCGACGAAGCGTAGTACGGAACCCGGCGGGCAACGGCTCCCGCCGAAGCCAGTTCCTCCTCAATTTCCGGCCCCACCGAAGCCCCGGACCAACAGTTCACTTGGCACTGCTTCCCGTCCCGTACCGCCTGGGCCAGCGCTTTGGTAACAGCCTTGGGATAACCGGAAGGGGTAAACCCACTGACCCCCACTGTCATACCATCGTCGATCATTGCTGCCGCCTGGTCCGCTGTTACTACCTTGTCAAACAAAATCGGGTTGCGTAATCTTTCAGCATTGAGCATGTTGCTCCTCCTTCCAATCTACAGCTGCATCCTGTTTTAAATTGCAAGATTAATGCCAAACTGGGAACTTCGACAAAACGCTGTAAAAACAATATGATTTCGCAAAGACAAAAAAGAATTAGTGTTCATATTTGAACACTAATTCTTTCCAAATCAGCCAAATTAGCGCGATTGGTCAATACGGTTGTCTGTTCATATTTGCAACACTGTTCACATTTGCAACGGCATTATCATAAATGCCATGCCGTCTTAAGATACGCCACAGGGTTGTACGATTGAGACCCAGGCGTTTCGCGACTTCGGTTTTATTGTAATTGCACAGCTTCATCGCCCGCAGTATCAGTTCCCGCTCGGCGTTGCCCATGTAGTTTTCATACAAGGATATTCCGGCACCGCCAATTTCGTTCTGATTAAGAATATACTGCGGCAAGTGTTCCGGCCGGATGGATTCCCCGTCAATCACGTTCAGTACGTGTTCAAGGCAATTTTGCAATTCCCGGACATTTCCCGGCCAACCGTAAGAAGAAATAACCCTCATGGCAACAGGAGTAATATCGGTCACCTTTTTCCCCATTACAGCCGAGAATTTCTCAATAAAATAGTAGGTGAGGCCAAGCAAATCTTCCTTGCGGTCGCGCAGCGAAGGAATAGCTATTTCCAGCACATTGAGCCGAAAGTAAAGGTCAGAGCGGAAGGTACCTTCACGAACCTCTTCGGCCAGAACCTTATTCGTTGACGCGATAATCCGGACATCCACCGGTACCGGCTTGCTCGCGCCAACCCGCCGCACTTCCCTTTCCTGAATGACCCTGAGCAGCTTTACCTGCAAGTTGTACGGCATCTCACTGATTTCATCCAGCAACAATGTCCCGCCGTTGGCCTGTTCGAAAACGCCGGACTGACCCTGTTTCACGGCGCCGGTGAAAGCTCCTTCCGAATAGCCGAACAGACTGGTCTCAACAAGGTTATTCGGCAGCGCGCCGCAGTTAATGGCCACAAAGGGTTTGGTTGACCTCGGGCTCAGATTATGAATAGCCTGAGCGAACAATTCCTTTCCTGTCCCTGTTTCTCCGGTAAGAAGAACGGTGGAAGACGATTTTGCGGCGTCGCGGGCCAAGTTTTTCACTTTGGCTATGGCGACGCCATCGCCGATGATGTCGTCAAGCTGATATCTGGCATATTGATATTTGCGGGCGTTGTCCAGCAGGCGTTGCCGCTGGATAGTGGCCAACTTGTTGTTAAAGGCCAGCCCGTAGTCTTTAGCCAAAGGAATTCGGACCGCCATGGCTCCGGGAGATAAAACCGAGGGTCCGATACTCGGCCTGGCTTCTATCATCGCTTTACTGCACAATTCATTCAGTACCCCAACCGCCCCGGGATTGGGCTTCCCGTCCGGATGAACCGCTTTGACCCGAAAACCGGAACTGTCGAACAATACGGCGTCACCGCCAACTACCTGGGCAATAAACGGCAGCGATTCCTCGAAAATAAGCCGGTATTTCATCGCGTCTTCGACCCGCTCGCGATTCTCCAGTACCAAATAGTTTTCGCCGACCGGGATAACTGCTGTTATTACCCCGTCTTTCCCCTGAACAGCTACCGGCTCACTGTCAACTAATCCTTGATCCCAAGGCTGAACCCTGTCGTATCCGCCATCGACTTCTCCCGAGGCTCCGGCCCAATCAAGAACATTCCCCTGGTAATCGCAGACTGAGGCCTTGCCTCCTGTCAAAGCAGCAAACAGCGGGAGAAGCTGCCGTAATTCTTCAGTCAAAGAGTTATCCTCCTCAAGCTTTGAGTGTCGCCGCGACTAGCGCACTCGCCCCGTCTTATAAAGTATTTTTGTTACTGTTCTTATTCTTTAAAGCCTGTTTTTCATCCTCTTTATTTTTGACGCAATGTCGGACGCCGCCAAGAAACTGTATCCGCGGCACAAACGCCTGGGGCGAAAGAAATCGTCCAGAAACAGTAGTCTGACCTCGCGATGACCTGCGGATATTATCTCCGCAGGTCTCCGAGTGAAGATAAAATACGGAAGCGGGAGGGGAATTCCTCCGCTGCGGATGATATCCTACGCCGTTACCGGCAGGCAAGCTGCCGACGGCTGGGGATATTAGTGAACTGGACTCGGGTGCTTTTCCCGAGCCCTAGTTGAACTTATCCATGGTTTTTGGGCAAATCACGCTACAGAAAACCCCTCCCGCTTCCTGCCTATGCTTGCAAGCGAGTTTTGTCCACAGCCTGTGACCTGCGAACTTATGCCAGCAGGTCTTTTTCTGCGCAAACTCATACGGCGGCAAACTTGGTGGCAATCCGCATAAAAATGAGACCTGTGTCAAAAACACAGGTCTCTAAGGGGTGTATGCGCTATGTTAATACCTGATACGTAAGGTTAGGACAGGATCGCCCGCCTCCAGAACTCAGGGTCTCGGGTTATATCTTTATAAACAGCAGCTTCAATTTGCTCTTTCCGCTCGGTTTTTCCCTGATTCATCGCCATATCGGTCAGCTTAATAGCAGGAGCTGTCAAGGTATTCGCAGACATGTTCAGTTTCCTCCTTTTTTTTCTTGCCAGATGACGGTTTGTGTTATAATCTGTTAAAATCATTGTACTTTTCCAGCGACTATAAGTAAAATATATAGATAGAATAGAATCAATAATCAAAGGTTATTGATCCACTGGGAGATTATGCTTTGGAGATCAATCAGCTCATCTATTTTCTCGAAGTCGCAAAACAGAAAAGTTTTACAGGCGCGGCAAAGACTTTATATGTGTCTCAGCCAGCCATAAGCAAAATGATCCAAATGCTTGAAGACGAACTCGGGGTTGTTTTGTTTGATCGCACTTCCCGCCATGTTCAACTGACCGACTATGGTGTAACCGTCCAAAATCAAGTGCAAAAGTTGGTCCAAAACTTTCAGGATATCCATACAGAATTGAATGAAGTTACCCAGTTGGAAAAAGGAGTTATCCTCATTGGAATCCCGCCCATGGTCGGCGAAATGTTTTTTCCCCGAATCATCGGTCTGTTTCACCAACAGTATCCTAATATCAAAATCAAGCTCCTTGAAGTGGGTTCCAAAAAGGTGGAAGAAGGGGTTGAAGACGGAAGCCTTGACGTCGGGGTTGCGGTATTGCCGATAAAGGCCAATACCTTCGAATCCTATGAGTTCGTTAAAAATCCTATTATGCTGATCGTTGAATCCAAGCATCGTCTTGCTGGTCGGGAAGTTGTCAAATTCTCCGACCTGAAGGATGAGTCATTTATCTTGTATCGTCAGGACTTCGGTCTGCATCAAATCATTAACAATGCCTGCAATCTTGCCGGATTTGAGCCTGATATTGTGTGTGAAACCTCGCAATGGGATTTCATGGCCAAGATTGTCGCCGACGGACTTGGTGTCGCCTTCTTGCCCCAAAGAGTCTGTCAGGAAATTAGAAACAGCAATGTTACGGTTGTTGCCCTTGATTCCCCCCAGATTTACTGGCATTTAGCCTTAATATGGCGCCAAAATGCTTATGTGTCCCAAGCCTCACAGAAATGGATCTCTTTTGCGAAATCACAATTCACGGAAACAACCGTCAGTCAGGATTTCTGGACCAGCGCCGTATTTCCCTAAAAAGAAGGACCCGTCTGAACCATCATCGCGGCATCACCTAAAAAAGGCTAACCCCTGATTCTTTGGGGGTTAGCCTTTTGTCTGCAGCCATCTTGATACTGTTCGCAGGAGCAACCGGACTTTCTCTGGCATGTTTGATCTAAATTCTTTCGTATACGTGCATACAAATATATTGAAATTATCGTATATTGATGTTACAATGTTGCATATTATAGTCCAAATATATCCTATACATTAACACGCAGGAGGGACTCAGATCATGCGATTAGCAACCATTAAACTCTGCGACTCGGAAGTAGCAGTCATTATCTCTTCAGCCGGAGTCGTCCCGGTAGCGGCAGTCAACCAAAAACTGGGTAAGAATTGGCCTGTTGAATTATTTCAAATCATCCAGTCCGGGGCATTAAGCGATATGAATACCTGGTTCCGTGACGGCGGAAAGGCGAATCTGGAGAAAATGACCGCCATCCCCCTTCATGAAGTCCGGTTCGGCCCTCTTTATCGCCGCCCCAGTAAAATATGGGGCATCGGCCTTAACTACGTCGACCACGCCGGTGACCTCGCCGAAAAAGCACCCACACTAGCTCCTGCGAGTTTTGCCAAATTTGACACCACCATCATCGGCCCTGCGGATCAAATCGAGATTCCGTTGCAATCGGAAAGGACCACTGCCGAAGCCGAGCTTGGTATTATTATAGGCAAAAAGTGCAAAGACATCGAAGAGAAAGACTGGCTAAGCGTTGTTGCCGGTTTTACCACCCTGATCGACATGACCGCCGAAGACATCCTGCGCGTCAATCCCCGCTATCTCACCCGGGCCAAGAACTTTGACACCTTCTTTTCCTTCGGGCCGCAGCTTGTCACTCCCGACGAGATCGAAGACATCCTCACATTGAAAGTGTCTACAGTCATCAATGGTCAAATTCATGCCCAAAATGCCGTGTCCAACATGACCTTCCCCCCGGCCTATCTTGTGTCCTTCCATACCAAAGTGGCCAGCATGTTACCTGGAGACATCATTTGCACAGGCACTCCCAGAGCCGTACCCATCCAGCACGGCGATATCACCGAATGCTGGATCGACGGATTTACCCCCCTGGCAAATCCGGTTATTGACCTGAAAGCGGAAAGGCAAAGCGCATAGTGGATGATTCCACAAAAGATACCCTGCCTTTTTTCGCTTTATTCTGTACGCAAATTAACGTCACAGGGGTTCTCACCAAAAGGGACCGGCATCCTCTCAGGCTGCCGGTCCCTTTTGGGTGGGTTCCATTTTTATTTAGGCGCGGGGACTCCCGTCCCTGGCCGGATGATGTAGGCGACCTTCACCCAGGCGGTCTCAAACTCAGTTGCCAGGTATTCCCGATAGACACTGGCTTCATCCGCCCCGGCGGGATCGTTGACAAGCACGTATTCTTTGCCGTCTTGGACCTTAAAGCCGCGTACAACAACCAGATGTCCGTCAGTATAATCAATCGGCGCACCGTGTAGAACAGGCAAAGGCTGCGCAACCGACTCACTGCTGCGATACCACACCGCGGCAACCACCGGGTACCCTTGCGCTATTTCCTGCTTTAGATCAGCTAAGGAATCCAAAAAAGCCACATAAGCCGTCAAGCCGCTTTTTGCGGCGTAGGCGGCGTTGAACGGCCAGTTGCCGAACAGGTCTCCTTTCGAGTCGTAGCTGCCCCAGGCCGCAGCTTCCGGTGTGACCCGAATTCCGTGATAGGCCATGACCATTCTGACGCTGGTAGGGCTGCAGATCCTGGATGCAATCTTGGGATCGCTCCTCGCCTGGGAATAAGGCGGCACCGGCAAATCCCGTTCAAAGGCTCCGCCGACCTCCGCCAGCGCAGCCCTTGCCTTAATCCGATCCTTATCCTTGATCGTCAGGGCAATCAAACGGACCGCAGGTGTCGCTCGCGAATCGCGGCTGGACAGTTTCAACCGGTAGCGGATGGCGGTAGCTTTTTTGTCGCCCTTCAGCAAAAGAGTGTCAATATCCATTTGCGCCACCCGACTGACTGGATTGTCGGCAGAGGCTGCTTTGTCACCCCAAACTCCCCAGGAGAACCATTCGCTCCATTTTTTCTCCACCAGCACTTGAGCCTCAATTACTATGGCTGTACCGGGAGGAGTGTCCACGTTCCAGGAAATGATCAAGCTGCTAAACGGCACGGTTTGAACGACTGGCGACAAGTAGACTCCTTGTCCCAGATACCTTCCGGATTTGGACGCCAAACGAAGCGGCGCCGCTGCTTCAGGCAAAACTACCGTTCCCTCCGTACTGCCGGCCGCAAACTCGCTGCCTGTTTGCAACAGAAGGGTGCCGTTCATTGTCAGAGTCCGTTCCGCCGGCTGGGCAGCGGAGATCGCCGCGCCAAAAACCAAAGCCGCCGCCAGCATCCATAGAATCATGTTTCGCCGCATAGTACCACCATTTCCGTTATTCGATGATACATAGATATTCCGAAAGAAAACAAAAAATCCTGTCAGCTTGCGAAAACTGACAGGATTTTCATGGGGCTAAACGATTCTTTGCATCGGCTCAGTCGGCAGAGTAATCGCCCCAAATCTCACCAAGGCGCCAGAACAAAATAGGCGGCTACAATCGACGCCATCACAGAGACGACCAGCCCTCCCCCGAGAAAAGTGAAGAGCGCAGCAACAGCTATCCCTACAAGCGTTGCTGGCGTCATACCGGAGGCGCTTTGGGCCACCCCCCGCACAATAAGCGCCCCCAGCGCGGCATAAGGTATATAGCAAAGAAACCGCCGTACCGGAGAGGGCAAGGGGTGCTTTGACAGGATGATGAGCGGCAGAAGCCGCGGCAAATAGGTGACAATCATCATACCGATGATCAGCGGAAGATAGGTCGTCATCCTTGGCCCTCCCCCAGGGTGTCCTTCAATACCAGTACACCCATTGCCGCTGCTGCAATGATCGCGGCAATAAGACTCCAGCCGGACGAAAAAACCGCGACCCGGTCAATCAGCAAATACACCAACCCCGAAAGAGCCGCCAACAATAAAACCCCGTTATCCTTCTTCATCTCTGGAACCAATATTGCCATGAATAAAGCGTACAAGCCGACCCCCAGGCTGTTTTGGACCGCCATCGGCAAGACCTTGCCCACAAGGTATCCGGCGACAGTGCCGCCGGCCCAGGCCCCGTAAGCAATCCCATTGAGGCCAAGCAGATAGGGCGCGCCGATTTTTCCTGATTTTAAAGAAGCCACCGAAAATGTCTCATCAGTCACTCCGAACGCAATCAGGGGAAGCAGGCTTTTCTTCACTTCTTTAAGCCGGAGCGCCAAAGAGGCACTCATCATCAAGTGCCGTAAATTAAGGAGAAAGGTCGCCAGAATGATATCAGGTATCGCGATTCCGGCTTTAATCAGGTCTAAGGCCATAAACTGACTCGCCCCCGCGAAAACGGCCAGCGAAAATAGGCAAGTATCAACCAAAGACACATCCGTCGTTTTGGCCATCAGACCAAAGGCCATGGCCACCGGAAAAAATCCCACCACAAGGGGTATTCCGTCGACCAGCCCGTCTCTCAGTCCCGGTTCCTGTCTCATCCCTATCCTCCCCGATCTCGCACTTATGCTCGTGCAACTTCTTGCCTGTAATGTTATAATATACGAAAAGTGCGTTATAGCGCCCGTGCGTTATATAGTGTTATTCGTGCGTAATAACGGTCTACAGGTATTATATAGTACTCACAGCCAAACCACAAGTAGGCAGGGGATCAATTTGAGCGACATGAATGGAATTATCGCCGGCAACCTCAGACAACTCCGTGAAGACCGCAAGCTGAGCCTGGAAAAGGCGTCGGAAATCACCGGTGTCAGCAAATCCATGCTCGGCCAGATCGAAAGAGGCGAGTCCAATCCTACCATTACAACAATTTGGAAGATCGCCAGCGGTTTGAAGGTTTCCTTTACTGCGCTGGTAAATGCCCCACAGGCCGATACGGTCATTGTGAATCAGGCCGACATCGTACCACTGATAGAAGCTGACGGCAAGTACCGCGTATATCCGATTTTCCCCTATGAAGAAGGACGCCGCTTTGAGATGTATTCGCTGGAAATTGACCAAGGCGGCTATTTCGCCAGCAACCCCCACGGAGAGAAAACCCAGGAATTCATTACTGTGTTTGACGGGGAGCTGACCATCCTGACCAACAACCGGGAATATAAGATTGCAAAAGGGGAATCGATAAGATTCCGGGCAGACAAGCCCCATTCTTATCATAACCCGGGTGATGTTTTGGCCCGCTTGAGCCTGGTGATCTATTATCCTTAGTCCAATGGCAATATTCGAAGACCCTTGGAATCGGCTTTCATCGTAGTTATCATTTTATAAAAAGGAGCGCAGGAGCGATGGAGCAAAAAGGAACGATACGGGACAGTAAAGGCAGTGCGCTGGAGGGAATCGTCCACCTGAGAATTCAGTCAGGCTCGGATCTTCCGGGTTAACCTGCGGTAAAATAGAAAAAGAGAAGGTTGAAAAACATTCTCTCAGGCTGTAGACAAAACTCACTTACAAGCATAAGCCAGGAAGCGGGAGGGGTTTTCCGCAGCGGGATTCGCCCATTACCATGGATAAGTTCAACTAAGGGCTCGGGTAAATTACCCGAGCCCAGTTTCACTAATATCCCCAGCCG